>Ga0209138_1003404_pt1 | contig 11422 bp, 8 predicted proteins | sample SaaInl3SG_22_DNA_FD_184645 | JGI IMG/M metagenome (GOLD analysis project Ga0209138, IMG submission 184645) | Marine microbial communities from expanding oxygen minimum zones in the Saanich Inlet - ESP_153SG_22_DNA (SPAdes) (version 2) | ecosystem: Environmental > Aquatic > Marine > Intertidal...
TGTTTAGAAGTTTGAAGACCGAGTGGCTGCCGCCACTCGGCTATGAGACTGTTGGAGTGGCTCGTGAGGATCTCGGTAAATATCTCTTGGGGTACTACAATTGGAAACGGCCACATCAGGCCAATGGGGGTTTGGCTCCTGCCAGAGCCGAACAACAACTTAAAATGGTGTCCGGTTTTTATTGACCACTACATTAATAACAGAGGTGAATTCTCTGAGCGTGAATTCTCTGAGCGTGAATTCTGTCACAACTAGATGCTCCATCATTCCATAAGTGAGATCGTAATTTTAAGTGCAGTGATACAGCATTTTATCGTTATGAGTATTGCAATAAGGTCAATCGGCAAAGATAGAAAACAACCTATTAAAGGGGGGTAATCTCGTCGTCTAGTTGAGTGGCTGGAAGAGTTGATCAACCACTTCAAGTAGTAGCCAAGTGAATTTTCTACTACTATGGAAGGGGATGTAGGTCTTCTATGAGAGCTATTTGTCAAGTGTAGAGATCCCATCGCTGGGGTGCGTTTAGTCAATTAAAAAGGGATAGAAATGACTGAGATTACGATTGATGGGGTCGGGTACGACTTAGAAAGTTTGTCCGAGAATGCCAAAGGTCAACTCGCTTCGTTACAGGCTTGTGATAACAAGATTCGCCAGTTGCAAACAGAGCTTGCAATGGTACAGACGGCCAAGACGGCTTACGGCATGGCATTGAAAGGGGAGCTTCCCGGGAACGGAACTGTGCCCACATTAGAATCAAACAACCCCGAGCCCGAAGACACCCACTGAGGGTATATCGTAGTTGGTAGTCAGCTTTCGGAGATCGCCTGCTGAACAGTGTGTTCTCGCTTAAGGGCCGTCAAGTCCGAACGAAATCTTTTGGTTGGACGCGCATCTATTTCGTTGCGTGAGCCCAATAATACCCGTGGAAACCAAGTTCAAATATTTATTGAGATTTGGACGTGTTAGTGAAGATAGTGAAATTGGTTCTGGGTTTCTTCGTTGTTGGAGGTGACCTTACTGGGTGTGTTGGGGGCATTGGGCAGCTGATGACGAGAGTAATAGTTTGATTGCTGAGTATCGGACCCTCGATATTCGACTCGAATTAATTGCCGGCGGGGTTATCAACGGCTCAGGATTCTTGATCGATGGTCGGTCCGTTCTTACGGCTGCACACGTATTAGATGCGCTGGTCGATCAGGAAGTCGCATCATTATCAATCCGGACAATGTTTGGTTCTCAGCCATTTTTATCACTTGATCCGAGCGCAGTTACTTATGCGCGATTAGGAGATCCGGATCCAGACCGCGATGGACGAGCGTCTGCCGATGAGATAGGCGTTGATCTGGCAATTCTGAAATCTGACCAGATTCAATTCGCTGGTTCTCCGATCTCCCGGTACGGTCATGATGCAACACTTCCGGTGACGCGCTTTATTTTGGAAGGATTTGGTATCTCGCCCTCTTTCGAAGTCAGTGCGGGCACTCTCTCTGAAAACACGCCGACGCTTTGGGTATTGGATAACTCCCTGACTTCAAAACCTGGCTACTCTGGTTCCGCTCTCATTGCTACATCCAATGCTGATTCTCATGTGGTCGGCATTACGTCGACAACGTCCCGTGCGTTAGCGTTAGGTGATTCTCAATGGGCTTGGATTGATCAGGTTTCTCAACCGAGCGCCCCTACCCCCCTTCGTCTGACCAATGCAGTTCCAAGTGACGAGCCTTATCCCTTCGAAACAACAATTGAGAGCGATACGCTCATTCGACAAAGCTCCACAGCACGTTATTCGGGTGGGCCGGGAGTTGATCGGGCATTCCTCGATGGTGAAATTGATCAGATAATAATGGATACGTCGTCGGGTAATATTCAAATCAATTTCCTCAGTGGTGAGCTGATGGAGTTGGTAGAGTTTGAGCAATTGTTTACGCCAAGTCATCGGTATTTCTCGACCAATGATCCAATATATTCCGATTTATATCGCGCAATCACTGTGCTTGAGGGCGAGCTTATCGCTCGCCAATGGGCTGGTCATGCACGCCACTGGTTTGATGACGACCTTGAGCAGGTTGAGGTAATCGACGAGGTGCTGTCTATACTCGGGTATTTGAGTCCTATGCAGCGGGTTGATGAGGCTTTCGTCAGTCGGATTGCGAGTACCCTGAATCTTTCTTCTCGGTCTCCTGCAGAGGCTGAGATGCTGCAGACTTGGGCAGGTGACCAGTCCTATCGAGACTTGACACTGGGCGCGATGTCCGTGGTCGAAGAATTCTTGGAGACTGAGATTTACTTTGGCTTCTAATGGAGGCTGAAAAACAGTTTTGACCGCATCGTAGTCCCTTTTGTCAGCCGCAAGGCCCTGGATGAAGAAGCGACGTCATCGCTCGCATTACGATTTGTCAGTCTGAGGAATTGATTGAGGATTCGCCTTGGTGCTTTTCACCAAAAGCTGGCTTTGAAATTAGGCCAACGCACTTAGCCGACGATGTTGCCATCTGCGTTGGCTACTAAAATCAGCGTATCGCCGAGCTCAGCGCTGCCGACTAATGCTATGGTCTGAGCGAGGGTGATCCCCGAATGTTCCGGATAGGATTCGGTAATTTCATTCGCGAATTCGTCCGTGTACGCATCATCACGTATGACCGTTGTTATTGCGGCATCAATATCAGCGTACGCGTATACATTACCGGCATACTCGAGGGTCCAACTGTTATTTGAACGTACTTCGGTGATTCCGTCTAAAAAAACAGCCGACGAACCGAGCTGCCCCGGGGCCACGATAATACTGACAGTGCTTCTGACTTCATTGCTAGTCTCTAGAACTCTTTCACTGGTTAGCCTTTACTCTCCATTCATGCTGGGGTGCGATGAGCATTGGTAGTAGAGAATGTCGGGGGCATCCTCGGGTACGGTAAAGATGAGATCCAACTCGGCTGAACCCGACCCTTGGTTCACCACCCCGGCGTCGTAGCGCCCAAAAGTTCCCGGGCTCAGTGTGCTTTTGATGAAGAACGGATGGCCGTCGTTGATAAAGTCGAACGTATATGTTTGACCCCGTACTAAGCTCAGTGTTGGGTCTGGAGCCCCATCAATGTAGTAGTCCGAAGCATTCCTTTTCTCTACTGTGAAAACAGTCATGGTGATCTACCTCTGTCATATTGGGTATTTGATTGTGGTGGAGCCATTGGCTAAAAAAGCAACCTTAAGTTATCTCGCTCGATTGAAGTGATCTGTCTTCAAGGAGTTACATTCTCAATAACGTAGATTTTACTCGACTTGGCTCTGTATAGAGGACTTGATAACTTAACTTATGTTCCGCCCAACCTTTCGGACGGTCGCCTCACGTTTGTTAAGATAGCTATCGGCAAACAACGCAATCGAATTGAAGGAGGCTTCGTATAGCGGGAGTCCACAAGGCGGATGAGGAACGTTATCCAGATTAATGGGGGTGAAATACGCGGTCATTTGACCCAACCATATAAGGGCGCTTGGACGGTGACCCTAACCGCAATACCGAATGTTGAGGCCGATATGGTGTGCGATTCACTGCGCTAAAAGTCCTAGCCAGACCGTGTGGACACGCCGACTGGGAGCTACTCTCGGAGGGTGCACGCGCCAGTTGGGGGAGGTTGAGCTGAAGTTCGCGACCCTGCGAAAAGAAACTTTGCTTTGCTTTGTGTTCAGGTTTCTACACCTTCACTTGCCAGTTTTTTCTGTTTGCTCAACTGGCTTTAAAGCCGAGCATGCAATATAGGTATTCTCTCTGCCGATATTTTTCCTCAGAGGCATTTATGTCATGGATTAGTTGCAAGACGTCATGTTGACTTAGCTCCAATTCGGCTGAGATCAGCGATGTGTGTTTCTCAATATTGCGTCTAAGATAATGTAAAGTCGGCATTGCTCGGTCGGTTAAATCAAGATTTAAGACTTGCTGATAGTTATACTGTTCACCGAGCTCACTGTAGTCGAAGATGTTGTGGAGATGTGACGCTGAGTCAGTTGATTTCATCTCATCGACGATCAAGAGGATGCCTGACTTGTTCAATAATTGTCTCGATTTAGAAAACAAACGTTCTAACTCGACATACTGTGAGACCTCTTGGAAGATAATGACATCAAATTTCATGCTCGTTTCGTAGGATTCAAAAGAGCAGACTTGGATCTCAAGATCAGTGGCATGCTGACTGTTGGCGTAGTCGACCTGTCGCTTATCTGGATTGATTCCGACCACTTGATAGCCTAGACCGCGGAGTTGGACTAATAACGCTCCTGTGCCCGTTCCGACTTCAAGGATTTTGGCCGGGGGCGGGGGTAAATTGATCAAAAGCAGGTCGGTAGAGCGCCTTTGTGCTTCTCCGATCGTTTCATTGTTGGCATTAAAGATACCGAAATGCAAATACTTACATTCTTGCTCAAACCTTTCGAGCACCCAGGCGTAGACATTTAGCGGGTATAAGAAATCGCGGGTTATCGAGGGGTTTGTGGAATTCATTGAAATATACTCCTTTCATCAGAATTAGTTCTTGTCCTCAGAATTAGTTCTTGTTTTTCCCTCGAACGAGATGTAACGTGCGTAAATCCAAGGATGGCTTCCTATTATAGTATATGGGTAAACACCGAAATGGGGGTACGTTCATGGCTCAGCTCGTAGAAGGTAGCGGAAGTTACTTTCTGTACAGAAATACTGATGGTAGTTACTACGTAGAAGGGAATGGCGAGAAAGAGGTTGTCCGTGACTACGGATCTATCTCTACCATCTCAAACATGGTCGCTGCAGAGACCATTGTATATGGCGGGCAAACCTACCGAACGATAGTTTTCGACGGTGGTCATACTTGGTTTGTTGACTCAGATTGGTCGAAGAATGGAACGCAATTTGGCGACTATGAAAGTCTCGGGTTTGGCGTCGATCACAGGTCTTACTATGGTCTGAATTCGTCATATTCGGGAACAGCTCCTGACTATACAGAGTCATCTGGCGGAGGTAACTTACCCGCGCCAGAACCAGTGGGAGGTATGACATTCACCGGTACAGTCTCTAGCGATTTTTTTTCCGGTGGCAGTAGTGACGACACGTTTTATGGATCTAGGGGCTCGGATACGCTTGAGGGTGGAGACGGATCGGACGTTGTTATTTATTCAGACAATCTGTCTCGCTTCACATTATCTGGATCCTCTACCAACGTGGTCGTTGAATCGAATGACTATCCTGGTGAGAGAGACAGTTTATCGAATATCGAGTATCTAAGTTTCCCTGACCAGGGACAGATTGATGTCCAATCTGCGATTACTATGTCAGCTGCAATGCAGGCAGTCCCGGCGACTATTTCAAACTTGACGGTTTGGGATGCGGCTAGCGTTTCCGAGGGTGACACTGTTTATGTAACCGTGAGAACGACCGCCAACCCAATTACCACTAGCCTCAATTACAGTATCACTGGTGTCGATCCATCAGACATCGGAATTTCCACTTCAGGGGTGATCCCAATTCCGAACATAATGAACTCTTCGCTTCCGGAAGTTGGTTCTGCAGAATATGTAGCCTTGCAAGCAGAAACAGGAAGGTATGATGGCTTCATTGGCTTTAGTTACCCTGCGCATTTAATTGCTGTCGGTGACTATCGGTTCGGCATTCCCATCACTGAGGATGGGGTCCCTGAAGGAACTGAAAATTTAACGTTAAATGTATCGTCCCCTGGGGGGTCGAGTGCGTCCACAATAATTCCTATCCAAGATTCAACAGGAGGCCCCATGGCTGTTACTTCAATCACATCATCGGTATCTGAGCAGCGTGAGGGCGCGGGTCAGATTATTTTTACGATCGCAACGCAAGGGTATGATCAAGGAGCAAGTGTTGACTACGCTCTGAGTGGAATATCAGCGGTTGATATTGTCGGTGGCCGTCTGAGTGGGTCGGCGACTGTCGGCGCGACAGGTAGTGCGACGGTTACGGTGATACCTCAGGCCGATAATATGCAAGAGGGTCGCGAGACTGTCACAATTTCTGCTGGAGGGCAAACAGCCTCAGCAGATATTCTGGATCAGTTAGGTGCTGCTGCAAGTTACAATGTGTCCACCTTATCAACCTCAGTCAACGAGGGTGGTCAGGTGATGTTTACTGTGACTGGTACGGGTGTCCAATCGGGCGATTTTGCTGAGTACACCATTGGCGGTGCAGGTATCACGTCGAGTGACATTTTAGGCGGTCTCTTGACCGGTTATGCGACATTTAACGCATCGGGTCAGGCAACGGTGATGGTTCAGACATCTGCTGACTTGACGACAGAAGGCGAGGAAACATTATCGCTGACGGTTGGAGAGGCCAGTGCTTCGGTCACGTTAAACGATACATCGAGAGGTCAAGGATCTTATACGGTTAATGCGGGTTCACTGAGAGTTAATGAGGGTGATGTGGCCGTGTTTACTGTGACTGGACAAAATGTTCCAGCGGGAACTTCCGTCGGGTATACCGTGACAGGTGTTGATGCGTCAGATCTTCAACAGGGGACGCTCACTGGTCTTGTGGTTATGGGTCCAACCGGGGTTGGTCAGATCCAGATTCCCATTGCGGCTGATGGTGCGACAGAAGGTGTCGAGTCGTTAACTGTGACGGTTGGCGATTCATCTGCAGCAGTTTTGATCGGTGATACCTCGAACGGAACGCTAGTCAAAGAATTTACAAACACGATTGCTAATGAAGTCTTCGTGGCCACATCTGCGTCCAACACATTTGAAGTTGGCGCACGCAAGGATCAAGTTCAGATTCAGTCATTTGATGGTGGCCAGACATGGCAGATGACATCGAGTGACTTTGGGACAGATACAATCGCAGGGTTTGACCGTGTTAAGTTTTCTAACACGACGTTAGCCCTAGATTTTCAGTCGGGGGATGCTGGACACAATACGATCATGATGATTGGTGCTGCCTTTGGTTCAACTTATACGCAAGCATATTTCGCTCCTGGTGTGAATTTATACGATCAAGGATATAGCGATCGAGAGGTAGCGGAATTAATTGTTGAGACTGGTCTGATCGAAGGTATTGTTAATGGTGATAACGCTGATTGGGTTGACTTCGTTTATTCAAACGTTGCCGGCGTAAAACCTGACGCATTGACCCGTCAGTTATTTGCGAATCAGATCGCTGATGGAACCACGACCAAAGCAGATTTGTTGGTCCTCGCTTCGGAGAATATGTTTGAGGGAACTGTCGGCATTCCAGGATTACAGGCGAATGGGCTAGAGTTTACTAGTTTTAGTTAATTTGCAGTTATGAGTCTTCCTTCTGCATTGAGTTTGGGTTCGGTTGAGGGCTATAACCTCAACCTTATCAGTGGTATCACAACGACTGATGGTAAAACCTATTATTATTGGGACCGGAATGGTGATGGCACGGCTAACTCGGCAGATCGAATTCGGTATAACGATCAATATATCCTGGATAATCTATTTAATAACGGCCAACTGAGTGAGGATGATGGCCAGCAAATTATCGCTGGTGTAGATACCTCCCGCTCGGTCTTAGTTGGTGACTACACTGTCGTATTGCCTACATATCCGGAACTGCAACAATTATACGATCTTTCTCCTTCAAATCCTCCTGGCGGGTGGTATCCCCTGGCATATTGGTCTTCATCCTTTGGGACTAACAATACTTATAATCGGTATTATCTTTATTTGGATAATGGTACCGGTAACAACAACAGTGATGGTGTTACACGGTCTGCAGCATTTTATGTATTGGAAACCTCTGACACTGAAGATCCGACATACGAGCTTATTTCATTGAGGCCAAATGGCGTTGATGAGGCTGGAAGTGCCGCATGGCAGTTGAATACCACTAATGTGAACCGGGATACTCAGGTTCCTTACGTTATTTCAGGTATCTCTGGCGAGGACGTGGTCGGCGGATCTCTGACTGGAATTGCGATTATCGGTGCAGATGGGACTGCTACAATTACAATCCGTCTAAGGCAGGATCAAGTTACCGAAGGTGACGAGTTCGTCGCTGTATCAGTTTTTGATCAAGTTTCTCCCTCGATACGAGTCGTTGATACTTCGAGATTTCCAGAACTATCGGCTGTTACTTCAATCACATCATCGGTATCTGAGCAGCGTGAGGGCGCGGGTCAGATTATTTTTACGATCGCAACGCAAGGGTATGATCAAGGAGCAAGTGTTGACTACGCTCTGAGTGGAATATCAGCGGTTGATATTGTCGGTGGCCGTCTGAGTGGGTCGGCGACTGTCGGCGCGACAGGTAGTGCGACGGTTACGGTGATACCTCAGGCCGATAATATGCAAGAGGGTCGCGAGACTGTCACAATTTCTGCTGGAGGGCAAACAGCCTCAGCAGATATTCTGGATCAGTTAGGTGCTGCTGCAAGTTACAATGTGTCCACCTTATCAACCTCAGTCAACGAGGGTGGTCAGGTGATGTTTACTGTGACTGGTACGGGTGTCCAATCGGGCGATTTTGCTGAGTACACCATTGGCGGTGCAGGTATCACGTCGAGTGACATTTTAGGCGGTCTCTTGACCGGTTATGCGACATTTAACGCATCGGGTCAGGCAACGGTGATGGTTCAGACATCTGCTGACTTGACGACAGAAGGCGAGGAAACATTATCGCTGACGGTTGGAGAGGCCAGTGCTTCGGTCACGTTAAACGATACATCGAGAGGTCAAGGATCTTATACGGTTAATGCGGGTTCACTGAGAGTTAATGAGGGTGATGTGGCCGTGTTTACTGTGACTGGACAAAATGTTCCAGCGGGAACTTCCGTCGGGTATACCGTGACAGGTGTTGATGCGTCAGATCTTCAACAGGGGACGCTCACTGGTCTTGTGGTTATGGGTCCAACCGGGGTTGGTCAGATCCAGATTCCCATTGCGGCTGATGGTGCGACAGAAGGTGTCGAGTCGTTAACTGTGACGGTTGGCGATTCATCTGCAGCAGTTTTGATCGGTGATACCTCGAACGGAACGCTAGTCAAAGAATTTACAAACACGATTGCTAATGAAGTCTTCGTGGCCACATCTGCGTCCAACACATTTGAAGTTGGCGCACGCAAGGATCAAGTTCAGATTCAGTCATTTGATGGTGGCCAGACATGGCAGATGACATCGAGTGACTTTGGGACAGATACAATCGCAGGGTTTGACCGTGTTAAGTTTTCTAACACGACGTTAGCCCTAGATTTTCAGTCGGGGGATGCTGGACACAATACGATCATGATGATTGGTGCTGCCTTTGGTTCAACTTATACGCAAGCATATTTCGCTCCTGGTGTGAATTTATACGATCAAGGATATAGCGATCGAGAGGTAGCGGAATTAATTGTTGAGACTGGTCTGATCGAAGGTATTGTTAATGGTGATAACGCTGATTGGGTTGACTTCGTTTATTCAAACGTTGCCGGCGTAAAACCTGACGCATTGACCCGTCAGTTATTTGCGAATCAGATCGCTGATGGAACCACGACCAAAGCAGATTTGTTGGTCCTCGCTTCGGAGAATATGTTTGAGGGAACCGTTGGCATCCCAGGATTACAGGCGAATGGACTAGAGTTTAGTAGCTTTGCTTGATACCGTGCGTGATCTGAAGAATGTTTCTTGCATTTCGGGGTTCAGGATATCGCCAAAACAATTTACGAATTTAACTCTGAAGAAGCACTTAACGCAGGCCTTCGATCCGGCAGCGCAGCAATTGATTCCTTGATCTATGTTGAAGGGGGTATGCCTAACTGGAATTGGTTGCTGTTAAACAATGATTCTGGCGTAGTCCGATATACATTTAACCTCGGTTCCTACGATCCTGCCTGGGAAACTTATGAGGCAAATACGAGGCACGAGCCGTTTAATTTGCAGCAGCAAGTTCACACTAGATTTGCTCTGGGTTATATCGATCAGATTACCGGCCTACAACACGTCGAGGTTCAAAACCCGGACGATGCAGATCTCTTGTTCGCATACTCCGATTTAAACGATCCATCTACGGCTGGAGTCATAATCAGTGAAAGCTCGTTCGTAATTCATGGCAGGACCGGTGCTGTAGGTGCGTTAAATATTCAGCAATACCTTTATTTGGACACCACGCCAACCAATCAAATACTAGATCTCACGCCTGGTAGTTATGGTTATGAGACGTTATTGCATGAACTTGGTCATGCGTTAGGTTTGCATCATCCACACGAAGATTTGATTCTGGACACAACGTTAGATACTACTGCAAATACACTGATGTCTTACAATGTTTCGGGGGGGCCATATGACTCTTATCGAGAGCTTGATTTAGCTGCCTTGAGCTGGCTCTATGCAAACGATGGTATTGGCGGGAATGGCTATGGGCAGACCTTCGATGATGGATTGATTGCCGATGGCTCTGATAGTCCAGCTGGTGTTGGTGGTAGTCAGGGCTCGATCAGTGCTGTCTATAACAATTTTTCTCAGGGATCAGCAGGATACAATGCGGTTATGGTAATTGGTGCTGCATTCGGTGTGGAGTATATACCGCAATATTTCGATGCTGGGCTGGACCTTTTTGAGTCAGGACTATCTCCCGGTGATGTTGTCAATATCATTGTGTCGTTAGATTTGATTGAGGGTATTGTTGGAAATAATACTGATGATTGGATTTCACACGTATATCAAAATGTGGTTGGGATAGAGCCCGACCCATTTGTTTTGAGCATGTTTACTAGCCAGTTGGACACGGGAACTACGTCCAAGAGTGAGTTGTTGCTCATGGCTACTACTTATCCTCTTCTTGAGGATCAAGTCAACTTAACAGAACTCCAAGTCTCTGGAATTCCATATTTTCCGGTGATCACTTAGCCATTAGGTTACTTTGGAAAATTTGTGGTTAGTCAAATAACTAGCCATCCGAAGAATATTTATTATTCCCCATTTTTTAAAGACCTCCCGGAAATAGGATTGAGTGATTTCTTAGTTTGAGGATCAAGGAATGTCTGCTCTTTGAGACTTGAAAAGTTTGGCCAATTAGAATATACCAGACGAAGAGGGTTGAATGGCTAAATTGCGTTCAGTCACAAACCATGGATTGTAGCAACCGCGGACGTAGAAATTATGAAAACAATACCGAGAGATACCAAGGTTTTACGAGATGAGTTCGGTGATGGGCCACCACCGCCACCTATGGAAGCTGCGCCGCCGCCACCCCCACCCATGGAAGCTGAGCCACCACCTCCCTCGGATGGAGGTGATGGTCCGTTCCCATCTGAAGGCGAGTATGGACCAGAGGGTCCGTTCCCATCTGAAGGCGAGTATGGGCCAGAGGGTCCGTTCCCATCTGAAGGCGAGTATGGGCCAGAGGGTCCGTTCCCATTTGAAGGCGAGTTTGGGCCAGAGGGTCCGTTCCCATTTGAAGGCGAGTTTGGGCCAGAGGGTCCGTTCCCATTTGAAG
>Ga0209138_1003415_pt1 | contig 11394 bp, 11 predicted proteins | sample SaaInl3SG_22_DNA_FD_184645 | JGI IMG/M metagenome (GOLD analysis project Ga0209138, IMG submission 184645) | Marine microbial communities from expanding oxygen minimum zones in the Saanich Inlet - ESP_153SG_22_DNA (SPAdes) (version 2) | ecosystem: Environmental > Aquatic > Marine > Intertidal...
CCCCGTTGCCTGGGCCAGTGTCAAACATCGCAAGCTGGAACTACCCCCTCAGCGTTCTTATCCACGCAGAGTTGGTGCAGCTTCTTGCCGGAAACGCGGTCATTGCTAAGACCCCAACGCAAGGCGGCTTTCATGCACTGACCCTCTGCCATGACCTAATGGCAAGAGCCGGACTGCCAGTGACACTAATTTCTGGATCAGGCGCTGAGTTAGCACCTGCTCTTGTCAGTTCGCCTGATCTTGGAGCGCTGGCCTTTGTTGGCGGTAGAAACAACGGTAGGGCTGCAGCAAGCTCACTGAAGTCTCTGGCCAAGCGTCACATCTTGGAGCAGGAAGGCTTGAATTCCTGGGGAGTGTGGAACTACTCGAACTGGGATGAGCTTGCGGCCCACCTAACCAAGGGTTTTGAATACGCCAAGCAACGCTGCACCGCATACCCGAGATACGTAGTGCAACGCGAACTCTTCCCAGAATTCTTGGAGATGTACCTAGGTGTGGTGAAGAGCCTGAAGTTTGGTCACCCGCTTGCGGTTGAGAACGAAAAAGATGATTACCCAGAACTCCACTTTGGTCCGGTCATTAGCTCCAAAAAAGCAGAAGAGTTGAATTCAGCTTTTCAAGAGGCGGTTGATAGAGGTGGTGTTCCACTCTATGCAGGAAGCCTAGACAGTGGCTCATTCTTGGATGGCCAAGACACCAGTGCCTACATAGCCCCAAGAACACTGCTGGAGCCTCCAAAGTCCTGGTCCATTCACCACTCTGAGCCCTTTGGACCGCTGGATTCGATTGTTCTTGCCGACACCGAGGCAGAGACGATCGCTGCCATGAACGTGTCCAACGGCAACCTGGTGTCATCGGTTGCAACCGATGACAAGGACTTCGCCGAGCGCGTGCGCGAAGAATCTCAAGCCTTCAAGTTCGGCATAAATGCTCCTCGTTCAAGGGGAGACAAGGCCGAGGTCTTCGGCGGCAAAGGCGCCAGCTGGCGAGGTTGTTTCGTTGGTGGTGACCTACTTGTTGAATCGGTCACCGAAGGTGAGGGCCAGCTGTTTGGAAACTTCTCCGATGGCTCAAGATACCCCGAGGTTGCCTAAATGAAAGCCAAGCTTTTAGCCCTGGCGGCAACAGGACTGCTATTGGCTGGTTGCGCTGCGACCGAAGCTGAGGACCTGGCTGAGACACCTGTTGCTCCGATGTTGACTGAAATGCAGGAGGAGGTGGAGGCAAGCGACGATTCAGATCCTGGATACTCAACACCAGAAGAAATGGAAGAAGCAGAAGAATCTACTGCCGAAGCGGAGCCCGAAACCACAACTACGGCCACTGCCGATACTGCTGCCGAAACAGAGCCAGAGCCAGAGCCGACCACTGAACCAAACGTCGAAGAAACTCCTGAGCCGGTGGCATCAGAGACAGCAGAGCCTGAGCCAACCGGTTTCACAATGCAAATGATTGCGGCCAACAACACAGCCTCGAAGTGCTGGGTCGCAATTGATGGAATGGCCTATGACCTGACCGATTGGATCTCTTCTCACCCCGGCGGAAGCTCGGCTATTTCGAGCCTTTGCGGTAAGGATGGGACGAGTCGTTTCTTGTCTCAGCATGGAGGGCAAGCGAACCCAGATAGAACCCTTGATGGTTACCTGTTGGGGCCAATCACCAGCTAGGCAAAGTTGATCTGAGATAAGAAAAATGCCCCGGTTATTCAACCGGGGCATTTGTCTATTCATGACTACAGAAGGTTTGGCTCTGTAACTTCAATTGCTGTTGGTGAGAAGCCCCACTTCTCAGCAATTTCACCCAAAGCTCCTGACTCACGGAGTGTGTCAAGGTTGTCATTAATTGCTTCCTGAAGACCTGGGTTGTTTAGGTTTACAGGGAAGTTTGTCTGACCAGGCTTCGTGGTTGACACGACGCGGTCGTCAGCTGCTGGCACATTGAACTCCGCACCATCTACTGGCGTGTTTGCCAAGGCAGCAGTGCCGGAAGGGAATGTGTCGACGACCACACTAATTCGACCGCTCGCCAAGTCTGCGTAGAGAGCTTGAGTGGTCTCATACAGGCTTAGGTCATCGCCCAGAATGTTCTCTAGGTCCTCGTTCCACAAGAATCCAAGCGTGGATCCAACCTTGTTGCCGATTAGGCCCTGAATGGAGTCGACCCCATTTACAGAGATAAGGGTTAGCTGATCGATGATTACCGGGTTGCTGAGCAATACGATTTCAGCACGCGCTGCTGTTCGGTACCAGCTACCCAAGGTGGTGTCTGCACGGCCCGATTCGATGGCTGGAATCATTGCAGCGCCGGTTCCTGGCTGAACAATTACGTCAAGGCACTCCAGAGCGGCAATGGCGTTCAGGATTTCTCCCTCGGCTCCGCTCAAGGTGTCTCCGTCAATTGCTGAGAACGGCTGGTACTCATAGGCGGCAACGGTAAGTGAGCCCGCCTCCACGGTAGTTAGTCCTGGGTGAGCAGGCACACACTCTTCAGTGGTTGTTTCAGTTTCTGTGGTTGCTGTCTCAGCTGCCTCTGTGGTGGCCTCGGTAGCAGAGTCAGTGGCGCAACCTGCTAGAACGAGGGAGGAAGCAGCGAGAACTAGAACCAGTCTGCTTGTGCGCTTTGACATGGTGTTCCTTTCGTTGCATTTGTTAGCCAATCGGAGGGTTCCGATTGAATTCTTTATGAGATCTCTAAACATGCTTGGCCAGTCTCTTCTCGACCGCGGTCACCACAGCCGATGCTGGAATTGTTATGGAGGCGTAAACAGCCGCGGCGGCTAGAAACACTGGTAGGTAGTTAAAGGTCTTCGTGCCCAGGAAATACGCAGACTGCATGACCTCACTGATAGTGATGACGTAGGCCAGTGAAGATAACTGAAACATGATGATTGCAAGACCCATGAGCGGTGGAATTGCAATCCTCGCGGCCTGAGGTGCAATCACGAACCTGAAGCTGTCAATGCCGGAGAGGCCGGCTGCACTTGCAGCCTCTAGCTGCCCTTTAGGGACGCTCTGGATGCTGGACCTTATAGTTTCAGTTGCGTATGAGGCTGTTGACCAAGTGAAAGCTGACACCGCCGCAACCATTGCCGAGGGAATGATATCTATCTGCGGTAACCCTTGATAAAAGATGTATAGGAGCACCAGCAGAGGAACACCGCGCCCAATTTCGACAACCCCAACAACTATCCAGTTGAAAGGTTTCGGCAAAGTGTCAATCGCAACGGCAAAAATCAGCGCGAGTGGAAATCCCAGAGCCAATGAAATACCCGTTAGTTGCATTGCGGTTCCCAGGCCGGGAAGAAGTTCAACTACGTATCCGAACCAAGTTTGAATATCCATTAGTTCACCACGTACTTCAGACGGCTCTTTGTGTCGGCTCTTCTGGCCCATGCACCCAGTGGGATGCTAAGCAGTAGGTAGGCAGCGCCAACAATTGCAAAAGCTGCTAGCCCCTGGCCAGTGGTCTGGGCCTGCTGGTTGGCCCTGAATGTCATCTCAACCACGCCGATTGTTGAAGCGAGCGCAGAGTCCTTCATCAGACCCATTCCGTAGGTGACCATGGAAGGGGAAACTGTCCTGAAAATTTGCGGTGCAATAATTTTTGTCAGCAGGTCCAAGCTGCCCAGACCCAAAGCTCGAGATGCCTCAATCTGACCTCGATCCAGTGTTGCAAGTCCTCCGCGGTAGATCTCGCCAAGGTAGACAGAGGCAATAATTCCGAAAGTAGTGATTGCGGCTTGCAGAGGCGTGAGTCTGATGCCAATCTCCGCAAGGCCAAAAAATACGACAAAAAGCCAAACCAGTGGAGGGACGCTCCGGATTATCTCAACCCAGGCACGACCAATTCCCCTAACGATTAGCAGCGGGGCTGTCCTCGCTCCAGCAACTGCTATTCCAAGAACACCGCCGATTGCAAAACTGGCAACGGTTATGACAACCGTCCAGATCATGCCCTGAAGAATATAGCCAATCATTAGCGACCCAATACCGCACTCAAAAACTGCTGGGTTCTGGGGTGCTCAGGCTCGGTCATAACTTGAGCTGGCGGTCCGCTTTCTACGATTCGCCCATCAACCATCACATAGACGCGGTCTCCCACCTCTTTGGCGAATCCCATCTCATGAGTAACAACCATCATGGTCATGCCGTCTAACGCAAGTTCGCGCATAACGGCCAAAATCTCCGCACCCACCTCAGGATCGAGCGCCGAGGTTGGCTCATCAAACAACATCACCATTGGGTCAAGCGATAAGGATCTAGCAATCGCAACTCTTTGCTGCTGTCCTCCGGAACACCTGCCGGGATATTGCTCTGCCTTGTCTTTCAGGCCCACTCTTTCAAGAAGTTCCATCGACCGTGCGCGAGCCTCGTCCTTGTCTCGCCCCAGCACCCTTCTCTGAGCTAGGGAGACATTTTCCAACACGGTCAAATGTGGAAATAAGTTGAATGATTGAAACACCATTCCAGCATTTCGGCGCAACGTAGAGAGTTCTTTCTTGGTAGCTTTCTTATGGCCTGGGCCTATTGAAATCTGAAAATCTCCAATTGAAAGCACCCCGCTGGTCGGCGTTTCTAAGAGGTTCATGCATCTTAGGAATGTTGACTTTCCAGCGCCGGATGGACCGATGATAGAAATCACGTCCCCGGCATTGATGTCCATCGACACATCGTCAAGTACTCGGTTTTCACCGAAGTCTTTGAAGATATTCTTTGCACTCAAATACGGCAATTGATCAGTTGTCATCTTTTACTCCCCCTCAGCACTTCGGTGTGCAATTGCGGTTAGTTCGATCTTTTTTTCACCCCTGAAGCCTTGAACAAACAACGTTGTTCTTGGTGGCAATGGGTTGGAGCCAAATCGATCGCGGTAAGCCTGGTCATAGGCTTCAAAGTCCGCGATTTCTGCTAGGTAAACAGTTATTTGAAGAATTGACGACAGAGACGATCCTGCTCTGAGCAGGGTTTCCTCTAGGTTGTCAAGGCAGACGGCGGTTTGTTCAGAGATGCTCTTGGGCGTGACACCGTCCCGGGTCACTGGAATTTGACCACACGGGAAAACCAGCTCGCCCATTAGGGTTGCGGCTGAGTAAGAGCGTGGCTTATCGTCCAAGTGCGCTAGGCGCTCAATCTTCGTCATTCTGGTACCAAGAACTTCCATGATATTTTCTTGAGAGCTGCCCAAGTTTTGCCATTCACTTCCACACCCGATCGAAGCGCGGTTTCCAATGCGGTTTTTCTTTGTTCGGATGACAAGATCAGATCCCCGCCCGAGAAGTTGCTTGAAGTAATACTCCAGCTGAGACGTCCCGGTTTTTCGGGACTCCCGTGGCGATAAAGGCTGCCGGATCTAACCGAATAGCCGGATGGGTCATCTCCGGTCACACCCCAAAAGTATTGATTGGCCGGCACATCCTCGATGTCCCAAAGTGCAGCTGCTATTTCCCGTGATGCTCTTGAACGCTTGATGTGTACCTGGGTGCTGGAACCGCTCAGAGCCATTGCTAGAGCCATGGGCCCGTGGGTCACGAAGGAAGTTTTTCTAGCATCAATCTCGCCGTGTGAGTTCTCTACCGAAGCTACCGGCAGTCGCTTGGCTGCAAATGGCCGTTTGCTGTCAGTTATTACTGCCTGCACACCCGACCCAAAGAGCACCTGAGCCATTCCCGCAACTCGACCGGCAGATTGCGCTTGCCCCCACGAGTAACCGACAGACCTCAACGCTCGGTAGCTTTCTTCCACTACTTCACGAAGTGAGACCTTTGTCAGAGTGCTGGAGTCGGTTTCTGGCATCACGCACTCACCTCGTGCCGGGAGTCAGAGGGCTCGAAGACTTCTGCAAAAAGCCGCATCCAGTTTTCACCAAGGACTTTGGTCAGGTTGGCATCTGAGAGACCTTCGTCCGAAAGGGCATTTGCCAGTGCCGGGAAGTCTTCAGGTGATTGGAACCATGAGCTCCACTCTGGCCACTGGACTTGCTGCTTTGGTTTCCATCTTCCATCTCTGAGATATGCCACATAGCTGGCATCCCAGTTTCTAGCAGAGTCAGACCCGATTGCCACGTGGTCTGGGCCGAGCTGATCAACCAGCTTGATAACCATTTGGCAAAACTCTTCGCGCGATGTGCTGGTGCCCCCGATGACATTTGGATACAGGCAGGCTCCAACGATTCCGCCCCGGTTAGCAACCGCCTGCATCACTTCATCCGGCTTGTTTCTGGGGGTGTCACAAAACCAAAGTGGATTTGCGTGAGTAATCGCGACCGGTTTCGCAGACTGGTGCACGGCATCGAGGCTGGTTCTATTTCCAACATGAGATAGGTCAACGAGCATGCCAACCCGATTCATCTCATCGACGATGCGGCCGCCAAATCGGGTCAGTCCGGAATCCGATGGGTCATAGCAAGACCCGCCCACGAAGTTCTGGATGTTGTAGGTCAACTGAGCAATTCGAACTCCAAGCTTGTGGAACACCTCGACTGTTGTGTAATCCTGCTCGAACGGCGAAGAGTTCTGAAACCCGAGCACCGCTCCAACTACGTTGTCGGCAGCTGCTTGACGAATCTCCTCTACTGAGTGGACTAAACGGACTAGTTCTGGCAGTTCTCGTTGAAGCACATACCAGTCACTTATATTGCGTATGGTTTCGACAGTTCCTTCCCATACGGCGCAGGTGGCGTTCATCCCGTTTACGCCGCCCCTGATAACTTCCTCGATGGTGGATTTGTCCCAATTCGAGATTTGCAGCCCATCGAAAATTACGTTGTCGTTCATGCCCTGTCCTCCGGCCTCGGCAAAAACAACCAGTCGTCAACATCTAGGCCGTCTTGAACGTCCCCGACTGTTGGTGCGCCGCTGTAGAGGGTGACTCTCAACCAGTCGGTCGACTGGGGGTTGAAGTTTTCCATTCCGTAAATGGCCAACTGAAAACGCTGCAGGTCAAGCGGCAAAAAATCATCCGAGAGTGGATTGACTTGGGCTTCGGTATAGACCAGGCCAGCGACCGACTGCACCCGTTCGATAATGCCCCAGTGTTCTGGCCGCTCTGCCAAGAATGCTCCCACCGGCAAATCAGAATCCGCTAAAAGCAAGTCTGAGTGCAGGGAGGTGACGTCTCGTGCGATGCCCACCGGATGTTCGGTGATTAATCCCTTGTCTTTTGCCCTTGAGCCTCGCCTTGGCTCCTGGTTATTTCTGGAGTAGAACCAAAAGCGAGCACTCTGTTCTGGATTTAGAAAGTCGAAACGACTGGCCCATGAGTACTGCTGCTCAACAATTTTCAACAGCTCGCCGGCGGTCATCGAAGGCTTCAGCTGAGTCCTGTCCACGCAGATCAGTAGCTCTTCGATATCTTCATCTATTGAGGAGTCGATTTCCACCAAAACTGAATCGACTATCTGACGGACCTCAGTTGACCTCTCAGCCGAGAGAGAGCTTAGAACCCGCGCGGGCTCGGTTGTCTTCTCCCCACGGATTGTCCCACTAGTTCGATATTCATTGGCCCACTCCAGCACCTCGTTGAGCGACGAAGAAAGTTCAGGTCCGGACGGGTAGGGGTCAGTGGTGAACGATGTTTTCTGGGAGAAGTAAAGCGCAGCTCTTTCAAGCAACTGGCACACCCTGGCCCACTCCGACGAGTTAGGACTCCAGTCCTGACTCTTTGCGTTTGCCAATGGCAACTCCCGCAAGGAGACCCAAGCATCCAGAACCTGTGGATGGCGAATGACATAGGGAACCATGCCCAAGCCGGTCGCGTTGCCCAAACCTAAGTAGCGTCTCCAGCTCTTTGCAAGTGCTATTGCGCCGTCAGACTTGGCAGCTGCGCAGTGATTCACCAAGTCAGCCGAGAACTCACGAAGGAGCCAAGCAGCTAACATTTGAGCGCGATACGGGACGCCCAATGGATTTCTGGTTCCGATACCGGCGAAATCTTTGAGGCCCCACTTGCCGTTGCCGTAAAAAGCGGTGCTGCGCATAATGTAGGCGGCATCGCTAATGTGCTCAGGCTCCGGCTGGCTGCCGGAAGCTAGGCAATCGACCACATAACTAAAAAAGCGCTGAGACCGGTTAGCTCTGGCCCAAATCAGAGTCATGTCGTCGGCCCTGCCATCCTCTTGCCGGGTGACATGGTTGCGGAGAATCTCTAGGCGTTCAGGGCTGACTTCGCCCTCAACGAGGGCGGAAGTGACATCCCAGTCATTAGCAATTACCCGATCCGTTCTCTCGGTTTCTTCAATGACCTTCGAGAAAACGACAAGCTCAACCACACTCTCACCAAGCTCAACACGATAGATCGCGAGCCCTCGGCCTTTGGAATCCATCTCCCACACTCGAGTTGAGATTTTCCAACCTTCTTGCAAGGCGTGCCTTACAAGAGCGCGAGAGAAACTGTGTCTGGTCTGCCTCGCTGTTCCTAACTCATGAGGGTCCATCGCGAGGTTTGGGGTTCTGGCTTCGAACCGAAGAGCCTTTACTCTTTCGGAGCCTTTGGTCTTCACTTTGATGCCTTTGGTGCTAGTCGGCGGTATACCGACTTGGTGATCGTGAAAAACTCGGCAACGCTTTCCGCATTCTGCTCCCGAGGCCCAGGGAACGTTGAGCTCTTGAGCCCTCCGAATGGAACATGGAATTCTGAACCAGTATTTGGGGCATTGACCTTAATAAGTCCGGCCACCAGTCCTTTTGTTGCCTGGTGGATATCGCGGTCGTCGGCTGAGAAGATCGATGCCGTAAGACCAAATTCGGTTGCGTTTGCAATCTCAATCGCCTTGTCTAATGAGTCAGTATTCATGACCGTTGTGATTGGGCCAAAAACTTCTTCCTTGCAGGTACGGATTTCCATGCTGCCTTCTAGAACCGTTGGCGCTACATAGAAACCCGGGCCTTCGGGGAGTTTTGCTTGTGCAATGACCTTTCCACCCTCGGTAATTGCATCGGCAACAGCACTCTCGATTTCGGCTTTCGCATTTGCAGAGATAACTGGCCCGGTTGTCACTCCGGATAGCTCCCCTGGGCCAACAACAAGAGACTCGACCTCTGTTTTTAGCGCAGCAATAAAGCCCTCGTGAATCTTGCCCACGGTGATGATTCTCCTGGTCGCCGTACATTTCTGTCCGGTTCCTGACATCGCCCCTACAGTCAATTGCTTTGCGGCAAACACCGGGTCAACATCCGACATCACAATTGCGGCATTGTGGCCTCCGAGCTCCAGCTGGACCTTCACTCCCCTGGAGGAGGCGGATTTAGCAATCATCTGACCAACCGGTACCGAGCCAGTAAAAGAGAGTGCATTTATTAGTGGAGACTCGACCATGGCCGAAGCAACGCGACCAGAAGCCAAAACGAGATTGAGCACACCACTTGGGACTCCAGCGTCATGAAAAACCTTCGCAAAAGCGTGGCTGATGGCAGGAATATCGCTCGCTGGCTTCCAGACAACCGTGTTTCCCCAGAGTAGCGCCGGAGCAATTTTCCAGGCTGGAATTTGGGTTGGGAAATTCCATGGAGTGATTACCCCCACCACTCCAAGTGCCTCTCTGACTACTTCGATGTGCTCGTCCGGCACAGACGATGGATAGGTCTTCCCGATCGGGTTTCTTGAGCTCGAAGCGTGGTAGCGAATGGTTTCGGCAGATCCATCAATTTCACCCAGCGCTTCGGGAAGTGTCTTGCCCTGCTCGAGTGTCATGAGTGCGCCTAGCTCCTCGCGACGCTGAGACATGAGGTCTGCGACCTCTCGGAGTATGACCCCCCTGCGAATAATGCCGATTGACTCCCATTCGGCCTGCGCCTTTGATGCTGCCGCCATGGCAGCCGTAACGTCTTCCTCACTGCACTGGGTCAATGTTGCGACTACTTGATCTGGGTTGGCAGGGCTTACGCTCTGGTGACCACTACCTCGTCCCTTTACCCACTGGCCGTCAATTAGGTTCATTGGTTCGTGGGGTTTAGCTGGACCCGTGGCGTTCATAAATTTCCCTCAGCACTTCATTGTGTAGTCCAAAATACAACTAGAAATTGTTAAAATTACTGAAATTATCTAACTGTTATCTATAATGATTTATAATGAATGTATGCACATAAAAGGATTAAACGCCTTCATTGAAGTTGCGGAGCAAGGCCACTTTGGTAAAGCCGCGGCCGCACTCAACATCACCCAACCCGGCCTGTCGCAAATGATTAAGAAGCTTGAGCAAAACATTGGCGCCAAGCTCATCGTTCGAACTACGCGTTCTGTGTCACTAACAGAATTGGGAGAGATCTTCCTAGAGCACGCCAGAGAGTTGGTTTTGGCTAATGAATTGTTTCGGCAACGCATGGGTGATGCCCTAGGAGGCGAATCGGGAACGGTCAGATTGGGGTTTGTAGCTTCCGCGGCACTTGGGCTCTTGCCTCTAATTACCGCCGAACTACACCGCCTTGCGCCGAGCATCAAGCTCTCGCTGGTAGAAATGACTTCCGACATTCAGCTCACCAAACTAAAAACTGGTGAGGTTGACGTTGGATTACTTAGGGAGATTGACGACTCTCCAGGGCTTGTCTTGCAGTTACTCACGACGGAGCCGCTACTTTTGGCCGTCCATAAGTCTCACAAATTTGCCAACAAGCGGCGAGTGAGCCTGAAGGCACTAAAGAGCGAGGGATTCGTGATGTTTCCTCGAACAGCGGTGTCCCACCTTCACGACCACATTTACAACATCTGTAGCCGGGCAGGATTCATCCCGAACGTGGTGGAAGAGGCCGTCCAATTCGCCACACTTCTCGGGCTCGTTTCCAGCAACGCAGGTATTGCGATCGTGCCCAGGAGCGTGAATTCCATACAGCTACCGAATGTCACTTTTTTGGAGATTGAAGATGACAGTGCCAGGTCAAAAATCTATCTGGCCAGAAGAGAAGAAGAGAGAACTTCGCCCGCAGCCAAGAAGCTGATCGAAATAATTAGCCAGTTCGGGAAACAACTTCCCTAAAGCTAAGGGGGTTGTGCTTGTGGACACTGGGTCTAAACAACACTGGCGGAGACGAGAGGATTTGAACCTCCGAGGGGCTATAAAACCCCTACCTCATTAGCAGTGAGGCGCACTCGACCGGACTATGCGACGTCTCCTTGTGCTACTGAAGCCTACAAGATTGATGCGTTGAATCCAAACTTAGTTTGAACAGGTGGTGGTTGCCGCGTTGGTACCCTGAACCCACTCTGGGAGTGATGTCGGCTCAAGTGCCGCTGGGGCATCAATGGGAGCAGCTGTTTCACTTGAAGAAGCCTCGTCGGCTGGCTCTAAGTCTTCTGCCAACACAGCACCGTTGCCAATGTTTGCTTCTGCCAGCACCAAGGGCTCGTCATTTATTAGCAGCTGGAAAATTTCTGCTGAGCGTTCAGGAGATGGGGCCACGCGGCC
>Ga0209138_1003418_pt1 | contig 11391 bp, 8 predicted proteins | sample SaaInl3SG_22_DNA_FD_184645 | JGI IMG/M metagenome (GOLD analysis project Ga0209138, IMG submission 184645) | Marine microbial communities from expanding oxygen minimum zones in the Saanich Inlet - ESP_153SG_22_DNA (SPAdes) (version 2) | ecosystem: Environmental > Aquatic > Marine > Intertidal...
AATTCAAAAAAGAGTGATTACCAGACCTTTTTTAGATAAACCCTATAGATTTAGTAGAATAATAAAAATAAGCTGAATTATTTAAGAATATATCAGTTGAAATTTTGTTTAGATTAAAATAATTAGAAGAAAAATAGTAATACACTAAAAAGTTTTACCTAGTGTAAACTGAATGGGCACAGCAACACCTGCATTTCTTGTGAAAATGTTGCCATTAGAATAATGCATAATTCTTAACTCGAAATTATAGGCTCTCTCTTTTCCAAAGAAAACTCCAAAACCCATAATATCTTGATACGTAATTTTTGGTCCTGTTTCAAAACCATCAATATCACTTTTAGATATATATGTTGGACCAATAATTGAATAATTTGTGTAAAAATCGTAGTTTTTGTTTCGATATAAATAAAAACGAAGTACAGGAAAAATAGAAAAGGCAAAAACATCTGATTTTCCTTGCTGAGATTGAAAATAAGTAGCACTTACTCCCCAATCTAAAGAAAAAATCTTTTCAGATCTATATATTAATCTTTGATAAGTTACTGAAAAAGCATGTTGTGCTTCTACATCACCCAACCAAAAAATAGGAATCCCAAAACTCTCAAAATCACCTACCTTAATATTCATTGATAAGAACTTATTTACCCCAAAGCCTAAAGCTCCTGTTCCGTAACTAACCTGAAAAATGTTTTTTGGGAAAAAATATTCATTACTAGTGTATTCTTTTGCAGTTGTATCATCTACTTGCTGTAAGTGGTACTCAAAACCTAAAGAAGCTTGTGATATGGAAGGTTGATTGTACGCATCTGACTTAGGCATAAATGTACCATTTGCAGACAATCGCCATCTGTTAGACAACCAATATTGCAATCCAAATCCGTATAAGAGACTTGCAAAGTGTGCATCTTCATAAATAATCTGGTCGTTTATTGAAAAACCAACTCGCGTAACATTTGCAATACCAACCTCTGCATACAAAGACATTCTATCCGTTAAGTTGAAATCTTTTTTTAAGGATAAATTCCAAGCATTAATCCATACACTTCTATCATAACCAATAGTATTCACATTATCGTATTTGAACCAAGAAGCTGGCCTTATCACTCCAAATTGTGCAGATAAATCATCCTTTATTTTATGACCCAACAACATTCTACCTGAAAACCTGTTTTTTGTAAAGGTTTCTGTTTCAAATCCATCTATTAAATTGTCATTAGAAAAAGGATAATAAATAGCTCCAAAATTAATGCTATAGTATGATTTTGCTAGGAACGCTGTAAATTTCGTTTTCGCTGAATTATCCTCTTGAGAAAACCCTTGATTTACAGAAAAAATCAATAGTGTTGCTAATACATGTTGTAGCCATTTAATGTTCATCTATAGTTGATTAGGTGGATTTAATGTTAAATCTGCTAAAGTTGTATTCCTAAAAATTTGAAGCGTATTGTCTCTAACTTGTATCATTAACTTATGCACAGCACAAGCATTTTCATCTGGACAATCGTCGCATTTTTCGTAGAAATTTAAACTCACACAAGGTACCATAGAGATAGGACCTTCTAATATTCTCATAATCGTGGTCATTAGAATTTCATCTGGTTTTTTAAGCAGATAATACCCACCACCTTTTCCTTTTTTAGAACCTAACAAACCGTTTTTACGAAGCGTGAGTAAAATACTTTCTAAAAACTTTAATGAAATATTTTCACTTTTAGAAATAGTAGCAATGGCAATAGGCATTTTATACTCTTGTTTTGCTAAATAAGTAAGCGCTTTAATTCCGTATTTTGTTTTTTTAGAAAGCATAAATCTAAAGTAAACAAATTCTAGTTAACCTAGTTTGTTGTATGCGATTTTTCTATTTGATAAAATGTAGCTTGAGCATAATCAGTTGCAGTACCTGAATTATTTACATGGTACAAACCCGCCTTAAAATACTGGTATTGACCACTTTGATCAAAACCACTGTTAGACATATCTACAGTTTCTACAACATCTGGTTTTCCTTCTCTAGAAATGGTAATAGTAAGTGTATTATTAACAGTTTTAATTTGATAAGAAAATTTTTCATCTAAAGCGATACCATCTGTTGGGTTGGCTGCTGAATTGCTTCTAGAACCAATCATATTATACCATTGTTCATTACCAAAACCATCTCTAGGTTCATGAGCAAAATAGATAGCACCTAAACTGTTATTTTGTAATTTTCTGTAGTATAATCTTACAGGTTCATCATTATTGGCATGAATTTGTCCTATAATTACTCTACCTACATGACTTGAACTACCTGTTGTTGTAACATGATTTACAGCTAAAGTTACATTCATTTCTCCATCAAAACCAGCTGCAGCATTTTTATCTGAATTTGGTGATGACCCAAAAACCCAATTATTTTTATTTACACCTTGTGTAGGAATGCTAGTGTCTGTACCTCTTAGCATTTCTCTTAATTCAACTCTAGTATAACTTGTATTTGCAGAAGTTTTAAACCCTTCTACTGGACATTTAAAAACCAAACCACCATCAGTTCCTGTATAAAAATAATTATCATCTTCATAACCGCCATTAATTTCGCTAACAGAAATAGTTTTAGAAAAACCACTTCCATTATTTTCTGGTGTATTCAATTTCCAGGTAGATAAATCAAAATTTTGAGCTGGAGTTTTGTTAGGATCCAAAACACCACCATTATCAACCTTTGCTTCTTGAGTTATTATAACATTTCTAGTTAAGTTACCACCAATAACTTTTATAGTTCCTGAACGTTCTTCGAAGCTAGGGTTGGATGCTGGTGTAATATTTACTGTACCATCATTTGTACCAAACCTGGGTGATATTGTAACCCAATTTAAATCACTTTCTGTGTACCAATATAAATTAGCAGTAATTTTTAATGATTGTGATTCTTGATTTGCAGAAAATGTATTTAACGTAGAAACCGTTAGTTGATCTTGCGTAATAACTTCATCAATTGGTTCTGATGAACTACAAGATAAAAATGTAAAAAACGTAATACTTACAAGACTTATTTTAAATACAAATTTCATAGAAATTAGGCTAAATTTAAATTTTTTTATAAAAATACAAAATTGGTTAACCAATTTTAATAATTAAATCTTAAAATTTGAATTTCTACGAAATTGAAGTTTTAATCTTCTAAAGCTTGAGCTAAATCTTCTATAATATCAGCCACATTTTCTAAACCAACAGAAACTCGAACTAATCCATTAGTAATACCAACTTCTAATCGATCTTCTTCTGACAAGCGACCATGTGTTGTAGAAGATGGATGCGTAACAATGGTTCTAGTATCTCCTAAATTTGCAGATAACGAACACATTTTGATTTTGTTTAAAAATTTTCTGCCAGCTTCAATTCCGCCCTTAATTTCGAAAGCAACAATATTACCTCCTAATTTCATTTGTTGTTTAGCAACTTTAAACTGAGGATGAGATTCTAAAAAAGGATATTTTACCAAATCAACTTTAATATTATTCTCTAAAAATTCGGCCACCTTCAAAGCATTTTCACAATGTTTTTCTACTCTAATAGCTAAAGTTTCTAAACTTTTTGATAAAACCCAAGCATTAAATGGTGACATAGCTGGCCCAGTATTTCTGGCAAACAAATAAACTTCACGAATCAAATCTTCTTTACCTACAGTAACTCCGCCCAAAACTCTTCCTTGGCCATCCATTAATTTGGTTGCTGAATGTATAACCAAATCTGCACCAAATTTTATAGGTTGCTGGATATATGGTGTAGCAAAGCAATTATCGACAATAAAAATTAGATTGTGTTTTTTAGCGATGTTGCCTATCAATTCTAAATCTAAAATATCAACTGCAGGATTTGTAGGAGTTTCTATGTATAAAATCTTAGTATTTTCTTGAATTAAACTTTCTACCAACGCTACTTCATCAACCTTAAAATAAGAGGTTTTAATATTCCATTTTGGCAAATATTTGGTAAACATACTATGTGTTGAGCCAAATACAGATCTGCAAGAAACAACATGATCACCAGCATTTAATATGGCTGCAAATGTAGAGAAGATGGCAGACATCCCTGTTGCAAAGACACACCCACTTTCTGCACCTTCCATAGCTACAATTTTATTTACAAATTCACTAGTATTCGGATTTGTAAATCTGCTGTATAAATTACGCTGTTTTTCTTCTGCAAAAGATGCACGCATTTCTTCTGCATCATCAAAAACAAAGCTTGAAGTTAAATATAAAGGTGTAGAATGTTCAGAAAACTGACTTCTTTCTGTCTGATTTCTAATGGCTTCTGTTTCGAAATGTTTCTTATTACTCATGTTTTATTTTATGATATTCTGAAACAAGTTCAGAATGACACATTATGTCAATTATTATGTTTTGCCAGTCTTAAAACATCACCAAAAACACCTCTTGCGGTTACACTTGCTCCTGCTCCTGCTCCTTGAATTACAATGGGTTGTTCTCCATAAGATTCTGTATAAATTTCAAAAATGGCATCAGAACCTTTTAAAGAACCTAAAGGAGTATTTGTAGGTGTAGAAACTAATTTTACTTCTAAATTTCCTTTTTCTTTAGATAAATCCCCACTTAATTCTCCTATATATCTTAGTACATGATGCTCTTCTTGATTGTCTTTTATAGCTTGATAATCTTCATTTAAAGCCTCTAATTGATGTAAGAATTCTTTAGACGAACCTTCCCTTAAGTTTTCTGGAATTAAATTTTTAATGATAACTTCATCCAATTCGTTTTCTAAATCTAATTCTCTAGCTAAAATCAATAATTTTCTAGCAACATCATTACCTTCTAAATCTTCTCTAGGATCTGGCTCTGTAAAGCCTTTGTCTATAGCTTTTTGTAAAACCTCTGAAAAAGTAACATCTTGCTCAGAAAAATTGTTGAAAAGATAACTCAAACTTCCAGAAAAAACTCCTCGAATTTTGGTGATATTTTCTCCAGATTCATGTAGTAAACGAATGGTATCTATTAAAGGTAAACCTGCACCAACATTGGTTTCGTATAAATATTGCTTTTTGTATTCTTTTAATTTTGCTCTTACCTCTTTGTAAAACTCAAAAGATAACGTGTTTGCAATTTTATTACAAGAAACTAAATCAAAACCTGCCTCTATTAAAGGTATATAATTACTAACAAAATTTACACTTACAGTATTATCTACAGCTATTAAATTTTCTAAATGATGTGTTTTTGCAAATTCTATGATAGTTTTTACGGATGCATTTTCATCCCCTTTTTCTAATAAATCTTGTTTCCAATTTTTAGAAGCTCCATTTTTAGTTAACAACACTTTTTTAGAGTTGGCGACCGCAAAAACATTCAATTGAATTTTACGTCTTTCTAATACAGATTGTGTGTTTTCTATAATTTGGTCTATTAAAGTACCACCAACCAAACCTTTACCAAAAATAGCAATGTTTATTTTTTTGGTAACTCCAAAAACTTGACCATGAATTACATTTACAGCTTTGTACAGTTCTTCTTTTTTTACAACTAAACTCACGTTCTTTCCAGAAACTGTATTGTTAAATAAAAGTGGAACAATTTGATTTTTAATTAAAGCATTATAAGGATGATGGAATTCGCTTAAATCTTGCCCAATAATAGAAATAACAGCAACATTATTGTTTACTGAAACCTGATGTACATCTTGTGAATTCAAATCATTCTCAAACTCTTTTTCTAAAGCTTCAACAGCTTCTTTGGCTTTGGCAGACTCTATAATTAAACCTATTCCCCTCTCTGATGATCCTTGAGCAATAATACTTACATTAATATTTTTATCACTTAGGGCTTTAAAAATTCGAGCATCTATACCTACTTTACCCAATAAACCTCTACCTTCAAAATTAATCAATGAAACATTATCTATAGTTGATATGGATTTAATTCCTTTTGCAGACGATTCTGAAGTGATTAAAGTACCTTGATCCTCATTATTAAATGTATTTAAAATACGTAGGTTGATATTCTTTTCAAGTAAAGGTATAATGGTTTTAGCATGTAAAATATTAGCCCCAAAATTGGCCAATTCATTCGCTTCTGAATACGATAATTGCGCTATTTTCTTTGCATCAACAACAATATCTGGGTTGGCCGTAAAAATTCCATTTACATGAGTATAATTCTGTAACTCATCCGCATCTAAAAAATTGGCTAATAAAGCTGCTGTATAATTGCTACCATTTCTACCTAAAGTAGTTGTTTCTCCTTTTTGATTTGATGAAATAAAACCGGTAACAATATTTAAATTAGCTTTATTATTCTTATAAAACTGAATCACGTTTTCTTTAGAAATAGCCTGAATAGGTTGTGCATTACCAAAGTTTTCATTGGTAATAATTAAAGCTCTTGCATCTACAGGATTAACAGAAACGCCTTCTTTTTCTAATAAACTTGCCAATAATTTTACCGATAATAATTCACCTTGAGCTAGCACCTCGTCTTTAATTTTCTGACTGAAATCTCCCAGTAAAAAAACACCTTCAAAAATAGTTTCCAACTTTGTAAATTCCTTTGATAAATCGATTGAATTATTAGGTTCTTCTTGGTATTTTTTAAAGTTCGAAAACGCAGTTTTATATTCTTTTTTATTTGCTGCTAAATCTAAAATAGATTCTAATTCATTGGTAGAATTTCCTCTTGCAGAAGCAACAATTGTAAATTGCTCATTGTTCTTATACTTTTCTACAATAATATCAATCACATTTTTTAAACCTTTTCCGTTCGCTAAAGATTTGCCTCCAAACTTTATAACTTTCATCTTCTTTTCTTTGTAATCTTTATTAAAAATTGGTTCTATAATTTTTTCTAATTGATTGTATTCTATTAAAAATGCATCATGACCATGTACTGAGTTAATCTCATTATAGGTCACATTTTCTTTAGTTAAGGCCAATTTTTTATGTGTTTCTCTATTTTCTTCTGCTGTAAAAAACAAATCAGAATCAACACCAATGATGTGAATATTAGCCTCAATTTGATCTAAAATAGAAATATCTTTTTTACCACCAACAGTTACATCAATTGTTTTTAACAACTGATTCATTAATTTATAAGATGATAATTGATAACGTTCTTGCAGTTTTTTTCCATGATGCAACAACCAACTTTCTACATTAAATATAGCAGAGTCTTCGTTTTTAGATCTGTGAAAACGTTCTTTAAAAGATTCTGGAGTTCTATAACACAACATGGCATGCATTCTTGCATCATGCACAGGATTGCTAGAGTTGACCAAGAATTGTTCTTGAATTTGGCAATTTGCTATTAACCAATCTGTAGATTTCCAATCTGTTGCAATTGGTAAAAAATGTTGTGTTAATTTTTTGTTTAAAACTAGCATTTCCCAAGCAATTCCACCTCCTAAAGAACCACCAATCAAAGCAAATAATTGCGTTATTTTTAAAGCAGATAAACCCAACAAAAATATTTTAGCAATATCTCTTGCAATAAAATCTTTGTAATTATCAATTAAAAATTCATCGAAACCATTACCTGGAATATTAAAAGACAAAACAGTATAAACAGTTGTATCTATGGCTTTTTCTTTCCCTACAATATCTTGCCACCATCCATTTTTACCTGCAACTTCACTATTACCTGTTAATGCATGATTGATTAAAACCACAGAAGCTGTGCCTAATTCTTTACCAAAAACTTGATAGCTCAAATTTAATTCAGGAATTATTACACCAGCTTCTGTAGTAAAATCTTTTATTTTGATATGTGATAATGGATGTTTCAATTATTGACTTTTTTAATCTTTCAGAATTTAAATTTCTGAAAAAGCTGCTTTTAAATCTGCTTTTAAATCTTCTATATCTTCTATACCAACAGACAAACGAATTAAATCTTGAGAAACGCCTGCTCCCTCTTGAGCGGCTTCATCTAGTTGTTGATGCGTGGTACTTGCAGGGTGAATAATTAAAGATTTAGTATCACCAATATTTGCCAATAAAGAGAACACTTTGGTTTTATCTGCAATAGTTTTTGCAGCTTCGTAACCTCCTTTATGACCAAACGTTACAATACCACTTTGACCTTTTGGCAAGTATTTCTTAGCCAATTCGTTGTACTTGTTACTTGCTAAACCAGGATAATTTACCCAAGCTACTTCTTCTTGTTCTTCTAGCCATTTTGCTAAAGCCAAGGCATTTTCTGAATGCTGTTTAATTCTAACTGGTAAAGTTTCTAAACCTTGAATAATATTAAATGCATTGGTAGGACTTAAAGCGCCTCCAAAATCACGCAAACCTTCAAGAATTAATTTAAAAGTATACGAAGCAGCACCTAAAACTTCGTGGTATTTTAAACCATGATACCCAGCAGACGGTTCTGTAAATTCTGGAAATTTACCATTTGCCCAATTGAAAGTTCCTGCATCAATAATGGCACCACCTAAAGAGGTTCCTTGCCCCCCAATATATTTTGTTAAAGAGTGAATTACAATATTTGCACCATGCTTAATAGGATTCAACAAAGCTGGTGTAGCAACAGTATTGTCTACAATAAATGGTACTTCTGCAGCTTTAGAATGAACTGCAATTGCTTCTAAATCTAACACATCTAACTTTGGGTTACCTAAAGATTCTACAAAAAATGCTCTTGTATTTTCTTGTACAGCGTCTGCAAAATTATCTGGGTTTGATGCATCTACAAAAGTAGTTGTAATTCCAAATCTTGGTAAGGTTACATTTAGCAAATTAAATGTTCCTCCATACAAACTACTTGAAGCTACTATATGATCTCCTGCTTTTAAAAGTGTCAACAATCCTGTTGATATTGCAGATGTTCCAGAAGCAAAAACTACAGCGCCAATTCCACCTTCTACAGCTGCTAAACGTTCTTGCAAAATTTGGTTTGTTGGGTTGTTTAATCTTGTGTAAATAAAACCTAATTCTGCTAAAGAGAATAAGTTTGCTGCATGATCTGAATCATTAAAAACATAAGATGATGTTTGATAAATAGGAACTGCTCTTGCTCCTCCATTAGATTTTACATCATGACCTGCGTGCAAAGCATTTGTTGCTAATTTGTGAGTACTCATTTTTCTATTTTTTTGAGTTAATAAATAATTAAAACAAAAGTCAAATGCATCAATTTTAATTGATGTGTTTACCAGAAAAATGTTATTAAGAAAATAGAAAATTCAAGGATTTGAAAATTCTTTTTTGTTATCTATCCTTTTAAATTAAATCATTTAAAAGAGTAGAATTTAGCACCTTCTTTATTTCTAAAGGGTTGCTAAGGCTTCAATGGGTCTAATCCCTTCACCTTTCTTGATAACATTTCAATACGTTATTGAACTTTGTAAGTGCAAATATTGCAACAGAAAAAGTTAACATCCAAATAAAAAACACTAAAATTTATAACAGATATCATTTTCACAAAAAATGGATTGATTATTTTTTTAATCCTCAAAAACCAACTAAATATTCTGTTAAAAATGAATTATTGATGATGGCATTAGAAATAATTATGATAGTAATTGGATTAAATCTAAAATTATGACGTATTTTTGCATCATAATTAGAGGAAAAATTTGAACTGATTGCAACCTCATTAAAAAAATGCTAAAGCAGTAATTCTATACTCCTTTTAGCCTTCTGCAATCTTTTTCGATTTTTTTAAAACATAAAAAAAGAAGAGTATTATGTCATATTTATTTACCTCAGAAAGCGTTTCTGAAGGACACCCAGATAAAGTTGCAGATCAAATATCAGATGCTTTAATCGACAATTTTTTAGCGTTTGATAAATCTAGTAAAGTAGCCTGTGAAACTTTAGTTACTACTGGGCAAGTTATATTAGCAGGTGAAGTAAAATCGAACACTTATTTAGATGTTCAACAAATTGCAAGAGATGTAATCAATAAAATTGGTTACACAAAAAGCGAGTATATGTTTGATGGAAATTCTTGTGGTGTTTTATCTGCAATTCATGAACAGTCTCCAGATATTAATCAAGGTGTAGACAGATCTAAACCAGAAGAGCAAGGTGCAGGAGACCAAGGTATGATGTTTGGTTACGCTACTGATGAAACTGAAAATTACATGCCTCTAGCTTTAGAATTGTCACATAGACTGTTAAAAGAATTGGCAGAAATTAGAAGAGAAAATTCAGACATCACCTATTTAAGACCAGATGCAAAAAGTCAGGTAACTATTGAATATTCAGATGATAATGTTCCTCAAAGAATAGATGCTATTGTAATTTCTACACAACATGATGATTTTGATGCATCTGAAGAAGTAATGTTATCAAAAATTAAAAAAGATATTGTAGAAATTTTGATTCCGAGAGTAATTGCAAAATTACCAGCTCATATTCAAAAATTATTTACAGATGATATTACCTATCATATCAACCCTACAGGAATCTTTGTTATTGGTGGTCCTCATGGAGATACTGGTTTAACAGGTCGTAAAATTATTGTAGATACGTATGGGGGAAAAGGTGCTCATGGTGGAGGCGCTTTTTCAGGTAAAGACCCTAGTAAGGTAGATAGATCTGGAGCTTATGCTACAAGACATATAGCTAAAAATTTAGTAGCTGCTGGTTTATGTAAAGAAGTACTTGTACAAGTTTCTTATGCCATTGGAGTGGCAAAACCAACCAGTATTAATGTAGAAACGTATGGTACTTCGACAGTGGATTTGACTGACGGAGAAATCAGTAAAATAGTAGAAGAAATCTTTGACATGCGTCCCTATTTTATAGAAAAACGTTTAAAATTAAGAACCCCTATTTATTCAGATACTGCTGCTTATGGCCACATGGGTAGAACTCCAGAAATTAAAACAGTAACCTTTACAAATCCTATGGGAGAAACTGTTGCTGAGAAAGTAGAGACTTTTACCTGGGAAAAATTAGATTATGTTGATAAAATTAAAGAGGTATTTTATCAGTAATACCACATAACTTTTAAAGCCCTTAATCAAAGAGATTAAGGGCTTTTTTGATTCTATTTTAGAGGTAGTCTCTTTAACATTTATTTAAGAGTTCTTCAGGCAATGTTTACCTAATTTGGAGGACAATTTAAATTAAACACAATCATGACAAAAAAAGTATTCTCGCAATTAGTTCTAATTGCACTTGTTTTTGGTTTTTCTGCAGACGTTAATGCACAGTTCTGGAAAAAAAAGAAAAAAGAAGCACCAAAAAAAGCAATTCAAAAACCCAAAGAGGATTTAATAATGGTTATTTAAAAAGAAGCGGAATAAACATCAATCAATCTGATGTAAAATCTTTAGCAAGAGGAGAGTTGAAAAGAATACAAAGAGATGCTAGATCGGCATCTTCTAGAGGAAACGCTTTAAGACGCTACCACTTACAAGATGTTGTTGATAGAATTAATATGATTTTAG
>Ga0209138_1003419_pt1 | contig 11390 bp, 10 predicted proteins | sample SaaInl3SG_22_DNA_FD_184645 | JGI IMG/M metagenome (GOLD analysis project Ga0209138, IMG submission 184645) | Marine microbial communities from expanding oxygen minimum zones in the Saanich Inlet - ESP_153SG_22_DNA (SPAdes) (version 2) | ecosystem: Environmental > Aquatic > Marine > Intertidal...
AGTACTTTCGGATACACCAGGAATTATAAAGCCTGCCTATGAGTTACAAACTTCCATGATGCACTTTGTGAAGTCTGCTTTTGAAGATGCTGACATTTTGATTTATATGGTTGAAATTGGAGAAAAATCATTAAAAGATGATGCGTTTTTTCATAGAATTACTTCAACAAAAACACCTGTCATTTTATTAATCAATAAAATTGACACCTCAGATCAAGAAATATTGGAAGAACAAGCTGAGTTTTGGCAAAATAAAGTCCCAAATGCAGAATTTTATCCTATTTCTGCTCTTACGGGTTTCAATGTAAAAAATGTTTTTGATCGCATTATAGAACTCTTGCCAGAATCTCCACCTTTTTATCCAAAAGATCAATTGACTGATAAGCCCGAGCGCTTTTTTGTAAACGAAAAAATTCGAGAAAAAATCTTGATGCATTACAAAAAAGAGATTCCTTATGCTGTTGAAGTCGATACTGAAGAGTTTTTTGAAGAAGAAAAAATTATTCGTATGCGCTCTGTAATAATGGTCGAACGAGAAACTCAAAAAGGAATTCTAATAGGGCACAAAGGAAAAGCCCTAAAACGTGTGGGCAGCGAAGCACGAAAAGATTTAGAGCAGTTTTTTGGTAAACAAGTCCATTTGGAATTGTATGTAAAAGTCAACAAGAATTGGCGCTCGAATTCTAGACAATTGAAACGCTTTGGTTACGATCAGTCGTAAAAGTTTTATTCATTTTTTGGAGCTTTCAGAAATCACTTCTTGCATAAATTCATACAAAATATTCATTTGTTCTTTTCCTCTTTCTTTTCCAACTTGGCCTCCCAAATAGAATAAAATCCAAATAATTACCATTGCAATCATTAGTGCAATTGGAGTAGTTATAAATTCATCAAGTGTGTAATTTACATAAGCCCATACACCACTTCCAATAAACAACCCAGCAACAAGAAAATGAATAAACATAAATAAAGTCCAAACCACTGGATTTGGACCAAATAGGCCTTTAATAGCTGATGATTTTCCTTCTTCCAAGACTTCAAGATGTAATTGTGGCGACCAAAAATGTTGTTTTTCTTTAGCAATTTTTAGAAATATATGAGGTTCTATTACAGAAACACGGATGCTATTATTGTTTTTGGTATATGATTTGAATTGTTCAAATACAATTTTTGCATCTTGATTTAACTTCATCGCAAATCGAGGTCTTAAGACGATGTCATTATTTAAATTCATAAGCGTAGATTTGATTTTTAAATATAATAAAACCTTTTTAAACTCATCTTTTCATCATTTTACTTAGCGATATTTCCTATTTTTGCAGCAATTCTAAATATCTAATGGGAAATATTGTAGCTATTGTAGGTCGCCCAAACGTTGGTAAGTCCACATTTTTTAATCGATTAATTCAACGTCGAGAGGCCATTGTTGATGCTGTAAGTGGTGTAACCCGCGATAGACATTATGGCAAAAGTGACTGGAATGGAAAAGAATTTTCTGTGATTGATACCGGAGGTTATGTCGTTGGAAGTGATGATATTTTTGAATCAGAAATCGATAAACAGGTCGAATTGGCTATTGACGAAGCAGATGCCATCATTTTTATGGTTGACGTAGAAACGGGTGTAACAGGCATGGACGAAGATGTTGCCAAACTTTTGAGAAAAATAAAAAAACCAGTTTTTCTAGTGGTCAATAAAGTAGATAATGCCAAACGTGCTCAAGATGCCGTAGAATTTTATGCATTGGGCCTAGGCGATTATTATACCATTGCAAGTATCAATGGAAGTGGAACAGGAGATTTACTTGATGCTTTGGTTGATGAACTTCCTCAAGATAAAGAAAATGACGAACCAGAATTACCTCGTTTTGCTGTTGTAGGTCGACCAAATGCAGGGAAATCATCATTCATCAATGCATTAATTGGAGAAGACCGCTATATTGTCACAGATATAGCAGGAACTACACGTGATGCAATTGACACTAAATACAATCGTTTTGGGTTTGATTTTAATTTGGTGGATACGGCTGGAATTCGCCGGAAGGCAAAAGTCAAAGAAGATTTAGAATTTTATTCTGTAATGCGAAGTGTCCGCGCCATAGAAAATGCCGATGTTTGCTTGTTGGTCTGCGATGCACAAAGAGGATTTGACGGTCAAGTACAAAATATATTTTGGTTAGCACAACGCAACAACAAAGGCATTGTGATTTTGGTCAATAAATGGGATTTAGTAGAAAAAGACACCAAAACAATGAAGGCCTTTGAAACCCACATTAGAAAACAAATAGAACCTTTTACAGACGTTCCAATTGTTTTTATTTCGGCACTGACTAAACAACGTATTTTTAAAGCGATTGAAACCGCTGTTGAGGTTTATAAAAACAGATCAAAACGCATCAAAACAAGTGTTTTAAATGAAGATTTGTTGCCAATTATTGAACACAATCCACCACCAGCTTTAAAAGGGAAGTATGTTAAAATAAAATACATCATGCAGTTGCCAACGCCTCAACCTCAATTTGCATTTTTTTGTAATTTACCTCAATATGTTAAAGAACCCTACAAGCGTTTTTTGGAAAATAAATTACGAAAGTTATACGATTTTTCTGGTGTGCCAGTAACCATTTTTATGCGAAAAAAGTAGGCTTACCAACCTCCAGAGGCGCCACCGCCTCCAAAGCCACCACCACCAAAACTTCCGCCGCCGCCAAATAGACCACCTTTAGATGAGCTTTTGTGGTAACTTCCTCGCCCCATATTACTCAAAAGGATAGCGTCCAAAATACTCGTGCGAGGGGCACGATTTCCTTTATTGTTACCATCATCTCGTTTGGACAACGCTGCAATAAAAATGATAAAAATAACGATTAAGAACAGTATGAGTCCAAATGGAATATTGGATTCATTTTGTTTTGGAGCTGCTTTGTATGCTCCTGTTAAAACTTCAAAAATAGCATCCGCCCCAGCATTTAAGCCTTCCGCATATTGATTTTTTTTGAAATATGGAATGATGTGTTCTTGGATAATACGACTACACATTTTATCTGTAAGAAGATGCTCTACACCATATCCCGTACTGATATTTATTTTTCGGTCATTTTTAGCCAAAAGAATAAAAACACCATTGTCTTTATTTTTTTGACCAATACCCCAACTATGCGCCCAGTTTGTAGCTAAATAATTGATATATTCTCCCTCAGTTGAATTGATGGTTGCAACAACAATTTGTGTGGATGTACTATCAGCATATTTGATGAGCTTTTGTTCTAGAGCTTTAGATTCATTTGGTGTTAAAAGGTCTATATAGTCATAAACACTAGTTTGAAAGTTTGGTTTTGGAGGAATTTCAAATTGTGCTTGACAATTTTGTCCGACAATGAGAAAAACAAAAAGAAATGAGATGTATTTCAGTTTAATATTCATCTATACTTTACCTTTTGAAACTTCATTTGATAACTCATCTTTATCATTCGTTTCCCATGGGAAGAATTTTTCTAGAGCTTCACTAGCACTTTTTATACCCTCGACAATTCCTGTTTTGAATGCTCTAGCTTCAAAATGATGTTGCATCACATCACGTGTTTTATTCCAAAAATCACTATTAACTTTCTTGTCAATTCCTACATCGCCATAGATGCCAAATTTTTTATTTTCAATAGCAATATAGATCAACACGCCATTTCCTAATTTAGTATTGTCCATTTTTAAGGCATGAAAAACATTTTTTGCTCGACTGTCAATAGGTTCTGAAGTGCTACATTCTAAATGTACACGAATTTCTCCGGAAGTATTTTTTTCAGCCATACGTATGGCCGAAACAATTTCTTGTTCTTCGTCTGCGGTAAGAAAATTTTCTAAAGAATTCACAAATTCGTTTTAGTCAAAGTCAAAATCCCCTTCGGGTGCTTTTTCGGCTCCAGGATCTGCTTTGTAGCGTGCCATTTCACTAAAACCAAACCAACCTGCTAAAATTTTGTTAGGAAACTTTGTGGTAAAAATATCATAAGTATTCACAGCTTTGTTATAGCGATCTCTTGCAACATTGATGCGGTTTTCTGTACCTTCCAATTGATTTTGTAGATCCAAAAAGTTCTGATTTGCTTTGAGCTCTGGATAGCGCTCGACAGAGACTAAAAGACGAGAAAGCGCACCGCTAAGACCACTTTGTGCTTGTTGGAACGCTTCTAAATTTTCAGGTGTAATGTTTGTCGGATCAATAGTTGTAGAAGTTGCTTTAGCACGTGCTTCAATCACTTGAGTGAGGGTGCTTTTTTCAAAATCTGCTGCGCCTTTTACGGTACTTACAAGATTTCCAATGAGGTCACTTCTTCGTTGGTAACTACTTTCTACATTAGACCATGCTGTTTTTGCATTGGCTTCGTGTTCTAAGGCAGTATTATTGAACCCTACAGCCAATTATAAACTCCAAAGCCGATTACTGCTACAATAATTAAGGGGATAAGCCATTTTTTCATAATTTTTAGATTTGAGATTTAATTTTTATTAATTGATGTTTTATGGATTCCAATTTACAAATAATATCAAAATTAGTCAAAGATTTTCCTTTCTGTGCTTTCAAATAGGTTTTTGCACCTTCTAATGTATAGCCTTGCTCTTTTACTAAATGGTAGATAAGTTTTAAGTTTTTGATATCTTCTGGTGTAAATCGTCGATTGCCTTTGGCATTTTTTTTTGGTTTAAGGATAGAAAACTCTTTATCCCAAAAACGTATCAAAGAAGTTTTTACACCAAAAGCTTCGGCAACTTCACCAATGGTATAATACATTTTTTTTGGTAGGTCGACATGCATCTTAATCTAAAGATTGGTTTTCAACAGAGGCTTTGATCAGAAGTTCACTAAATTCCTCACTGGTAAGGTTACCGTAATAGAAGTTTAGAGGGTTAATGCGCTTTTTATCTTTAAAAATTTCATAATGCAAATGAGGTGCCTGTGAACGTCCTGTACTCCCTACAAAACCAATGATGTCGCCACGCTTTACACGTTGATTTTTTCGAACATTATATTTATGTAGATGCGCATATAGACTTATATAACCATAGCCATGATCAATACGTATGTGCTTACCATACCCCGATGATCTAGAATCGGCACGCTTTACAACACCGTCTCCACTGGCATAAACAGGAGTGCCTCGAGGCGCTGTAAAATCCATTCCGTAGTGGAATTTTCTAATTTTTGTAAACGGGTCCGTTCGATAACCGTAGCCAGATGCCATCCGAGTTAAATCTTCATTTTTGATGGGTTGAATTGCCGGGATTTTTGCAAGGAAAGCTTCTTTGTCTTTGGCTAGAGCAGTAATTTCATCCAAAGATTTGGATTGAATGACAAGACGTTTTTGAAGGATATCTATGCGTTTATTGACTTCGGCAATTAAATCTGAATTTTTGAATCCTTCAAATTTTATATATCGATTTACCCCTCCAAAACCTTGTATTCTTTGTGCATTAGGAATGGGGTTGGCCTCAAAATATAGCCTGTAAATGGTGTTGTCTCTTTCTTCAATATTACTCAAAACACTTTCAATTTCATTCAGTTTTTGATCCAACACAGTGTATTGAAATTCCATGTTTTGAAGTTCTCGATTTAGAGTTTTTTCTTGAGGAGATTCAAAATAATAACCTCCAATTAAAGCCGCAAAAAAACCAAAAATTGCTGAAGTAAAAATGAACCCAAGAGCAAATTTTGCTTTTGTTTTTTTATCACCTGTAATCTTTCTATAGGAAAGCGTTTCTGGGTCGTAATAATATTTTACGTTAGACATTGCCTAAAAAGTTCTATTTTTGTTTGATATTTTGCAGCGAAAAAAGATCGCTCCTTCTAGAACAAATATAATTTGTTTTTAGAGCAAAATCAAATTATTTCAAAAAGGTTAACACATTACATGAAATCTCAAGACATAAGAGCCAAATTTTTAAAGTTTTTTGAAGACAAAAAACATACCATTATACCCTCTGCTCCAATGGTTGTCAAAGATGATCCTACCTTGATGTTTGTCAACTCTGGAATGGCACCATTTAAAGAATATTTTGTTGGCAACGCTCAGCCACCAAGCAATCGAATTGCTGATACACAAAAATGCTTGCGAGTTTCTGGAAAACACAACGATTTGGAAGAAGTTGGCTACGACACCTACCATCATACTCTTTTTGAAATGCTAGGCAATTGGAGTTTTGGTGATTATTTTAAAAAAGAAGCTATAGAATGGGCTTGGGAGTTACTTACAGAAGTTTATAAAATTGACAAAAACATTTTGTATGTTACTGTCTTTGATGGTGATGAAAATGATAAAACAGAAATGGATACTGAAGCATTTTCCATTTGGAAAAACATTGTTGCTGAGGATCGTATTTTGAAAGGCAATAAGAAAGATAATTTTTGGGAAATGGGTGATCAAGGACCTTGTGGTCCGTCTAGTGAAATTCATGTAGACCTTAGAAGCCAGGAAGAAAAAGCTAAAATACCGGGGCATGAATTGGTAAACAAAGATCATCCACACGTGGTCGAAATTTGGAACTTGGTTTTTATGGAATACAACCGAAAAGCTGATGGCTCGTTAGAACCTTTACCACAAAAACATGTTGACACTGGAATGGGCTTCGAGCGTTTATGCATGGTGCTTCAAGGAGTAAAATCCAATTATGACACGGATGTTTTCAATCCAATTATCCGTGAGATTGAAGCGATTTCAGGCAGAGATTACGGCGAAAATGAACAACATGATATTGCTATTCGTGTGATTTCAGATCACATTCGAACGGTAGCATTTTCTATTGCAGACGGTCAGTTACCTAGCAACAACGGAGCAGGATATGTTATTCGTAGAATTTTAAGACGTGCTGTACGTTATGGATTTACTTTCCTAGACCAAAAAGAACCCTTTATGTACCGCCTTGTTAATGTTCTAGTCAAAAAAATGGGGACAACATTTCCAGAGCTTAAAACTCAAAAACAATTGATTCAAAATGTTATAAGAGAAGAAGAATCTTCATTTTTGAAAACTTTGGATCAAGGACTCATCCTACTCGAACGTGTCATAAATACGACTCAAGGCGATACCGTTTCTGGTGATAAAGCTTTTGAATTATATGACACTTATGGCTTCCCAGTTGATTTGACAGCACTTATTCTTCAAGAAAAAAACATGCATTTGGATGAAGCAGGGTTTCAAACTCAGCTTGAAAAACAAAAAAGTAGATCACGAGCTGCGAGTGAAGTCTCTACAGAGGATTGGACCATTGTTCGTGAGGACGCTGAACAAGAGTTTATAGGATATGATAGCCTTCAAACAAAGGTAAAACTTGTTCGCTATCGCAAAGAAGTGTCATCAAAACATGGCACACAATATCAGCTTGTATTTAATCTTACGCCGTTCTATGCGGAGGGTGGCGGACAAGTAGGCGATAAAGGGTATTTGGAGTCTGCAAATGGTGATGTGATTTATATTCTTGATACCAAAAAGGAAAATAATGTTGCCATTCATATTACAAGAAATCTGCCAAAAAATCTTACGGATTCTTTTACTGCAGTAGTGGATGCTAAACAAAGATTCAGAATTGAATGTAATCATACAGCAACACATTTGTTGCACCAAGCATTACGTGAGATTTTAGGAGTCCACGTAGAGCAAAAAGGAAGCGCCGTACACTCGAAATACTTACGCTTTGATTTCTCTCATTTTTCTAAAATGACCGATGAAGAACTTCAAGAAGTTGAGAATTTTGTAAACGCAAGAATAGAAGGTCGATTAAATTTAGAAGAGCAACGTGCTATACCTATGACACAAGCCATTGAAGATGGCGCTATGGCATTATTTGGCGAAAAATATGGTGATGTTGTTCGAACAGTTCGTTTTGGAAATTCTGTAGAACTGTGTGGTGGAACTCATGTTAAAAACACAGCTGATATTTGGCATTTTAAAATTTTATCCGAAAGTGCTGTAGCATCTGGTATTCGTAGAATCGAAGCGATTACAAATGATGCCGTAAAAGATTTTCTTAGAGAAAACAATCAGCATTTTAAACGCATAAAAAATGCGTTGAATAATGCTGCTGACCCTGTAAAAGCAGTTATGAATTTGAAATCTGAAAATAATCAACTCAAAAAACAAATCGAACAGCTTTTAAAGGAGAAAACTAAGAGTGTTAAGTCACAACTATTAACAGAAATTCAATCCGTTAATGAAATGAATTTTTTAGCCAAACAACTTGATTTGGATGCTTCTGGATTAAAAGATATTTCTTTTGAAATTGGACAAAATTTAGACAATTTGGTTCTGGTCTTTGCCTCAGAACAAAATGGAAAAGCATTGCTATCGTGTTATGTGTCGAAAGACCTTGTTGCTTCTAAAAAATTAAATGCAGGTACAATTGTACGTACACTTGGCAGCTATATTCAGGGTGGTGGTGGTGGACAACCATTTTTTGCTACTGCTGGCGGAAAAAACCCTGCAGGTATTCCTGAGGCTTTAGCGCAAGTTGTAGACCTTATATCTTAAATTTTTAAGTTTTGAAATTTCAAACCGAAGTTCCATTAAATCCAACCAAAGGCAATCGTATTAATTTTAAGGCCCAATCAGTTCTACTTGGGTCTTGTTTTACTGAACATATCTCTGAAAAATTAGATTTTTATAAATTTCAAACTCTATGTAATCCTTTTGGAATTTTATTCCATCCTCAAGCGATTTTAACATTTTTGAGAAATGTATTTAATAATAAAATAGATGAAAATGCCATTTTTTTTGCTGATGAACAATGGAAAAGTTTTAATGCTCATTCTCGATTAAATCACAGTTCAAAAACAAAGTTTTTAAATCAACTAACCTCACAAATTGAAGGTTGCCATTCTCGTTTCAAAACAACTTCTCATTTTATTATTACGCTTGGAACAGCATGGAGTTATCGCCACATTGAAACTCAAAAACATGTCGCCAATTGTCATAAATTACCCTCAATGCAGTTTGAAAAAGTATTGTTTTCAGTTGAAGAAATTACAGATATTCTACATGAAATAAAAGATTTAATTCATGCTTTTAACCCTAAATCTGAGGTAATTTTTACATTGTCTCCTGTACGGCATCTCAAAGATGGTTGTATTGAAAATACACAAAGCAAAGCCTATTTGATTTCCGCTATTCACCAAGTTGTTCAATCATCAAATTTTATGCATTATTTCCCTTCATACGAGATCATGATGGATGAACTTCGAGATTATAGATTTTATAAGCCAGATATGATTCACCCGAGCACTCAAGCTATTGAATATATTTGGGAAAAATTCAAATCAGTTTGGATAGATTCGCAGCTGAATGAAACACTCAAAAAGATCAATCATATTCAAAATGGATTGCAACACAAACCAATGAATCCCAACAGCGAAGCACATCAAAATTTTATAAAATCTATTGATTTCGAAATAGATAACCTAAAAAAGGAGTTCCCACATTTCAAATTTTAATTTTTTTAGTCGAACGGCAGTTTCTGCTTTATTTGTTTTTGGTAGTCATTTCCTAAATTTGAAGTATATTAGCTAAACAAAATAAACAAAAAATGTCTAATGATTCTTATGTAAAATTCACCAAAACTGATGGCGTAGGATACATCGAATTTTACAACCCATTACATAATGCATTACCATCACAAATGTTAATAGAACTTTGTACTGCAATAGACAACGCAGGAACAGACAACGATATCAACGTTTTGGTTTTAAAAAGTGGTGGCAATCGGACATTTTGTGCAGGTGCTAGTTTTGATGATTTAGCAGCAATTTCTACAATAGAAGAGGGTAAAACATTTTTTATGGGATTTGCTAATGTGATTAATGCTTTGCGGAAAAACCCTAAAATTGTGATAGGAAGTGTACAAGGAAAGGCCGTTGGCGGAGGGCTTGGTTTGGCTGCAGCCGTTGATCTTTGCTTTGCGAGTGAATACGCTTCTATTAAGCTTAGTGAATTGAGTATTGGAATTGGCCCATTTGTTATTGAACCTGCACTAAAAAGAAAACTAGGGCTTTCTGCTGTATCTCAGTTGACACTTCATCCACAAACATTTTTTTCTGCAAAATGGGCTAGAGAAAAAGGACTTTATGCAAATGTTTTTGAAACTAACGACAATTTGAATGAACATGTTTCATCCGTAGCAAATCAACTCGCAAAATATAACCCAGAGGCTTTAGCAGAATTTAAAAAAATACAATGGCAGGACTCAAATCATTGGGATGATTTGTTGGCACAACGCGCCGAAATTAGTGGTCGCTTGTCATTAAGTCTTTTTACCAAAACCCAACTGAAAAAATTCATAAAATCATAAATTTTAATTCAAACAATGAGTACCCAAATTCACATTGAAAAAGTAAAAGAATCTAAAGCTAAAGATTTAGATTTTAATGACATTCCTTTGGGAAGAACTTTCACCGACCATATGTTTTTGTGTACCTATGAAAATGAAGCGTGGCAAACTCCAAAAATAGTTCCAATGGGGCCATTGCCAACTCATCCTGCAGCTATGGCATTGCACTACGGTCAAGCTATTTTTGAAGGCATGAAAGCAACAATTGATGCCAATGGAACTCCAATGTTGTTTCGACCAGAACAAAATGCAAAACGTTTAAATTTTAGTGCACATCGTTTAGGTATGCCTGAATTTCCTGAAGACCTATTTGTCGAAGCTTTAAAGGCTTTGGTGGGTTTAGACAAAAATTGGATTCCACCACAACAGGGTAGTGCATTGTATTTGCGTCCTTTTATGTATGCCGATGAAGCATTCATTGGAATGAGAGCTGCGACTCAATATAAGTTTATTGTTATGGCCTCTCCATCTAATCCAATTTATACTAAAAGAGTCCGATTATACGCTGAAACCAATTATATCCGTGCTGCTCATGGTGGTACAGGTGAAGCTAAAGCTGCAGGCAATTATGCAGCGGCAATATTGCCAACCGAACACGCAAAAGCGAAAGGTTATGACCAAGTTTTATGGTTAGATGCTCACAACTTCAAAAGTATTCAAGAAGTTGGAACAATGAATATTTTTTTTAAGATCAATGGCAAAATCATTACTCCAAACTTGGACGGCTCCATACTGGCTGGAATTACAAGAATGAGCGTAATTGAACTATTACGACACAAAGGCTATGAGGTTATAGAAAGACCAATTTCTATTGATGAAATTATTGAAGCTTCTAAAGACAGCACATTGGAGGAAGCCTTTGGAACAGGTACTGCTGTTGGCATTGCAATGATTCAAGAGATTGGTTACAAATGTAAAGATATTCACGTTTCCGATGAAAGTCCAGTAGGGCAAATGGTTTTGGAGACAATAAATGGTGTTCGTGCAGGTGAAATTCCTGATGATCTAAACTGGATGTGTAAA
>Ga0209138_1003420_pt1 | contig 11389 bp, 10 predicted proteins | sample SaaInl3SG_22_DNA_FD_184645 | JGI IMG/M metagenome (GOLD analysis project Ga0209138, IMG submission 184645) | Marine microbial communities from expanding oxygen minimum zones in the Saanich Inlet - ESP_153SG_22_DNA (SPAdes) (version 2) | ecosystem: Environmental > Aquatic > Marine > Intertidal...
AAAATTGGCAGTATTGTTTTGCCCTAACATTTTAAATAAATCATCTGAATTAGATTTTAATGTATTAATGCTGTTTTCTAACACTTTAATAGAACTTTCATTTAAAAATTCAACCTCACTTGCAATAGCCGGATTTTTTAAATCTGCTAATTCTATAAATTTAGAATAACTGTTTTTAAAATTTGAAATTGACCTAGATTCCTTAAAAATAATATCTTCATCTTTAGTAGATTTTAATTGAATAATTAACTCATCTAACTGAGGTTGAGAAATCTTATTTAAAGCTAATGTCCTACGAAGCGCCACATAATTTGTTATCATATCAAAATAAGTTGGCACTAATTCTTTAGTATAATATGGGTCTAATTTAGGATTAGACTTCCAAGCTTTTATTGTTTTTTTATCTAGGTTTAAAGACAAGTAATTACCTTTCAATAGTGTATACTTCATAGAATACACATTAGTTATATAATCTTTAAAATTACGACTTAGAAGTTCTGATTTTTCAGAATTAAAAGATTCATTTAATGAGTGTAATTTTGTAACTTGCTCTATAACAGAATTATAACTCGCCTCTAAAACTATTGCATCAGACGTCATAGACACTAAATCTGCCCCAGAACTAAAAAGATTAGACCAACTCTCACCAACAGTTTCTGTTTCACTTTGAGAAGCTTTATATTCTACAAGTGCACCATTTCTTACAAGTTCAACACCATTGTCAGTAAGCGACTCCATATCTTCACTTATTGTTTTAAATATAGAATTAACACCTTCATTTTTAACTAAAGATTCATCTACATAATCTAAATAGGTTAAATTTTCTTTTAGTTCATACTTATACTCTTTTGAGCAAGAAAAGCATAGAACACTAATTGCAATTACAAATAATTTTTTCATTGTAGTTAATTTTAATCTAAGCTAAGTTAAAAAATTTATCCCCAAAAACAATAAATTATTCTTGGGGATAAATTGTACCCGAGTCGAGACAAATATCGAACTTTATGAAAGAAGATATTCAATTGGTTTTGAGAATTATTTAAGATCCTTTGTCCTCGGTTTTGAAGCATTAATTATTATTAAATATTCTTTACTAAAATTGCCCTTCCTTCAAAAAGTTAAATCAACAATAAACATAACTTTGGAGTTTTGAATTTTTATCAAAAACGACAAAAACCAATAGGTTTTAGTTTAATGCGACAGAACCCAAAACAATCATCTTGTAAAAAACAACTGATCTATATCTAATTCTTTTGTCCAATCCCATTTAGAGACTATCTCTTTACATTCATTCAAATTGAAGTTGTGTAATTCTCCACCAAACATTTTATGAGGTTCTTCTTCCTTGTCAAAAAAACTCAATTTCCATTCACTCATGTCTGGTAAAATAGATTCTTCATTATCTAATCCTTTGCAACTAAAATCCTCGAACATACCATAAAAAGTTGTACCCGCTGGTTTCCAATTATTAAGATTTAAATAAAAACCAAAATATGCCTCATTAAACATATATTCTGCTGATTTTAAATTTGGAAAAAACCAATTAGACAATCCTATATCTCCATAAATTTGAGATTTTTGAAACATATTAGTCGCATCCGAAACATTAGATACATCCCAATTTTTGAGATTTATATCTCTATTGAAACTTATCCCTCTGAACAACGAACTCATGTCTGTAAATGTACTCACATCCCAATCATTTATATGACCATATATCTCAATCGCTAGGTCTTCGTCAGCAAACCATACACCAACAGCTTTTTTTAAATTTTTTATTTCTCTCATAATTTTATTGGATTTTCTTAAATTTAAGAAAAATAAATATTATTTAGAAAATGGGTGTTATTACAACTAATCTAACAGAAGAAATACTAATAAAGTCTTTAAATTTTCTGACAAAATACAAGAGACTTAATTTTCATAGGAATCACAATAGAATGTTTGAAATTCATCCGTTATTAAACTTGGATACTAATATACAAGATTCTTTAAATTTACCATTTTTTGAACCCATTTACAAAGAAATTTTAGGACAACAAATATGTGTATATAAAAATCAGGATAATGAATTAAATCCATATCCATATGAACCTGAGTGGATTAGTAAAACAGGAAGATTTGTAGCAATAGGATCCAGCAGTTTATTCGGTTGCTATTCTGAATCTTGGCAATATTTACTTTTTGACATGGAAATCTACGAATTTGTCGATTACGCTTGGCAAGATTTATTAGGGATAGATGAGGAAAAAAATCAAATCATAGGAAGATCTATGCGAATTTGCGGAAATGAAACTGTAGAAAATAGTGTTTATTCTTTTAATATAAATACTAGAAATGAAGTCTCAAATATTAAAAGTCTAGATAAATTAAAATCTCATTTTGTTAAATCAGAAATATACCATCCTTCACCAAATCTGAATAAGTTAATTTTATTGTCAGATACAAGGGCTAATAGAATTAAAGATTCAGGAGAATATGATAACCTTAATCTTTTAAGAAATTATATTGTACATAATCAAAACATTTATACTGAAGATGAAAATTTTCAAACAACTTGTTGTAAACTGATTGAAACTTATGATAATTTCGATAGAATTAAATTTAGTAAGCTTCAACAAATAATATTATCACAGAATATTTGTGAATTTTTAAAGTTTGTAAAAGAAAAAAGAGAACCTTTTTTATTAGATTAAATCATTACATTTAAATTTGAAAAACAGAGTAAATTTAATAAAAACAATATGGAAGTATTAAGTAATAAGAATATAGAACACGCTGTTAATTTATGGGATGTAGATAAAGGAATATGTAGAGAAAAATATGGCGATATCTCAACATGGGACGTAAGCCGTGTTACAAAAATGGAACATTTGTTTGATGGGAAAGATCTTGCAGGATGGGATTTATCAAATTGGGATGTGAGTAATGTGAAAAGTATGAAGGGAATGTTTCATAAGTCTTATGTTTATCTATCAAATGGTATACAAAATTGGATTCCCAAAAATTTAGAAAATTGTGAGTATATGTTTTGTGAGGCTCATTTATATTCAGATTATAAATTCACATTCAACCCCTTAAGAAATAAGAAAAAAATTAGGACTTACGGTATGTTTAATCAATTTACGTGTTTTAAAAATAATGGACCGTCAACACTTGTTGAGGTAGATACCACTTTTTGGGAAAGTGATAATATAGACCAGGATAATTGTTACGGTATGTTTGGAGGGAAGGCTGTATGGTATTCAAAAGAATACTTAAGTGATGTAAAACTATGGTTACTTACTGAATTTCCTCGGTCCGAAAAGATGGTTATGAAAAGGTTATTCATTAATGAGATACTTGATTGATTACAAATATATTTTTCTTTAAAATTGGTTCTAAACTTAAACATGTTTGGAAATCGTTGGCTGTGTATAGGATGAAAACCCTAACAGTAAAAAAGCTAATATGAAGTAACGTATTGTTAAGTTGGTTTAGACAACAAATATGTGTCTGTAAAATCAGGATAACGAATTAAATCCATGTCAATATAACCCTAAGTGGATTAGTAAAACAGGAAGATTTGTAGCAATAGATTCCAGCAGTTTATAAGGTTGCTATTCTGAATCTTGGCAATATTTACTTTTTGACATGGAAATCTACGAATTTGTCGATTACGCTTGGCAAATTTATTAGGGATAGATAAGGGAAAAAATCAAATTATAGGAAGATCTATGCGAATTTGCGGAAATAAAACTGCAGAAAACAGTGTTTATTCTTTTAATTTAAATAATAGAAATGAAGTCTCAAATATTAAAAGTCTAGATGATTTAGAATCCCATTTTGTTAAATCAGAAATATACCGTCCGTCCTTGAATCTGAATAAATTATTTTTATTGTCAGATAATATGAGTCAAAGTAATTTCGATGTATCCGGACAGAAAAACCTTGATTATTTAAAAGATTATATTTTACACAATCAAGAGATTTACGCTGAAAACGAACATTTCATAAGTATTTGTTACAAAATAATAGAATATTATGATGATTATAACGATCAAGTATTTAGTAAAATCAACCAAATGATATTGTCACAAAATATTTGCAAATTCCTAACTTTTATATCAGAAAACAGGAGTCATTTTTAATTTAAAATTCACTGTTTCACCTATATTTTAATAACCTAGTTAATAGTGCAGAATGAACAAAAGGGAAGAAATAAACAGTTAAGTTTTAATTCTGGTAATAAAAATTCATGATGATGAAAAAAAATCTATGTATTACAATAGTTTGTTGATTGGAGCAAGATTAAAAACCTGTATTTTAAACAAAATTACAATCCAATTCGAGTTACTATTTATTTCTTAGAACGGAAGCTTTTCATCATCATCTTCTATACCTCGTACTATCTTTTTTAAAATCTTAAATGTACTTTCATCAATATAATCCTCAATATAAATAAGAACTTCTTTGTTTTTATTTATTGCTTCAATAAGGAAATCATCGTCATGAAACAAATCAATGTTAATTGCTGATCTGAATATTTCGGGATGTGTAACGCAAACATTAAGGATTAACTCTTTATCTAAAGCTTTGAATTCTTCAACAGTATAATCTAGTCTAATAACCTTATATAATGATAGGTTTTTACCATTATTAATATCATCAGTTATTAAACCAAAAATTTCTTTACTAAAAAATTGTATTTCGTAATTAGTCTCATCAAAAAAGTAATTAGGAGAGTCAAAAATAATTTTTCCTGAGCTCAAAGAGAAAATTCTTCTATTCAAGTTATTATTGGTTAAAATGATTAAATCCTCAGGAAATTCATAAGTTTCATGCGAGTTCTGATAGCTGACAAAAAGTTCAGGAAATAAATGATACTCATCCTTCTTATATTGTTTTTCATTAGTAAAAAAGTAATATTTTTCAGGTAAATAAAATGGTGTGTCAAAAGAGAATTCGCCAAAAACATCCGCGATTTTAAAATACTTGATTATGTCATTTGGATTTTTAAATCTATCTTCAAAAAGTTTCTTTTCTATGAAATCTCTCGACTTATTACAATATTTTGCTCCTGTGTTTTCAACAAAGAAAGCAAATTCATCTTTATTGTCAATAAAATTAATTAATTGAAGGATGTAAGCTTTATGATAATCTTCATTTGCTGCAATATTTCTAATCTGTTCCATTTATTTTTTTTTAAAAACACTCACTAAAAAATCTAATTACTAATTTAGATTTTTTCAGTTAGATAAAAGCATGATTGTCAAACTAAATATGTAAACACAGGTATTTCTTTATTCAATTAGGTTTAGATAATTTAAATCGGCTAATCCCTTCCTTTTATTTTTGAAATCACAATAAATTAATAATCAACACGTTGAATGATTAGACAATATGATTAAAACAATTTATTATGAAAACTTTATTAGGACTAAGCTTACTGATTTCTCTATCAGTTAATTCGCAAATTTATGAGCGTACAGGCAAAAACTGGGGGGTATATGCAGGTGCTAATTATTCATTTATAAATTCTAATATATCAAAGAAACATGAATTGACATATTCGACATCAATAGGTTTGACTCGCATGTTACAAAATGGTGTTTATCCTAAATTAGGGTATCATTATTCTGAGATGCCCTCTGTTTTTAGAATAGGGTCAAGCGATATTATGCCTAAACTTCATAGTGCTGAGGCTTCTATTCTAATTGACAGAAATTTGTTCAAGCTAAGAAAAGGTGTTCGTGTTCGTGGCGGATGTCATTATTTGTCTATCGGTTATATTTTAGCTCCGGAATACAGATATACGTTTTCTAATAAAATCCACAAAAATAATAGCCTTGGAGAATTATCTGTGCTTACGGGACTCTCTTTTACCCATGTCAAGAAGAGTATGAGTAAGAAAAACAAATCAAGAACCACTCAATACGATATTTTCATTCGTAATGGCTTTTCACCATTTTATTCTCTTGAAACAAATGAAGAAGAATTAAACTTCAAGCGCTTCGAGATAGGAGTATCAATCCGTAAGATTCGACATGGAGTATACAATTTTTTACCTTGAATAAAAAAAGCTAAATTTACTTATGAGAAATTTCATTTTTATATTGTTTGTTCTATGCTCAAGCAATGCGCTTTCTAATTTTTTGGTAAAAAAAGACACCTTTGATAAATACAAATATTATAATACCTATTACCATAATGAAAGGTACTTCAACAAGGAAATTAGTTCAATAAATATTGGTTTTTTCGCTTATACTTTCAATGGTAAAGTTCTTCAAGCCACTCAAACATATCAGTATGAAAGCGGAAAGATATATGTAGAAGTATTGAAATTTGATAGTAGCGGCAATATTATTGAAAGGAGTTTAAATATAGACGGAAAGAAAAAAAGCTTGAAACTCTTTGAGTATGAGAACAACTTAATAAAACAATTTTACGAGATTAGGTATTTACCTCAGAAAGACACAGCATTTCATTTCTTGTACAAAAGAAACAGCGAGACAAAACTTACAGGGCTTTATAGATTGAAAGGTGGCCACTTCCATGATTCTTTAGTTTATAATAATTTAGGAGATAAAATTGAACACTGGCAAAAAGGAAGCTGGGGGTTGGGAAAAGAATTTTCTATAACAAAAAGGTTTGAGTATGATTCAAATAGAATCCTTAGGAAAGAAATTAAGTATAGTTATGAAGGAGATATATCTGAGGAAACATTTTACAATAAATTTGGAGATCAAATAAAACTAATAGTTCAGCAAAATTACTCCACCGGCCTCATAGAAAAAGTATACAATACCAAATACAACCATGATAGCAATAATATTATGATAAATTCGGATTATTTCAACAACCTAGGAGATTTCAGAAAGACGAAATCATTTCATAGTAATGGTGTAATAAGAAAAAGTATCGTGTATCGCAATGGTGATATTGACGGTATTACCGAATATGATTCCAAAGGAAGAGAAACTAAGCGTTCCTCTGGAAAGACTACTTATTTTACTAATCAATATATTGAGAACGAACAGGGAATTCTGATAGAGCAGATTCAAAGAGATGGTGATGGGAAAATTGAATGGAAAAAAGAATTTGATCTATTTGGTAACATGATAAAAATTTCTTGGTACACAAAAAATACTGTTACTATTTGTCATACAATTATTGATAAACACGGCAATGAAATTGGCCCTGGGGACTGCTATAGAAATGGAGTGAAGTCTTATACAGCAGGCACTAGAACAAAAGGTTTTAGGGAATACTCATATATTTATTTAGAATAAAAAAGGTTTGAATCCAACTATACAAAGTAATATTATCAATATTATTTCTCGAATATTATAAAATTAAGATGCATGTGTAAAATTCTTTCTCTAATTTTTTATTTAATTCTACTCATAACTTTTCAAGGTCAAACTCAATCCTTAGAAAAAGACTACGAACTAATAGTTAGTGAGTTCATATCTTGTGTTGCCACAAAAAATGTTCATAAAATAAAGAAGATTATCAGTTATCCTTTAACAAGAGAGTACCCACTTCCCCAAGTGAATAATGAAAAAGAATTCATTTTAAGATTTGAAGAAATATTTGACATTCATTTAAATAATAAAATCATTCGTTCAAATTTTGAAAAAGACTGGGAAGTTATAGGTTCTAGAGGAATTATGCTAGATAACGGATCTATTTGGCTTGATTATGACGGTAAGCTATTGTTAATTAATGATCTGTCAGAAAAAGAAAAAATTAAAAGAAGGGAACTAATTGAAAAAAACAAGAGTTTATTGCATAAAAGCCTTCAAAATTTTAAAAAACCTGTTTTGGAAATTAAAACCGCTGAATTTCTGATTAGAATTGATCAACTTGATAGCGGTTTTCGTTATGCATCATGGCCTGCTCGATCCTCTATGAAGGAGAAACCTTCATTAGTTTTAGTAAATGGAGGAATTTTCCCACAAGGTAGTATGGGAGATATTCATTTCAAGTTCAAAAACAAAAACTACACGTATGTCTGTGAAAAAATTATTCTTGGCGATTGGGATTCGCCTCCTGCAGTACTAAAGGTATATAAGGATAACAAATTGATCCTTGAACAAACCGGTAGAATACAAGACCCAAACAAAAAGAATTAAAAATATAAGAAGTACCTTTCTGCTATTGGTATAATTACTTCTTCTGTCCACTCCCAACATGCAAAAACACTTCTATTCACAATTAAATCAAGTAATGAAGTTAAAATTCATCATGTTCCAAATTTCATCTAATTTAATTTTAAAGATTATCTTATTAAACCTACTTTTAATAAAAAAAGTAATCTATGGAAAAGCTAACAATTTCATTTCTATTATTGAGCTCTGTTCTGATTATATCTTGCGGAAATAACAACCAAAAAAATCAAATTAACGGTGAGTGGACTTTATCCTAATATACAAACAAAGGAGACCTTTGATTTCCTTCTCTAATTATTGCATTTAGTTTCTCATTAAAGTTCTTCATATAAATTCGTGATTTACGGATTTATTTGAATCAAATTGCAACTTTATACAAATAATTACAGATTAACAAACGAGAAAAATAAATAAGTAAGTGGAAACATTTAAAATAATGAAGAAAATATTAAAAATTATAGCTTGGCTAATAGGAATTTCAATGATTCTATATGTTGGCTTTGTAATCTTTGGATTCTTTGCATACACAAGACTTCAAAGTGAAGTAATTGGAGCCAATGACGAACCTAATTCCAAATACATAAATAATGGTGACATAATTTTTCAAACGTCCAAGTCCAGTCAAAGCAAAGCCATTCAATTAGCGACAAAGTCCAAGTACAGCCATATGGGAATCATTTACGAAAATGACGGGCAATTTTTCGTTTATGAAGCTGTTCAACCCGTGAAATTGACACCACTCTCAGAATGGATAAATCGTGGTAAAAATGGACATTACGTAATTAAACGCCTTGAAAACGCTGATCAAGTCCTGACTAACTCTACCTTGACCAAAATGAAACAAATTGGCGGGCAATTTAAAGGAAGACCTTATGATATTTACTTTGAGTGGTCAGACGACAAAATCTATTGCTCCGAGCTTGTTTGGAAAATTTACAAGCAAGCAGCGGACATAGAAATTGGACAACTTGAAAAGCTTTCAGACTTTGACTTGACCAACGAAATTGTCCATATGAAAATGAAAGAAAGGTACGGGGAAAATATTCCAATGAATGAGAAAGTGATTTCTCCAGCGGCAATGTTCAATTCTGACCTACTCATAACTATAAAAAGCAATTAAGAATGAAAAAATGGAGACAAAAAAGGAAAATCCAAGTATATAATTGGTCATGTTAATTTAATAAGATAGAAAACGATTAGTTGATTCTGTCGCATTAAACTAAAACCCAATGATCACTGTCATTTTTGAATAAAATTAAAAAATATAAAGTTATGTTTAATAACAATTTAACTTTTTAAAGAAAGTGTAATTCTATAGAAAAATAATTAATGTGAGAGAATCATTGCTTTCTATATTGGTAAAATAACTATTGAATCACTTTACGTTATATTTTCTCTCAACCGAACCATCCGAATAAATATAAATGAGAACCGTAGACTGGGAGATTAAATTTCTTGTATGTTGTTTTAAAAGCCTTAAAAAAATGTAGAATTTAATCGATCAAACTAATTTTTAAACTTTGACTTTAAAACCATTTCAATGAACTAAGGTTAAAAGAAATTATTATTCAGTAACATGTTTGATAGTTAAAAAAACAGAAGATGTTACCTTCTTCTATTCCTGAAAGGGTTCACTAGATAAATTTGGAAAGTTTTTATCAACTATTTTAAAAAAGATATGTATCTTCAAAAGCGTTATTAGATTAAGTTTTTATTCTAAGATCTAATATTTAATTAAATAAAAAATGAAACAAAGCTTTTGTTCGAAGTGGTTTTTTCTAATAATTTTGTCTTTAATAATTAGCGGAAACACATATAGTGCTCACCTTGTAGGAGGAGAAATGAATTACAGGTGTTTGGGTGGTAATTCTTATGAAATTACTTTAACACTTTATAGAGATTGCGCGGGTAATGGTGCAGCATTCGATCCATTTGCAAAAGTTGGAATTTTTAAAGGAACAACTGGAGCGCTCGTAACTCAAAGAAATGTTCCCTTACCAGGATCATCATTTGTTCCACTTAATGCTGTATCAAGTTGTTTAATTGTCCCTCCAGGGATTTGCTTAGAAAAAGGAATCTATAAAGATACTGTTACTCTAATTCCAGATTCTCTTGGATATGACATTGTTTATCAAAGATGTTGTAGAAATAATGGGAGTCTAAATATTACCAATCCAGGAAACTCTGGAAATACTTATCATTCTTTTATTCCACCTTATGATTCTTTGTGTAACAGCAGTCCTTCATTTGATAATTTCCCACCTGTCTTATTATGTAAAAACGACCCAATTAATTTTGATTTTTCGGCAACAGATTTAGATGGAGATTCTTTAGTTTATTAGTTTGTAACTCCTTATACTGGAGGCTCTAATTTTAATCCAGCCCCAAACCCAAATCCTCCTCCTTTTGGAACTGTAAATTGGGGTGGTGGATTTAATGTTAATTATCAAATAACTTCATCTCCAGCCCTTACTTTAAATAGTTCAACTGGATTTCTGACAGGAACACCAACAGGACTAGGAAGGTTTGTAACTGGAGTAACTGTAAAAGAATATAGAAATGGTGTTTTATTAAGTGAAACAAGAAGAGATGTTCAATTTATTATCGTAAACTGTTTTCCAACCACTACAGCAATTAATAATCCTGGAGTTATTTGTAATAGTTATACTGTAAATTTTGTAAATGCTAGTATTGGAACAGCATCAACCACTTACTTTTGGGATTTTGGAGACACTTCAACCCTAGCAGATACATCAACGTTATTTTCTCCTCAATATACTTACCCAGATACAGGTATTTACACTGTAACTTTGTATTCAGATCGATACTCGCCCGCTTGTGCAGATACTTTTGATCTTCAAATAAATATTTATCCTATAATTGCACCAACATATGTGAAGCCCGCTAATCAATGTTTATTGGGGAATTCTTTTGATTTTAATGCAGCAGGAGCTTTTTTTGGAACCACAAAAATAGAGTGGGATTTTGGTCCAACGTCTATGACTAGATTTGATACCACTTCAAATCCAAGAGGAATTGTATTTAACAGTAGTGGAATAAAAGTAATTAGTTTGAGGTACCAAGATTATGGCTGTGATACTTCTTTTTATGACACTATAGAGGTATTTGAGACTCCAGTTTCTGATTTTTCTTATACCGATAACCATTGTATTAATTATACAATTGAATTTCATGATTCGAGTTTATTTGTTGGAGATTATTATTGGGATTTTGGA
>Ga0209138_1003422_pt1 | contig 11382 bp, 10 predicted proteins | sample SaaInl3SG_22_DNA_FD_184645 | JGI IMG/M metagenome (GOLD analysis project Ga0209138, IMG submission 184645) | Marine microbial communities from expanding oxygen minimum zones in the Saanich Inlet - ESP_153SG_22_DNA (SPAdes) (version 2) | ecosystem: Environmental > Aquatic > Marine > Intertidal...
GTGGGCCGTAGGCCTTGATCCAGTCGTATAGGCTCTTGCTGCTGACTCCAAGTCGATTGGAGACATCGTAGACCCCATGACCACCCTCGGTCACCTGGCGGACTGCCTCCAATTTAAATGTGTCTGTATATCGTTTTGTTCCCTTCTGCGTACCTTACTCGATTGAGTGTTTGTTACGCTATCAGGTGTCATTGAAACTGGGTCCGTACCAAGGATGAAAGATGTTATGCTCGGCTGAAGTTTCTTAGTTTTTGGTTAGGGAATAGAAATGGCGCACAAAACTGAACAAGAAGAATTCTGGGCTGGTGATTTCGGCTGTGAGTATATAGAGAGGAATAATTCGGAAAAATTTTTTTATTCAAAAGTTAGCCTTTGGTCTCGGATGCTTCGAGGAGCTTTTGGTGTTGAGTCAGTGCTTGAATTTGGATGCAATATCGGCTTAAATCTTGTTGCTTTGAAGAAGTTGAAGCCTTCACTTACCCTTAGTGGTTACGAGCTTAATCCTCAAGCAGCAAAGCTTGCGTCAGAAAAACATGTTGGTCACATTATTCAGGGTTCGATTATTGAAGAAATAAATGATGTCAAAGCAGATCTTACATTTACTGCTGGAGTACTGATTCATATTAATCCAGACTACCTCAGTCAAGTTTATAAAAATCTCGTCACAGCCTCAAATAGGTATATTATTATTGCAGAATACTATAATCCTCAACCAGTAATGATTAGCTATCGGGGTCATCAAAATCGGTTATTTAAGAGAGATTTTGCGGGGGAATTAATGGACGATTTTAACTGCAAATTAATTGATTACGGTTTTGTTTACAGGCGGGATAATTGGGCTGCTCAAGATGATTTAACATGGTTTTTACTTGAAAAGTAGTGATGTCTATCTGGCAGTGTGTTGATGGAAAAGAGAGTTTTGGACCTCAATTATTGGACAGCCCGATAAGTGCTCTCCCGGGTTATGTTGCCAAGCCATTGATTTTTTACACGCGGTCAGATGTCTGATCGCCCAAGCGCAGATGCTCGGGTTTGTAGCAGTAGAACCTGAGCTTCGCCAATCAGACGCACAAGGTGTCTCTGTATTCGTTGCGCAAACTGACGATTGGTCGACCGAACTAAGTGTGGGACAGACCTTACCTATAACCCCATGGCACGTGTTCGTGTATCTGTTTTGCGTTGTTTGTGTTGTCTAGCGTTGCCTTTGCTACTCTGATTAGTCAATAATGCGAAACCAAGAAACTTGTGGGCAAAGCAACTTGATGAGCGATTTCAAAAACGTTAAAATAGTTAATATCATATTTGTTTGAGAAGCAAGAAATCGTGATGTATGAGGAAGTCAAATTCAACATAAGGCCAGTGAGTGCAAAGGGTGTCCTGTAAGGCTCAACGTGCAATGAACTCCAGATATGAAGTTAAAATGCAATCAAGGCCTCCGCATCATGAGACCGCACCATGTTGAATGGGAGAAGCATCCTCATAACGGGCGGTACTGGATCTTTTGGGAGAGCTTTTTCGAGCTACGCAATCACAAGATTTCCGAACCTAAAGCGACTTGTCATCTTTTCAAGAGACGAACTAAAGCAGTTCGAGATGTCTCAAAGCCCCCCTTTCCTTGGAAACGACAAAGTGAGGTTCTTTTTAGGTGATGTGCGGGATCTCCAGAGGGTGCGGTTTGCATTGGAAGGAATTGATATCGTCATTCATGCCGCGGCTCTAAAGCAGGTAACTGCTGCCGAGTACAATCCATTCGAATTCATTCAGACAAATGTGATCGGTGCGCAGAATCTCATAGAAGCTGTGATGAGTTCCGATGTCTCGACCTTGATCGCGTTATCCACCGACAAGGCGGCCAGTCCGATAAACCTCTATGGGGCTACAAAACTCGCCTCTGATAAATTATTTGTCGCTGCAAATAGAATAAAAGGCAAGCGGGATTTGAAATTGTCTGTTGTTCGATATGGTAATGTTTTAGGTAGTAGAGGCTCGGTAATTCCTTTTTTCCAAAAAATCATGAAGAAGGGATTTCTCCCTATAACTGATCCTAAAATGACTCGCTTTAATATTTTATTAAGTGAAGGTGTAGAGATGGTTCTTTGGGCCCTTAAAAACGCCGAAGGAGGAGAAATTTTTGTGCCAAAGATACCGAGTTATCGAATAACTGATGTTGCAGATGCCATTTGTCCTGATTGCGAAAAGCGTATCGTAGGAATAAGACCGGGCGAAAAATTACATGAGGAGTTAATAACTTCTAGTGACGCACGCTCAACGATCGATCTTGGTAAATACTATGCGATCCTGCCAAGTTTCTATAGTGCAAGTGACGTAATGATCTATTTGAAAAATGTTGGTGGGGCTCCGATGGAGTCTACTAAAGGGTTTACAAGTAATTCGAATCCAGATTTCTTAAATATCCAACAACTTAAAACACTGATCACCGAATTCAACGTGAAGGGTGATCAGCTTTGACGTGTTAAGCAAAGCCTACAGCCGTTGATGTCTTAAAGCGTCTAACCAACAATAATTATAGAATCGGTTTTAGTGATTCAGAATAGGAAGGCCGTTATACAATGCGACGAGTTGCTATTGTGCCTGCGAGGGGAGGAAGTAAACGAATACCAAGGAAAAACATAAGACTATTTCTTGGTACGCCTATGCTCGGTCGCTTAATTGCTAAGCTAAAGGCAATGAAATTTTTCGATTTAATAGTCGTTACAACCGATGATGAAACCATTTCAGCGGTCGCAAGCGATTACGATGCGGATGTTATAATCCCTCGTCCAACATCCTTAAGCAACGATCACATACCCACACAACCGGTAATTCAGCATGCGATAAGAGAGCTTTTATTGCATCCATGCTGTTATGTTTTTTGCATTTATCCGTGTAATCCATTGTTAAAACGAATCAGGTTGAATCAGTGTTTAGATCAAATTCTCCCGGATCAACAAATTTTTTCTTTTCCTGTTTTAAAGTATCGTCATCCAATTCAGAGGGCCTTTCAAAAAAACGATAAGACTCATGAGCTTTTGCTCATTAATCCGTCGTTTGCGCTGAGCCGAACACAGGATTTGGAATCTCGATATCACGATGCCGGTTCATTCTATGTTGCAACTGCGAAGACCTGGCTGTCCAACAGTCGTATTCATCAGAATGCTCGTGGAGTGGAAGTGTCTCCTTTTGAGGCTATAGATATCGACTCAGAGGCTGACTGGTTGTTGGCAGAGCAATTAGCGACTATCCAGGACAAACATTATGACTAAAGATATATTAGTTATTGGGAGTTCGAGTTTGCTTGCTAGGTCTTTTTCTGAATATTCAGTTTATAAGGACCGACTGATCTTTCAGTTAAGGAATTACCAGCCGGAAACTCTTCAAATATCAGATCCTAGTGACCAAAGGGAGCTCGAACGTAATTTAAGAGATTTGCCGATTTCGGTGATTTTGAATTTTGCGGCTCTTGCCAATGTTGAGGAATGCGAGCGGGATATTCCCGCGGCATACAAAGCTAACGTGCAACTATTAAGAGCGCTTGCCAATTGGATAATACAAAAACGGCCTCAGACGTTTTTATTGAACATTTCGACAGATCATGTTTACGATTCGCCTCTTGGTCAGAAAGCCAAAGAAGACGAAGTTATTCCAAAAAATGTATACGCGCTGACCAAACTGATGGGCGAATTGTCAACTGTAGGCGTTGCCACTTGTAATTTAAGAACTAACTTCTTTGGGAAAAGCTTTACCCGAAAGGCAACTTTTAGTGATTGGATTTTGGGGGAGGCAAAAGTGGGTCGTTCAATAGATGCGTTTAGCGATATTTTTTTTACACCCGTCTCGACCGTTACGCTTGCGGCTGTTATTGATTCAGTCATTCGCATCAAACTAGAAGGGACATATAATTTCGGCTGTGCCGAGGTATTGAGTAAAGCAAGTTTTATATTTAACTTAATGTCTGAATTAGATTTAGATACGCGACTGATACGCTCAACCTCCATTAATGATCGTGAAGATCTTATAGAAAGGCCAAAAAATATGGCAATGGATAGTATGAAGATCATGGAGGCGCTGGCGCTAAAGCCTATTTCTATTCACGACGAGATCAAGCGTTATAAGGAAGAAATTTCATGTTCAACTCGCAGCTAAATTCGCGATTTACTGAAAAAGAAGCGCATCCTTATTTCATAGCTGATATCGGTGCTAATCACGATGGGAGTTTGTCTAGAGCACTCGATCTAATTAACCTAGTAGCAGAGAGCGGGGGACATGCTGCTAAATTTCAGCATTTCGAGGCAAAGACCCTAGTTAGTGAGCGCGGGTTTAGAAAACTAGGTCGAAACCTAGCGCATCAAGCGGCCTGGACCAAGTCGGTGTTTGAAGTATACGAAGACGCAACGATTGATCTCGAGTGGACAAATGCTTTAGTCAGGGAGTGCGAAAAAGTTAATATTGATTTCTTTACTAGCGCATACAGTCAATCACTTGTCGACTTCATCGATCCATATGTTGATGTTTTCAAAATCGGATCTGGTGACATAACCTGGACTGATCTGATTAGTCATACGGCTAGCAAAGGGAAACCAATAATTTTGGCGACTGGAGCTTCGACCCTCGAAGACATAACCAGAGCGGTCCAGACTGTTGAGATATTAGGGAATAATCTTTGCATTATGCAATGTAATACAAACTATTCGGGTTCTGTGGAAAACTTTAAACACATAAATTTGAGAGCGTTATTGACATTTAGGAAAAGATTCCCACAGCATACTTTGGGGCTCAGCGATCACACCCCTGGGCACGCGACTGTTCTTGGCGCTCAGGCGTTAGGGGCAGTAATATTTGAGAAACATTTCACAGATCGAAACGATCGAGTGGGGCCCGATCATGGGTTCGCAATGAATCCAGCGTCTTGGGCAGAGATGATTGCTCGCTCGACAGAATTACATCTCGCACTTGGACATGGAGCAAAGATTATTGAGGCCAACGAACTAGAAAGCGTTATTGTGCAAAGAAGGGCACTTTGCGCAGCAAAAGAGTTGAAGGATGGGGTGATTATTAAAGCTGATGATTTGGATTACTTAAGGCCTTGTCCTCCCAATGGCATACCGCCGTACGATGCGGAAAAGTTGGTGGGTAAGCGACTGGTAAAACCAATGAGAACAGGTGAGCATTTCACGTGGCAACTGGTGAAGTAATACTTTGGATCCCAGCTTACAACGAAGCTCGAAGTATAGAGGACGTTGTTTCAGGGTTGCTGAAGTTCGGTGTGGTGGTGATATTTGACGATTGCTCAAGCGACTGCACTGCGTCAAAAGCACTTGAGTCCGGCGCGATAGTAATAAGTAGTCGAGAAAATTGTGGATACGAAATCGCCATTAGCGCTGCGAGGAAATATGCAACTGATCACGGTTTTGATATTTTGATTACTGTTGATGCAGACGGGCAACACAGCGCAGAATCGGTAGGTACAGTGTTGGGATCCCTAATGAGGGATCGAACGATAAGCGTTGTAATTGGTGCAAGAAAGAACTTTCGAAGAGTCGCCGAAAAACTGTTCTCAATCTGTTCATTTTTGAGTATCGGGGTCAAGGACCCAATGTCAGGCCTCAAAGCATACAGAGTATCTGCGTTGCAAAGTGTCAAATCTGAAATGGGTGCTCTTCTAACCTCTAAAATCCTGATCGAGTTAATTGGCTCGGGAAGCAACATCGAAGAAATAGAAATTGATGTATTGCCTCGAAAATATGGCGCATCGCGGTTCGGTGCATCTCTTACTGGGGAGTGGAAGGTGTTAAAAGCTTTGTTCTTTTTTTTAACAATCTATTTCGGGAGCAAGAGGGACAATCCAATCAAGCGCCGGGTCTAATACTAAGTAAAGAGTCCGGTTCACGACTTTAGTGGATCATTTCTGTAGAAGATTCCTGAGGAATTGAGGGCTCAGGGATACCTGATTGTCTCCAGAAATCAAGAGCCCAACCGGCCTCGTTAAATTTCTGGTTCCAAATTTGCAGGACTTGAAGCGTTGCAGATTGATCGAGCTCTAAGCCGACAAAACAGGGATCCGTCCGCTGAGTCAAATCAAAGCTCAGATGTACGTGCTTTGTGTCAGTGACTGTAATATCACACCGATTACATAACGGGTATCGGGTCGTCGAGGCTGTTGTTGCTGTTTCGCGAGTCCGATCGCTCGGTTCGCTGGGTCCATCGACGTCACGTGCTCTTTCAGTGCACTCCGGCTGCACTGGCTCCTCGAGTGGATTCATAACAACTGGCTTTGTTTCCCAGTCCGATTTTAGAGATGCGAGTTTCTCGTGCGAAAACAGATGTTTGACGAGCAGTGAAACAAACCGTGCGGTCATGAAAAAACTGATTGTTTGTTCTGCTCCGTACTGCATGTGAAATAAAAGCCGATCCTCCGTTACATCGTATTCGACGGATAGTTTGTGACAGGAGTGCACGGGGATCTCGTCTGACATCATGCGATCGGTATCAGGAGACCATCGTGAGCCAAGATTTCGGTGTCCGGATCGAGTCTCTCTTCGATCTGATCTTTATCCTGATCCATCCGCTCCATGGAGTGACCCATCAATGCAATTCGAGACGCTTGTGCCTCAACCCGAAAGCGTTGACCTTTCTCGATTGTTGAGTGTCCATAACCGAGATGCTCTGCGTAGTTGGCATCGGCATAGGCTGCATCATAAATAATGAGATGGGCGTGCGCTGCGAAGGCTATGAGACTACGGTCCCGAACGCTTCCATGCTCGTGATCCATGAGATAACACAGCCTGCCCGCCAGTTCGGTGTGGCCGACGCGATAGCCGAACGCTTGACCGGGGTGATTCAGTTCACAGGTATCGATGCGCCAATCGCCAAGCGCTAGCAACTCCTGGGGGGCGAATACGCGAAGCTCAATGGTTGGGAAGATTTCGGTCAGCTCGACAGGAAATCCGATGCCCCCAAACACGGTTGCGAGTTTATTTTGGAAATCCTCAAGGCTCGATGCACACGCTGTGACCAGAATCACGCGTCCGGTGTGCTTTCGCATGAGAAAGTAAGGAAGCCCCAGAACGTGGTCGTAATGGAAATGTGAAAGCACGATGGTGTCGTCGCCTGTTGACGGAGCCAGTCGATTCAGTCCTGTGCCTGCATCGAGGATGAGACGGTCGTTTTCTGTGGCATGGACCACAACCGAGGAGGTCTCAGTCCCGAGTCGTTGGGTTTCCGGTAGGTTCAGCGGAAAGGCACCCCGGGTGCCTAAGAACTCAACAGTTAGTGATTTCGCCATGGAACCCATATTGCTTCATACGTGATACTCCCAGTATACCCCGATTCGGGGTGGGAGCGCATGGGGCTCCTGACTGACATCGCAATTCAATCCGAGACCTGCATCGAGCTGGGTCACACGCTCGCGCGGGTATCTGCGTAATTGGGGCACGCGTGATTTATCCGATCAGATCGAATATGCTCGCGTGTGCCTCATTGATCCCTGTAAAAGTGATTAAGGGGGTATTACCCTTTGCGCTGTATATTTCTTGGAAGTATTGATCCACATTCGCCTGAGAGGCATTGAGCGTATCGGCCCCTTGGGTTGATTGCATGAAGTCAGCGGCGCGCTCGACATCTGATAGACCGCGCTCCCAGGCGAAATACATTGCCAAGTCAGTTTTTGCTGCAATGCGTTGTCCGTCAGCAATTGCTCCGGTTGCCGAGCGCGCGGCGTCGGTGAGCGCCAGTAGAAACTGTGGCCGAGAGACTTGGCCTTCAGTGAGTTCTTGACTCCAATAGGCGGCTCCGGTCGGATCAGGTACCCGTCCAAACAGTTGCTGATAGGAAGTCTCGATCAATCGCTCCGTTGACAGTTGATTGAGTCGTGCGGATTCGGGTTGCTCGTAAAAACTGGCCGCTATCGACTCAATCGCAAATCCGTTCTGATGTTGGCCCACCCAGTATCGCAAGCCATCGGCATCAGGTGCTCGGTTGAAGTAGGTGGTGTAGAGCGTTGCGATTCGTTCAATGGCATCGGTCGGGGTCGCGGTCATCTGTTGAAGTGCGTCGAGGCGTATCACGCGATCGGCAAGAGTCAGCGTCTCAATATGGATCAAATCCAGCTGGTGTCCTTGCGTTCGATGGCTGAGAGTGACCTGATTGGTGCTGACGTGAATATGCGTGTCACCAGCATCTTGATCAATGGTCAAACGATCCTGTCCGCCGCCTCCATCAATGCGTCCAGAAGCCAAGGTTAGATCAAACTGATTATGTTCGGCATTCCCGGTCAGCGTCACCGCCTGATTAGATTCTGAGATTAGAGTTTCCACATGGCTTGGTAACCTGTACGCAGTTAGTCCAATCAGATGCACCCGGTCCACGCCCTCATTCGGCAACTCAAAAACCACATCATTCATGGAATCGACGTAGTAAGCGTCATCACCCAAGCCGCCTGTCATTTGATCTGCACCAGCGCGGAGCGCCGGATTCTGATCGAACACATCATCACCTAAGCCGCCCCGCATCACGTCACTCCCGGAGCCGCCATTGATCACGTCGTTACGATCACTCCCAGTCAGTCGATCAGCCTGTGCACTGCCATCGACTTGGGAGTAGACGCCTGCGAGCCAATAAAAGGTTTCCGGAAGTCCAGAACCTGACTCAATGTGCGCCCAACCAATGGGCGTGGTTGAAGTACCAATCGTATCTTCAGGCAGTTGAACGGTCCAACCTGCGGATGCGTCACTGAGTTCTAGATTGTTGGTCCCACCTGGATCGAAGACTGTTTCATAGTGTGCTGTTTCAACTAGAGACCACTCTGTATTGCCTCCGTGATCAATGGTGTTGACACCGTAGAGATGTTGCAGTGCCAGTACATCCAAAATCATGGGAGTCGCGGGGTTGTATTGAACCAGATCAAAATTGGTGTCGTTGTAGGACATCACGGTGAACAGGTTAAAATCCCATTCCTCGATGTCAAGCTCTGTAAAGGTCGGACGATTGGCACCACCATCATCGTGAGGATGTTTGAGCCCAAGGGCATGACCGAGTTCGTGCAGCAACAAGAAAAACCCCTGACTTCCGGAGCCATAGGACGGTAAAGAGTTTGCCGCAGACCGCGAATTGATGATGACATCACCAGCAAGGATTTCAGATGCTGTATTGGGGAAAAAACCGCGTGCCCAGGCTGTATCACCGCTGAATACCAATTTGGCAGAATCGATGGTGAGATTGATGTCGCTCCCTGCATCGTAGGCAGCGAGTGGGTTGTTGAAGATGCCCGCCCATCGCCCTTGAAGTTCCGTATAGCGAATCATCTGATAGGTCGCGTTGACCAGTTGATTTGACATGTAGTCAGGAGCGTTCCAAGTTTCGCCACTCCAGCCATCCGATAAGGATATGACGATGGCCTCTCTGTCCCAGAAACTGCCTTGTAGCATGCCGTCGAGGTAACGTTCTCCAGAGAGATGTTTGATTTTATAGCTCATTAAACTTCCGCCTGCTTACGAGGCCATGAGTGTGACATACTTAGATCGCGCGCTTGATTTACGACACTGTGATACAAAAACTACAGAGTTTGAAGCCAATCTGATTAGTGATGCTTATATTTTTTGCGGTCGTTGCCTTGTGACTATAACCGTATTTCCTCACAATTTTACGACATTGTTTTTTTATAGACCAATGCTGGAGCTGATGAGTTTAAATTGCATCACTTAGTGGTCAAGGTGTTCAACAACGTGGGTTGTTAAGTGATCACTTTCAGTCGGAGTTTCCGATCGTTTACGATCGTACTCCTGCGCGAGTGCGTTCTTTCCTCGCTCAATATCCTGACAACCGTGATGCGTTAGTTGTTTAACTCGTTGAGTTACCAGATCGATTGATCAACGAGGAGCAATGAGTCATGCTTCTCTTCGCAATTAAACAATTTCACGTTAAAGAATCCATTACGCGCGAACTAGAAAGCACCAGTCTGAACTCATCAATAACCCACAAAAATGTTTCAGCCAGCGGTTGGCAGTTCACCTTTGTGGAGTTGTTCTGGTCATGCTGCTGATGCTAGAGCCTATTGTTGAGAACACGCCCATTCAGGAACCGACCCGACCACCGGTAATGGTTTGACTGGGAACGTTGTCTTGATGCCTCAAACTTCAAGCAGTCTCTGCTGCTACCCCTGGATCAAAGAAAACGTGAACCTTAATGGCTGTCGTTCATTACAAACTCGCTTTGTTCCAAGCATCACGTTCATCGGTTGTATTTGAAAATGTTATTCGGGCTTGGCGAGCATATAGTAGGTGATGCGCTCGCCAGTCTCAGCATCTGTGACTGGTAGGCATGGCTCGAGTTTTTCGCATGCCCGCCTTCCAGTGTATTGCCACTCATACCCTAGAGTTTTGTATTTCTGGGCGAACGCAACGAAATCGGCGTGGTCATCGAGGAACATACCAATGAAAACGAAAGCAACAATTACCAATTCTATGTCTCCTTGACGTTTGTACAAAATCGCAGCACCTGTTCACGAATAAAAGGTTAACCGACGTTGGCAGATTTAATGTAGCGATTTTTTTGGTTTGACCATTGGAGAAGCGAAACTCGAATGATTGCTTTTTTCTTCGCTTCGCGCTAGCGTCGAAAAAAGGAAAAAGTCATGATTATTCACATTAGCGCTATTGCTATAGCAAGTTTAGTGGCATCAGGAGCACACGCGGCGGGTTTTTATCTCAAAGAACAATCAATCGTGTCTCAGGGTGCGGCATTCGCTGGATCTGCTGCGCGGATTGACTCAGCATCCAGCGTGTATTTTAACCCAGCGGGTATCGCTCTTTTAGGTGCAACTATCGAGACAGGAGCGCATCTTTTAATCCCGGATCAGAAGGTGACAGGCACCGAAGCCATTGGCTTGATGACGACGGAAACTCAAAAGCCACTATCAAATTCACTCATTCCGAATTTCTATTTCACGCGTCCCCTTGGATCGGGAGTGGTTGGATTTGGAGTCAGCGCACCTTTCGGATCAAAGAATGAGTACGATGATGCTTTCGTTGGTGCTTTAGATGCGGCAAAGACAAAACTCAAAACAATCGATTACTCGTTCGCCTATGGCCAATCCGTGTCAGAACGGGTCAGACTTGGCGGGTCCATCGTTTACCAAACTGCTGATATCGAACAGCGGAAAGTGGTGTCATCGCAACGACTCGGACAAGCAACTAACAGCGCAGCGACATTGAAAGGAGATTCATCGACAATTGGCTACACCCTTGGCGTACAAGTCGATTTGGAAAATGGCGGCACGTTAGGGTTTTCCTATAAAAAGGCAGTCACACAAAAAATCAAGGGCACGAATACTATCTCAGCCGATTTTGAATTGCCGGTCGCGGGCGTTGGCGGGGTGCCCGTTGCGGC
>Ga0209138_1003423_pt1 | contig 11381 bp, 8 predicted proteins | sample SaaInl3SG_22_DNA_FD_184645 | JGI IMG/M metagenome (GOLD analysis project Ga0209138, IMG submission 184645) | Marine microbial communities from expanding oxygen minimum zones in the Saanich Inlet - ESP_153SG_22_DNA (SPAdes) (version 2) | ecosystem: Environmental > Aquatic > Marine > Intertidal...
ACGGCGTTTGAATCACTGAAATGGATCGTTTCTTGACCAGAAGGATTTAAAACCACATGCTTTTTAAGCGGTTCAAATATCTCTATATACTTGGTGAAATTGTAGGGATTCTGGTACGGATTGTCTGTATGCATGGCCGTAAAGATAGGAGAATTAATGATTTTAGAGGGCACAAAAAAAACCCCTAACTAATTAAAGTTAGGGGTTTTGTTGTACTCGAGGCGGGACTTGAACCCGCACGGACTAATGTCCATTGGATTTTAAGTCCAACGTGTCTACCAATTCCACCACTCGAGCCTAATTGCTCGCGCAATATGGACGGTTATGGAGCGAAAAAAGGGATTCGAACCCTCGACCTCCACCTTGGCAAGGTGATGCTCTACCCCTGAGCTACTTTCGCGTTTTATATATTTAAAGATCGTGCATTATCTGTTAATGCGAGGGCAAATTTAAGACTTTTATCTAAAACCCAAAGTAAAAATGAATAAAATTAAATAAAATAAAGGGCTCTTTTTTTAAGTCAGTCATAAAGGCTCTGAACCTTAGTGAGATGCGTTTTTGCCGCTGATCAGTTTTTTAATCTCTTCTAATTTTAAGAGTGCCGCAACAGGGGTTAAACTATTAATGTCTAGGTCTAAGATTTCTTCTTTGATTTGCTCTAAAATAGGGTCGTCTAGTTTAAAAATACTGAGTTGCATGTCTGCAGGGATCTCTTGAAGTTTTCCAGTGAGTTGCTCACTGCTATGGCTCTTTTCTAGCTTTTTCAGGATACTATTGGCTTTTTCAAGCACTTCCTTAGGCATGCCAGCCATTTTAGCCACATGAATTCCAAAACTATGCGCGCTACCACCAGGACTTAATGTCCTGATAAAAAGTACCGTGTCTTTTAATTCCTTCACGGCAACATTAAAGTTTTTAATTCGATCAAAACTAGCACTCATCTCATTGAGTTCGTGGTAATGTGTGGCAAAAAGGGTTTTTGCTTTGGAGTTGTGTTGGTGCAAATATTCCGTGATGGCCCAAGCAATAGAGATGCCGTCATAGGTACTTGTTCCTCTACCAATTTCATCTAGAAGCACCAGGCTTCGATCAGATAAGTTATTCAGGATACTAGCGGTTTCGTTCATTTCTACCATAAAGGTAGAAGCGCCCTGACTAATATTGTCAGAAGCACCCACTCGGGTAAAAATTTTATCTATGACACCTATTTTGGCTTCAGATGCTGGTACAAAAGAGCCCATTTGCGCCATAAGCACGACCAAAGCGGTTTGTCTTAATAAAGCAGACTTACCACTCATATTAGGTCCAGTGATCATAATGATTTGTTGGCTTTCTCTGTCTAGGAAAAGGTCGTTAGCCACATATTTTTCATCTACCGCTAATTGCTGTTCTATAACAGGGTGTCTAGCACCTTTAAGGTCTAGCGTGAATCCTTGGTCTAAATGTGGAAGGCAATAATTTTGTTCTCGAGCCAAAATACTGAAACCACAGAGGCAATCTAAAGTAGCTACCTGATGCGCATTTTTTTGAACGGCTAAAATATAGGCTTGTCCTGTAGAGACCAATTGGTCAAAAAGTTGCTGTTCAATACTTAGAATTTCTTCTTGAGCACCTAGTATTTTTGTTTCGTATGTTTTGAGTTCTTCTGTAATATAGCGCTCTGCATTGACTAAGGTCTGTTTTCTAATCCAATCTTCAGGTACCTTGTCCTTATGGGTATTTCTCACTTCTATATAATAGCCAAACACATTATTAGACGCAATTTTTAAGCTGCTAATCCCGGTACGTTCCGTTTCTCTAGCGAGCATGGCGTCTAAATGTTTTTTCCCTGCCGTGGATAGGTCTCGTAATTCATCTAAAGCCTCGTGAAATCCTGGGGCAATAGTGGTGCCTTTTCCAATCACAACAGGTGCTTCTTCTGCTAGGCAGGCCGCAATAGATTGGGTAAACTGATGCAAGGGATCTATTCCTTCTGCCAAATGCGCCAAAGCTTTTTGACCTGAAGCAGCAGCCAGAGATTTAATAGGCCCAAGGGCCAACAGCGTGTTCTTTAACTGCACCATTTCTCTAGGGCTTATCTTGGTGGTGGCCACCTTAGAGATAAGCCTTTCTAAGTCCCCAATACTTTTTAATGATTGCTCAAATCGCTGTTCTAATGTTGCATTTTCTTGCAAATGAGACACAATTTGGTGCCTGGATTCAATAGATTCTTGGTCTTTTAAAGGAAGGGCAAGCCATCTTTTTAGTAGTCGCCCACCCATAGGGGTTGTGGTTTTGTCTATGACCTGAAGCAGACTAATGCCGTCTGGCGCGTTGGACTGAAAAAGCTCTAAATTTTTAATCGTAAAACGATCCATCCATACATAAGCGTCTGCTGCAATTCTGTTGAGACGGTTTATGTGACTCAATTTATCATGCCTGGTTTCTGACAAATAATGTAAAGCGACTCCCGCGGCAATGACACCTAGGGGTAAATTCTCTACGCCAAAACCTGCTAATGTTTTTGTATTGAATTGTTTGTTGAGGCTTTCTTTGGCATAATGCTCTTGAAAGACCCAATCCTCTACAAAAAAGTAATGCCAATGAGCGCCAAAGGAGGCTTGTATGTTTTTTCGTTCTGGTTTGGAGACCAATACCTCAGAAGGAGAAAAATTTTGTAATAGTTTGTCAATATACTCTTCAGTGCCTTGTGCACATAAAAACTCCCCAGTACTAATGTCTAAAAAAGCCACCCCAAATTCCTTATTGGTTTTATGAAGCGCTGCAAGGAAATTATTAGACTTGGCAGAGAGAATGTCGTCATTGAATGCCACTCCAGGTGTAATGAGTTCGGTGACGCCTCTTTTGACAATTTTTTTGGTTTGTTTAGGATCTTCTAATTGGTCACAAATAGCCACTCGCTCACCCGCTTTAACCAATTTGGGTAAATAGGTGTTGAGGGAGTGGTGGGGGAAACCAGCCAATTCCGTTTTATCTCCCCCATTGTTTCTATGGGTGAGTACAATCCCTAAAATTCGAGCAGCTTTAATAGCGTCTTCTCCAAAAGTCTCATAAAAATCACCCACTCTAAATAAGAGTAATGCATCTGGATACTTGGTTTTAATACCGTTGTATTGCTGCATTAATGGACTGACTTTTTTACTAGATTCTGTTGGTTTCAAAAGCGATTAAATTAGTGTATTTTTGACCCTTTAAATATACAAGCAATGTACTATTTTCCCTTGCTTTAGAAAACATTTGTTAATATCTAAAGGGGTTTATAGGATAAAAAAACTCAAAATGCAGAAAACCCCTAATGAAGCTCTAGAAAGATTAGATGTCGCTGGATTTAAAGCTGCGCATAAAACGCCTTTGATAATAGTGCTAGATAATATTAGAAGCCTCAATAATATTGGGTCTGTCTTTAGAACAGCAGACGCATTTTTAGTCTCTAAAATTTACCTCTGCGGCATAACAGCTCAGCCCCCTCACAAAGACATTAATAAGACGGCTTTGGGGGCAACGGATACGGTTGCCTGGGAATACAGGGAAAGCACTTTGGAATTGGTCAAAGAATTGCAGTCGCAGTCCATAGCAGTGTGGTCTGTGGAGCAAGCTCAAGGGGCTACTTTTCTAGATCAAATGACTTTGTCACCACAAAAAACCTATGCACTTATTTTTGGTAATGAGGTGAAAGGGGTACAGCAAACAGTGGTTAATGCGAGTGATGGTGTGGTGGAAATTCCTCAATTTGGCACTAAGCACTCCTTGAATATCTCCGTAAGTGCTGGCGTGGTGGTATGGGACTTTTGGAAAAAGTTATCGGCTTTTTAAAAAGCCAAATAAGGCTATTTTTTTAATAATCCATTGGTAATCTTCCGGATTGGATACAAAATCCCGATCTGAAACATCTATGATGAGTTGTTGGTTTTGATGGTGTGTTTTAATAAAATCCAAATACCCTTGATTAATTTTTTCTAAGTATTCAGCGTCAATTGTTTTTTCGTAATCACGGCCTCTTTTAGCAATATTATCTAGCAAACGCTCCGTATTTTGATACAAGTAAATATATGCATCTGGCACCTTGGCGTCTTTATACATAAAGCCAAATAATTTTCTGTACAAGGCGTATTCTTCCTTTCCAAGGGTAATTTGTGCAAAAATGAGTGACTTATAAATGTCGTAATCACTCACCATAAAGTTTTTGAAAAGGTCTAGTTGAGAGGTACTCTCAGTGTACTGCTGGTATCTCTCTGCAAGAAAGGACATTTCTAAAGGAAAGGCATACCTGGCCTGATCTTCGTAAAATTTAGGTAAAAACGGATTATCTGCAAAGCCCTCAAGAATTAATTTGGCATTAAAATCTTCAGATATCATCGAAGAAAGGGTGGTTTTACCAGCCCCAATATTTCCTTCTATCGCAATAAAGGTGAGTCCGCTGTCTAATAGGTTAAGCGTTTTATGAAGCGTTATTTCAGTGCGCTCTAAACCAGTTAAATCTTCTGAAGCCTCCAGAATTGACTGTACTGATGTATTTAAAACAGGGTGTATGGCATTGGCGGCAATTTGCGCCAAAGGCACAAGTACAAAAGCCCGTTTTTCCATCTGAGGGTGGGGCAATTGCAAACGTTCCTCTGAAATGGTTTCTGTGCCGTATAACAGCAGATCAATATCTATGGTTCTTGCGGCATAACCTTCTTGTTCATAGCGCTTTCTTCCCAAGCTATTTTCTATCTCTAAAATAGTGTCTAACACTTTTATGGGCGTTACAGAAACTTCAATAGACAAACAACAATTTAGAAAGTCCTCAGAATCAAAACCCCAAGCGGCAGTTTTATACACTGGAGAAATGGCCGTAATACTTCCCAGCCTATCCTCTAAAAGATATACGGCTTTCTGAAGCATTAATGCTTTATTTCCAAGGTTACTGCCCAATGATAAATGGGCGATATGGGTATTTTTTTTCATGAGAAAACAAAGTAACAAAAGAATTTAAGAATCGGTATCTTTGTTCTTATAAAAGATTGTGCTATGACTTTTTTAAGAAATTTCTTTGCCTCGTGTTTGGGGACTTTAGTGGCCTTTGGAGTGGCTTTTTTCATGTTCTTCTCTATTATAACTGCCCTGTCAGATATGGAGCCTCAGACCGTGATTGGAAACAAAGTGGTATTGGAATTAGATTTCCAAGGATCTGTAAAGGATAGGATCGCAGACCAAAGCCAAGATCCTTTTGGTGCATTTGGCAACCCACAAATGGGACTTGATCAGATTTTATTAGCCATTGAAGTGGCTAAAGAAGACTCTAGGGTACAGGGTATAAGCATTAGAAATGCTTATTTCATAGCAGGTTGGTCTCAGGTGAAAGCGATTAGAGATGCCTTGTCGGATTTTAAAGCTTCTGGAAAAAAGGTTTTTTCTTATGCAGAATTTTACGACCAGAAAGATTATTATTTGGCCTCTGTAGCAGATTCAATATTCCTTACTCCAACCGGAATTGTTGGACTAAATGGCTTGAGTTCAGAAGTGCTGTACCTCAAAGATTTTCAAGAAAAATCTGGAATAAAAATGGAAGTCATTAGGCATGGTAAATACAAAAGCGCTGTAGAGCCTTATTTGGAAAATGAGATGAGCGTGGCTCAAAAAACACAACTTACGGAATTGTTAGATGGACTTTGGCAAGTAATGGCTCAAGATATGGCTCAGGACAGAAACATGACTTTAGAGCAACTCAATAATTATGTGGAAATCATGGGTGCAGCAAGTCCGTCAAAAGCATTAGAGAACGGGTTTATTGATGGTTTATTATATGAGGATGAGTATGATTTGACGCTTAAAAAAGCCTTTGATTTACCCCTTCCAAATAAGCCTAAAACAGTTGCTTTAAGAGATTATATTCGTCATTCAGCCACCAAACGCCCTTATAGTTCAAAAGAAAATATCGCGGTGGTTTACGCCCAGGGAGAGATTATGTACGGTCAGGGAAATGCAGATTATATTGGACAAGAGCTCACTGTAGAAGGCATTGAGGCAGCCGTTGAAAACAGCACGGTTAAAGCCATAGTGCTCCGGGTGAATTCTCCAGGAGGGAGCGCGTTGGTTTCGGACCTTATTTGGCATGCTGTAGAAAAAGCTAAAGCGGTGAAACCAGTAGTGGTTTCTATGGGAGATGTGGCCGCCTCTGGCGGATACTACATTGCTGCTGGCGCAAACAAAATATTTGCTTCTCCTGCTACAATCACAGGCTCTATTGGTGTTTTTGGGGTTTTGCCCAATATGTCTCAATTGGCAAAAGAGTGGGGGGTGAATGCCCAAGAAGTGGCCACCCACGACAACGGTGCTACCTATTCCGTATTTAGCCCTATGTCTAATAAGTTCAGGGCACTCACAGTTCAAAGTATAGAAGATACCTACCAGACCTTTTTAAGTAGGGTGAGCTCTGGTAGGGGCATGACTCTGGATGAGGTAGACGCCCTTGCGCAAGGAAGGGTTTGGACTGCTCAGGCGGCCTTAGAAGGAGGGCTTATAGATGGTATAGGAGACTTGGATATGGCTATAGAACAAGCGGCTTTACTAGGAGGAGCATCTGATTATGGTATTAGAAATTATCCAAAATATAAGTCTCCGTTTGAACAGTTAATAGAAGACCTGTCGGGCGTGAGGACAACTATTAAAGCATTTTCCTCCATGTCTGACAATCAATTAGATGCAGCTGGTTTTTTGAAATCACTACGTCAGCGATTAAAACAAGAAGGCATACAGGCAAGAATGCCCTTTGCTTTAGAGATTAAATAGTGTTATTTCACTATGGTGTTTAGGGCCAAAAGGGATATTTATTATAGCTAGACCTATAGAGTATATTTAAAAATGAAACAAGAAGGGGTATTTATATTAGAAGGGAAACAAAAAGCGCATGCGCAAAAAATATACCTTTTATTAGGGGCGCTATTTATAACATCTTTGGTGGTGTCTAATTTAATTTTTCAGAAATTTTTCTCTTGGCAACCCTTTGGAGATATTAGCCTTTTTGGCGTGCCTTTGTTTCAGGTTTCCGTGGGTATTTTACCCTATCCTATCACTTTTTTGATCACAGACTTGATCTCTGAAATTTACGGAGCCAAAAAGGCCAATGCTATAGTAGGTGCAGGAATTTTTGCCTCAGTATTTTCCATGGGTATAATATTGCTGGCCAATCAGGTACCTGCCATGGAAACATCTCCTGTAGATAATGTTATTTTTGGCAAAGTTTTTGCCCTTTCTCCTGTAGCTGTTTTGGCCTCAATGTTGGCTTATTTGGCGGCGCAGTACATAGATATAAGTCTGTATCACTTTTGGAAAAAATTGACTGCAGGAAAGCATTTGTGGTTGCGCAATAATTTTTCCACCTTTTTATCTCAATTCGCAGACACTTTTTTAGTGGTGTTACTGTTGTGTGTATTTGATATTTTACCCTGGGATTTATTTTTAGGATTGGTCGCTAGCGGCTTTATTTTTAAAGTGATTGTAGCTGCTTTGGACACCCCTTTTTTATATCTTTTTGTCGGTATCTTTAGGAAGAAATTTCACTTGCCCCAAGGAGGAGAGATCTCTTGGTAATATTCTTTTGGGCTTTTTAAATGAAATCAGCAGTTTTGGTTAAAATGATAGCTTCACAACAAAGCCTTCATGGCTTCTTACGTTAAAAACCCGCTGGTCTTTAAAAATTAAATACTGCCCTTTTATGCCTGTTAAGGTATTTTTAAAAGAGGGGGTTTTAACTAGGTTTATAGATTGTACTTTTTCAGGATATTGGGTCACTGGAAAGTCCATGTGTTGTTCTTTGTTTTGATCCAAAAAATAGGGCAACGCTTCTTGAGGTATATACTGTTTTAGTTGGTCTCTTACTGCGGCGAGATCTTCATCCTGTGTTTGACCAGTAAGCATTTTTCTCCAGTTGGTTTTGTCTGCTACATGATCCTTTAAGGCTACTTCCGTAATTCCTGCGAGGTACCTATTAGGGGCTTCCAAAATTTCTATGGCTTCGTGCGCGCCTTGGTCAATCCATCGGGTAGGTATTTGTGACCCTCTAGTTACCCCAACTTTTAAGTGGCTGGAGTTGGCCAGGTACACAATATGGGGTTGTAATTGTACTTTCTGCTCATAGGCCAAATCTCGGTCTTCTATGCCCAAATGTGCCTTACTCAATTCTGGTCGCATGATCCAATCTCCAGCTTGGGGAGTGTCAAAAAAACAATTTTTACAGAATCCTTGTCTAAAAATAGCTTTGTCTTCATGACAGTTTAAACATTCATAGCGTTGAAAGTCTATGTTTATCTCCCTTCCTAGAAGGGTGTTGAGGTGCACAAAATCTTCTTTAAAAACCAAATAGTACTGAATTGGAGCGCCCAATTCTGTTTGCATTTTTTTTAAAACACCCTGGTATGTCATCTTTGTTTAAAACTGTTTTGCGGTTGGTGAAAACCAAATTAAAACCTATTTTTAAGCAAGCTACAAAATATAGTCTACATGCCCATACCAATCATTAATACAGTAGCCTCTTGGCTGCTTAAAAAGAGGCTACACCAGATTGAGTTTTTTTTAAAGTACCCTATTGAGGTGCAAGATGAATTGCTCATGGGATTGGTGGTATTTGCCAAAGACACTGAAATGGGTAAGAGTTATGACTTTAGTTCTATTCAAAACTATGCAGATTTTGCCTCTCGTGTGCCTATAACCAACTATGAAGGGATGGAGCATCTCATAGATCAAGCCAGGCGTGGTTCAGCCAATTTATTCTGGCCCACTCCAATCAAATGGTTTGCTAAGAGTAGCGGAACAACCAATGCCAAAAGTAAGTTTATTCCAGTAAGTCAAGAGTCTTTAGAAGACTGTCATTATAAGTCCAGTAAAGACCTTTTGTCTATTTATCTCAATAACAACGAGAATTCTCAATTGTTTACGGGTAAAAGTTTGCGCTTGGGGGGCTCTAAGGAATTGTATGAATCTCATGGCAGTGTTTTTGGAGATCTTTCTGCCATACTGATAGACAATATGCCTTTTTGGGCTGAGTTTAGCTCTACGCCCTCTAACAAAGTTTCCTTAATGCCTGATTGGAATACTAAACTGGCTGCGGTAATTGCAGAGACCTCTAAGGAAAATGTCACCAGTATGGCTGGGGTGCCGTCTTGGATGTTGGTGCTGTTGAATGAGCTTTTAGACACTACTGGAAACGATCATTTATTTCAGGTTTGGGACCAATTGGAGGTGTATTTTCACGGAGGGGTAAGTTTTAGTCCTTACAAGGAGCAATTTAAAAAGCTACTTCCGAGAAAATCTTTCAATTATTACGAAATATACAATGCTTCTGAAGGTTTTTTTGCCATCCAAGACCGCAATAAGGCCTCTGATCTAATGCTTATGTTGGACTATGGAATTTTTTATGAGTTCATTCCAATGAATGCCTATGGTAAAGAGGAGGAATATGCCATTCCATTGTCAGAAGTTGCCCTCCACACAAATTACGCCATAGTGATTACTACCAATGCTGGCTTGTGGCGCTATAAAGTTGGAGATACGGTTCGCTTTACTTCATTGAGCCCCCATAGAATTAAAATTACTGGAAGAACCCGGCACCATATTAATGTGTTTGGAGAAGAGCTTATTATTGAAAATGCAGAAGAAGCGCTGAAGATTGTCAGTAAAAAAACAAAGACGGAAATTATAGAGTATACGGCTGCACCCATTTTCATGGAAGGTAAGGAAAAAGGGGGGCATGAATGGCTCATAGAATTTAGAACTCCTCCAGAGGATTTAGGTCATTTTACGGCGCTGTTAGACAATGCGCTAAAATCACTCAATTCTGATTACGAAGCAAAGCGGTATAATAATATGACTCTAAATGAACCTGTAGTGCACAAGGCTAGGGCAGGACAATTTCACGATTGGTTGGCTGCAAAAGACAAATTAGGCGGACAACACAAAATCCCAAGGCTTTCCAACTCTAGGCAATACCTGGAGGAGTTAATGGCCTTGTAGGTCTTTTTCTTGGCTAGTGATATGCAGGAATTTATTGCTAAAGGGTGTATGGCCTTAAGAAACCGCTTTTAAAGATTTGGCTGTTTCAAAGCTTAATTTTTTTTCTGCATAAGCTCTGTCTACTTTGAATTCCTTTTCCTCTGAACTTGGCAAGCTAAACATGGCGTCTGTAAAGACGGATTCACATAAGGATCTAAGCCCTCTAGCGCCTAGTTTGTACTCTAATGCTTTTTCTACCAAGAAATCCAAAGCCTCATCTGTTACTTCTAAAGCAATATGGTCCATTTCAAAAAGCTTCTCATACTGTTTAATAATAGCGTTCTTTGGTTGGGTTAATATGGCTCTTAGCGTTTTCTTGTCTAAAGGATTCATGTGAGTAAGCACAGGGAGTCTTCCAATAATCTCTGGAATTAAACCAAAGTCTTTAAGGTCTTTTGGGGTAATGTATTGGAGTATATTTTCATTATCCAATCCTTCGTCTGCTTTAGAGGCACTGTATCCTACTGCTTGTAGGTTAAGTCTCTTGCTGATCTTTTTCTCTATACCGTCAAAAGCACCTCCAGCAATGAAGAGAATGTTTTCTGTATTTACTTCTATAAATTTTTGATCTGGGTGCTTCCTGCCTCCTTTAGGCGGTACATTAACTGTAGTTCCTTCTAGTAGTTTAAGCAACCCTTGTTGTACGCCTTCTCCGGAAACGTCTCTGGTAATGGATGGGTTGTCACTTTTTCTAGCAATTTTATCTATTTCATCAATAAATACAATACCTCTTTCTGCTTTTTCTAGATCGTAATCTGCCGCCTGAAGCAGTCTTGTTAAAATACTCTCTACGTCTTCTCCTACATATCCCGCCTCTGTAAGCACTGTTGCGTCTACAATTGCGAGGGGTACATTTAGCATCTTGGCAATAGTTTTTGCCATAAGCGTTTTTCCGGTCCCCGTTTGACCTACCATGATGATGTTGGATTTTTGAATTTCCACATCGTCTTTAGTATCTAGTTGTAAGAGCCTTTTGTAGTGGTTGTACACCGCTACAGACAGCACCTTTTTGGTGCGGTCTTGACCAATGATAAATTGGTCTAAAAAGTCTTTAATTTCTATGGGCTTTTTTAAGGTAAGTTCCTCTGATAAGTCATTTACATGGTCTTGTTTTGTCTCTTCAGCAACAATACCATTTGCTTGGGCTATACACCTGTCACATATGTGGGCGTCTATCCCTGCAATGAGTAGGTTGGTTTCTGGTTTTTTTCTACCACAAAAAGAACATTCAAGGTTGTCTTTAGCCATGTTGTTTATTTTTTATCTCTCGATAATATTTCATCTATCATTCCATAAGACTTAGCTTCTTCTGCCTTCATCCAGTAGTCACGGTCTGAATCCTGATACACCTT
>Ga0209138_1003440_pt1 | contig 11353 bp, 18 predicted proteins | sample SaaInl3SG_22_DNA_FD_184645 | JGI IMG/M metagenome (GOLD analysis project Ga0209138, IMG submission 184645) | Marine microbial communities from expanding oxygen minimum zones in the Saanich Inlet - ESP_153SG_22_DNA (SPAdes) (version 2) | ecosystem: Environmental > Aquatic > Marine > Intertidal...
TGGATACAGTGCCCATATGCTAAGTAACGAACAACTCACATTCAATCGACGTAAGGATATTGATGATAAAGCACAGCGTGAAGCTGATCGTATAGAGCGTGAGCTAGAAAACACAGTGCTAAACAAGTTTATTAGAAACTTAGAATCACGCATATATGCTACACTATCAAAGCAGATGGTTGATAATATGTTTGCAGCATGTGGCGAAGAAGATCAACCTACCTGTGCTAACACCGGCACAACTGAAGTTGAAGGTGCAACTATTACATGGACCAAGGACGAAACTGATGGTAGCATTACACTTGTTATTGACGGCGAAGATGGTTATACAGAAATAACTATTCCAGGCGCCGGGGAGTTTAACTTTTGAAGTATCTAAGTTTCATAGCAGTATTATTCCTTGCTGGATGTGCAAGCATGGGACAAGTTCCTAAAACACTACAACAACCAGCAAAACTACAACCTAATCCAATGGTAAAAGAACTAAATGATCTAAAGCCATTAAATGGTCCAGTGATGACAGTAGGATTGTATAGTTTTACAGATAAAACAGGACAGCGCAAGCCAGCAGAAAATATTGCTAATCTTTCAAGTGCAGTCACACAAGGTGCTGAGGTATGGGTAATAGATGCACTATTACAAGCAGGTGAAGGTACTTGGTTTGAAGTAGTAGAACGTTCGGGCATGGACAATATAATCCGTGAAAGACAGCTAATACGCAACACTAGGGAAAACTATGAAAAAGAAAATGTAACTCCTCTAGCACCAATGAAGTTTGCAGGCATACTTATTGAAGGCGGCATTGTAGGATATGATTCAAATGTGACCACAGGCGGTAGTGGTGCTATGTATTTGGGCATCGGTGCTGCAACAGAATACAGAGTTGATACTGTTACTGTCGCAATGCGTTTGGTTAGTGTTAGCACAGGTAGAGTGTTGGTAAGTGTAGCAGCAGAAAAATCAATAGCAAGTTTTAGACAAGGTGCTAATGCATTTAAGTTCTTAGAGTTAGGCACAGAAGTACTAGAGATTGAAACAGGATATAGTGTTAACGAACCAACCAACTATGCAGTTCGTGAAGCTATTGAAGCAGCAGTAATAGAATTAATCTATCAAGGTGCAAATCAAGACTTATGGCAATTCAAAGAATGACTATAGCGTTTTATTTTTGCTAGTAATGTTTCTCGTTTAATACCTAATTTTTTAGCAGCATGTGTACGATTTCCATTGGTTTCTTTTAATGCCGTTTCAATCTTATCTATTACAAAGTCATCTACCTCATTGTGCAAACAATATTCAGTTTGATCATTGTTTGTTTCAGCTCCCACTTCGCCCCATATTTCGTCAAATGTTTCCCAAAAGGCCTGCTGTTCTTTGTGTGTTTGTTTTGCTTTTTCAAGTGCTTTCATGATCAATCTTAGTTCCATTATGTACGCCTTTAAATGTAAATATATTTACACTAAATATGTTTGTATTTATAGAAGTGAGGGATTTCTATAAATAAAAGTAGAAGAGATTATTTTCCTTCTGGAGGGCATTTATGAGAACATATTTCATATTATTAGCTATGGCATTAAGCGTCACGGGTTTTTCAACACGAGCTAACGAGATATACATAACACAAATCGGCGACACGCTGGATTTAGACATAACACAGGACGGTCTCGACAACGAGTTTGGTGACAGCACTACTGACGCTGGACTCTACGGAGATAGTATGGTTTTTAGTATTACACAAACTGGAGACTATAACACCATAGACGCTGTTATTGCAGGCGACAACTACACAGGAACTTGGCAGTTTACTGGCAACAGCAACAATGTCGACTTACTTTGTAATAGTTCTTCAACTACTGGCGGCGGCAACTGTGATAATGTACAACTTGATATCACTACAACAGGTGACTCAAATACATTTGACTTCAAAATAGGTGAAACCAATGATGCTAGTAATGCTACTATAACATTTACTGTTGATGGTGATGGCAACCTAGTTGATATGGACTTGGATGGCACTGATGCTAACATCACTGTTACAATAGATAACAGTGCAAATACAGCTGTCGCAGGACAAACTATTACAAGTGCTAATGATGCATCACTAACTGCTAACTCACCCGGCAACATTATTGACTTATCCATAAGTGGCGATGGCGACAGCTTAGGACACACTGTGACACTAGATATCACCGGAGGAGCAAGTATCTATACGATTACACAAAGTGGTATCTATGATAACCTAGTAGATATTACTTCAACTGGGGATGGAAATACAGTTGATATTACGCAGTCTGATTAGTGCTTTACTATTATTAGCAACACCAGTATATTCTAATATAGGCGAAATCGCTGAATCAAACGGCGACAGTACGATCAAGCGAGATAAAACTGCATACACAGGTGAAGTAGGACTTGGCTTGCAAATGAACGACAATGTTGTGACAGGCAAGGGCAGACTACGATTAGACTTTGTAGACGATACTAGAGTTGATGTCACAGAAAACTCACGTATGACTATTGATGAGTTTATATATGATCCTGCTACACAAAAAGGTGCATTGTCGATGAAAGCAACACTAGGTGCAGTGAGATATGCTAGTGGACAAATAGCAAAAAATAGTAGACAAAGAGTAAACATACGCACACCTAGCGCAACCATCAACGTGCGTGGCACAGACTTTATGATGATTGTAGACGAGATTGGCGGCAGTATGGTCACGCTATTGCCCAGTTGTGATATAAGTGGCGCTTGTGTAGTAGGTGAGATTGAAGTAGAATCAGATGCTGGCACAGTTATAATGAATCAAGCATATCAAACTACCGTTGTAGCACATGCTGGAGCAATACCGGCTAAACCAGTAACACTAGATCTCCCAGAAGATATGCTAAACTCAATGTTGATTGTTCGTAAAGTAAGTCCGTATACAGAAGAAATAGAAAGACAATATCCAGTTACTAACTTACTAGACATTGACTTCTTAAAGTTTGATGAACTTGATAAAGATCCACTTATTGAAAGTATCAAAAACATATGGGTCACAGATTTAGACAACACCACATACTTAGAAGAAGAGTTTTATGATGCAATGGCAAGACAGCTTGCTGAAATATTAGCACAATGGTTTGATGAACTTACTATACAAAATGCAGCATTTTTTGAAGAAAAGTTTTTTGGGTTAGACCCAGAAACAAATATTTTTTATGATGAAGAATATCCATACTATCTGTTAAGCAGAGCAGAAGGTGATCAACACTTTTTTCGCCTGAGGTTGGGCCAGGGTTATAGTTATAGTGTGGATATGACACAAGGAGGGTTTTACACTTATGGATATTTGGTGGGCGTGGGCGGCGACAACAGTATTACTATTAATCAGCACGACTACTAGTAATGCAAATGAAATTTATATGAACCAAGTTGGTGATGATCTTACTATGATGGTGATTCAAGCTGGCGAAGACAACTACTTTCAGTATTGTGCTGTCAACAATGATTCAAATTGTACAGATATAAACGGCAACGCACATAATTGGGCAGATGGAGTTGCAAGTGACGACAGCATAGTTATGAGTAGTACAGTTGGAGATGATAACACGGTTGTTGTAGCACATGCTGCTGGAGAGAACAACGGTAACAGTAATGAAAGTTATATTGATATTACTGGTGACCGCAATAAAGTACAAAACTTTTTTGCAAACCATAGTAACGGAAGTCATCCATATAGTAATATGGATTGGGGTGGACTTAAACAAAGCAACATTGAGATTGACGGTGATGATAATACAGTAAAACACACAAGTGACAGTTATGGCGAAGTCGAAGCAAACATCAGTGTAACTGGTGATGATAATAGTGTAATGGTATACCAAAGGTCAATGCGTAATGTTGCTAATATAGACGTAACAAATGCAGGTGGCCCTGTTAGTGTTGATCTTCGACAACTTGGTAGTGGTTGGCAAGATACTGGATTAAACTCATACAGCCTTACACAGATTTGTACAAATGCAAACGGTTGTGCAGTAAACGTTACTCAAAACTAAATACTACTAACAGAGGGCAGACTGTCAGAAAGTAGGGCGTTTTGATCGATCCATTCACCGCCGTAGCCGCGGCAACCACAGCGTTTAATACTGTAAAAAAATTCGTACACGCTGGTCAAGAATTTGAAAACTGTATGGGCCAAATGGGCAAGTGGTACACTAGTGTATCTGACTTCCGCAAAGGTCAACAGATGCAAAAGAATCCTCCAATATTTAGAAAACTACTAGCCGCAGGCTCAGTAGAAGAAGAAGCACTCAATCTCCTTATCCACGAAAAGAAAATTATGGAAATGGAAAAAGAACTTCAACAAATGCTAAACATACGTTTTGGTTTTGGCACTTGGGATGAGCTGAAAGAAATGCAACGTAAGATACGTGCTAAACGTGAGCGTGAAGTATACAAGCAAGCAGAAGCAAAACAAGCATTAATAAACGGTGTTGCTATCTTTTTACTACTTGGAGCATTGACTAGTATGCTTGGAGGTTTGTTTTACTTCATTCTAAAGGCCAAAGGAATGATCTAGTGATACACGCATTTATGCTAGTAGTGTTAATAGCAGACGCACAACAACCGTCGCCTATGTATTTTAGAAGTATAGATGTTTGTCAATACTATGCAAAACGTATACCAAGACAGTACGGAAACTACGGATCAAAGTATCTAGTACCCAAGGAACATAGAATAACTGCTTATTGTAAGCCTGTAAAAGTGCAAGACGGACCTTACATATACGATCATTAATAAATACTTTATGAGATGGATAAGCGAATGGTTGTTCAAGGAACATATAGAAAAAATGGTGGAGGAAAAGTTTCAGGAGAAATTACTTGAAACCTACCTTCACACCCGACGACAAGAACACAAAGCAAGAATTGCCCGAGTCAGGGCAACGCTTGATAATACGTCATCAAGGGTTTCGGAAGAAGTACGACCAAAAATACAACCCAGTAGTAGAGTACGAACGGGGAGTGCCGAATCCAAACCACAAGAGTCGACCTCTGCGGCCGCAATGAAGGCAAAGTTGTTAGGAATTAAAAAATGAGAAAAGTATTATTTTCGCCGCTTTGGAGTGTATTATTATTAGGTGTGCTTAGTTATATATATTATTTAAATCCAGCATTTATAGAAAGCATACGACTACGATACTTTGACACACTGATTGTTAATCAACAGCCAGTGGAAAACAACATCTACACAGTGAACATCGATGAACCGAGTTTAGAGGCATACGGACAATGGCCGTGGCCGAGAGGTGATTATGGCAATCTCATAGAGGACCTATATGCCAGAGGCGCTGGACTAGTGGTGTTTAATGTATTGATGTCAGAACAAGACAGGAGTGGGCAGGATGCTGCCCTCTCCGATATAATGCAACAATACCCTGTGATTGTCACAATGTTGGGTGCAGCGGAGAATAAAAATGAGCCGATCAATCCTGGTGCTACTATTGTTAATAGCGATTATCTTTATACCATCCCTAGTGTTCCTGGTATTATTGCTAATGTTCCTGATGTGGAGTTCTCAGCGTTCGGATCGGGAATAACAAATAGTTGGCCAGAAGTAGATGGTGTGACAAGACGCATACCACTTGTAGTTGAAAGCGGCGGCATATTGTATCCAAATGTCACTATGGAAGTTCTACGTGTACTAGCAGGCGATCCTAGCTTCCAAATCAAACTATCACCTATGGGCGTAGATAAACTACGCATACCAGCATATGGTATAATACAAACATCACCTACAGGCGAAGTATGGATAGACTGGAGTCAGCGCAGCAAAAGCGTGAGCGCAGTAGATTTACCAGATGACTTTGCTGGCGGTATAGTGTTTGTAGGACCAACAGCAGCAGGGCTTACACAGCCACTAGCAACAGCAGCAGGCAGCGTATTTCCACACGAAGTACAAGCAGCAATGCTAGGAACAGTGTTTAATGAATCAAATATTAGCAGACATCCAGACGCAGAGCAGTGGGCAGAACTAGCAGCTCTAGTTGCAGCCGGCGTTTTGTTAATCATACTCGCCCGTTGGACATTTGTAGGCATAGCCTTCTTTGTGTTGTCCGTGGGCGGGTTTATAGGAGGGAGCATATATGTTTTCAATACACAAAATATTCTTATCGATGGTGCTGTTATTAGTGCTTTCATCTTGCTCGTTGGGCTCAAACGATACATTGTCAAGTTCGTCGACGAGTTCTTACAAAAGCAAGCCATCAAAAAGCAATTCGAAGGTTATGCATCACCAACAGTGGTTAGATTATTACAAGAGTCGCCAGAGCTTATTAAGCTGGGCACTAAACGTGATGTAAGCATAGTGTTCTCAGACTTGCGTGGCTTTACACCATTAGGTGAAAGTTTTGGAGATGACGTACAAGGACTTACTAAAATAATGAATGGCTACATGGATGCTATTACAGAACCAGTGTTAGAGTCTGATGGAATGATTATCAAGTACATTGGTGATGCAAGTATGCATATACATAATGCGCCTATAGATGATCCTAACCATGCTCGTACAGCAGTACAGTGTGGCTTAGACATGCTTAAAGCAGTGGAGAAGTTTAATGAAGATATTATCATACCTCAAGGAAGACCTGCCGTTGGTATGGGGGCTGGCATCAATACTGGACTGGGATACCTGGGAGAGATGGGCAGTACGAAACGGCACAGCTATGATGTGCTCGGAGATGCAGTCAGTACGGCTGCACGAATTGAGAGCAAATGTAAGGAATACGGATGCTTGTTGCTCGTTGGAGAAGCGACATATGAAGCAACAAAAACAGATTTCTTCTACCTCAAAGTAGATGACTTACAAGTTAAGGGCAAGAGTGTTGGATTGAGCATTTACACAGTGCTCGATAATGTAAAAGATACATGGAAAATTACACAAAAACATCACAACGATATGCATGGATTATATTGTATGCAATTATTTGACGAAGCGATTGAACAATGTAAAATAATACGTAGATCTTTTGATGGCCAAATGGAAGGCTACTACGACATGTGGATTGAACGCTGCGAGTATATGAAAACACAAGACTTACCGTCAGACTGGAACGGCGTGTTCATCGCAACAAGTAAATAACATATGTTAAACTACATCAAAAACTTATTCAATAAAACAGAATACACTGACAAAGATATCAATGTTATTTTTATACACGGTGCAAATCAAACTAGTCTTAGTTTCAAGTACCTGCAAACTAAAACACAGTTCTCAAAAGAGATTATGGTTAACTATTCAAGCATGACTCGTTTTTATGATAACTTGGATATGATTACAGAGCAGTGTCAAAATAGAGGGCCGCACTTTGTTGTAGGACACAGCATGGGCGGCTTATATGCGCTACATCTAACCAAGTATTTGCGTGTTATAGGCGGTGTAAGTATTAGCACACCGTTCCGTGGCAGTAGTACAGCAGACTGGGCAAAATACATTGTGCCTAGTTATCCACTATTTAGAGATATAGGCAAGCGTAGTGATCCTATCAAACAAGCAAATGAAATAGAGTTGAATATACCTTGGACGCAGATAGTAAGCACTACAGGATCAGTTCCTTATCACAACGGTCCTAATGACGGAGTTGTCACTATTGCTTCAATGACACATAGAACCGATATGGAACTAGTAGAAGTGCCGCATACACACTATGAAACTATGTGTTCTGATCAAGTTGCTGAGATTGTTGCCGAACGCTATTCTCGTGCTTTAACAACAGTGCGTTAACTTGGTCAGTTTTTATTAACCATCCACTTTCGTTAACTACAAATACATCTCCGGGTTGATACAACGGATGATCCTTATTACCAGGATTTCCTTGTCTATCTAAACCCATTACTTCTCCAGGCCAATCGCCTTCTATACTAAAGTTATCACCGGCTTGCATTATATTATAATCCATCCACATCATTGTACTTTCTCCACTGGTTTTACATGAGTGTATTTTAATGCAAATAAAGTTGCATGTCTCGAATCATCAATATCTACATATATATCACAGCGGCAGTATACATCTCCAGGCAAACTTGTACTGCTACTACGCAACAGACGCCACTCCCATTTGTTTTCTTCTACTGTACGATAAAGATCATCACCAAGTTCACGCCTAATCCATATGTTCTCCATATCAGTATTGGCATGTGTCCACTTGTATTCACATTGTCCTAAATAGTATCTCATAAAAATACTTAGTTATTACGTGAAGTTCTTTTCTTTAGTTCTGGTTTTTTTGGTTCTTCTTTTGGTGCAGGCTTGCCGGTACTATTAAACGTTTCGCTGCGGCTTTGATACTTAACAACTGCTTCGTCTAAGAACGCTTGTTGCTCTGGATTAAGACTAGCTCTATGCTCTAACACCATACTAAGTTTGCTGTTCAAACGAATCATATCGTTGTCCAACATACGCACACGGTCAACAAGACGTATTAGTGTGCCCATGCTTTGTCCGATAACAGGATCAATAGTTTCTGTTACCCATTTCCAGATAAAGAATATGAAATATCCCATGCCAAAGGCAGCAATAACTGGAAAGCCAAAGTCTTTGATTGCGCCTGCTATATCCATTTATTCGCTAAACATTCCGATTAGGTCTGGACCAAAACTACTTGCTGCCCATCCAACTGCTAACATGGCAACTACACCTAAAAACAGCCATTTCATTTTAAAATCATCTACGCTCATTTTTATTGCTACTAGTTCATTGCCTAGTATACGCAACTGTATTTCCATTTTACCTTTGTCGTCTACATTAGTCTCGTCGGGCATCATCTTTTCCTTCGTTTGCTGCTATTCTGTCAATATTAGGCTTAACTCCAAGTGCGTAACTTAGTAGTGCATCTATCTTAACTAGATCATTGTTCATAGTTTGAACACGATTGTCCAGCGAGCCGATAATACCGTTGAGTGTTTTCACACTGTCTTCAACTCCGCCTAAAATAAAACTAAGTGTTAGGAAAACAAAATATCCAGCAGCTAATGCTCCTGCAATAGGAAATCCTACTTCACTTGCTAGTGTTAAAAAATCCATATAGTGCGCCCTCACGCTTTGCTATATGTATTTATTAAAAAGGACCCAAAGAATTTGTTGGCATTATAAAATCAACGTCGAGTATTTTTAATATATCTTTAATGTCTTTTAGTGTTAACAACGGTTCTACTCCGCTGTGAAATCCTGAAATTGGACAGGGCTTTACGCCGTCATTGTACTCTTTGATTATAGTATGTGCTATCTGCTTGGGCGTTTGTTTTTCCTTCAATAGTTGATGTCTCCAGATAGTTGAATATGTGATTGGAAAATCCTCTTCATCTGAACGTTGTCTTAGTCTAAGTTCAAACAAATCATAAAGAATAAACTCAGCTGGACTTGTTTCAGGTAATAGTGCAGTTTCAGCAAACCAGCAATAAAAGTTTAAATCACTGTTAAAGTATTTTACTAGACGTTTTGCAACATTGGTCTTAAATATATAGGGTGTAACATTTGGTCTTAGTTTTAAATGATGACCAGGATATATTAGTCCTAGCTTGTTACAACTTAGTTTTGTCCATTCAGTTACGCCTTTGAGTGTCCAGTTTCCGTGAGCATTACAAGGAGGAACATCATCAATATTGTAAGGACGAAAGAAAAAGTTTTTACTATCTAGTATCAAATATTCTTCTGTTTTTATAACAGAATGTCCTAATATTTTTAACATCTGCTGTCCAACCCAGCCGCCTAGTTCCAGTTCATAATCCAAGTGTTGGGGAATGTCCTTAGGCCAAAAATGACTTGATGGATATGTAACCACACTAAACTTGTAAAGTAAAGTTTCATTGATGTTAGTGTTGAACCACTCTAACCATTCTTTGTATTTTTTGTCGCTTTCATTGTGAACAATCACTATACGACATGGTTCTAAAAATGCACTAATACTACGGCACATCATTTCAAACTTCCATTTGTCGTGTTGGCATGTAACTACAAATAATGTTCTCTTCAAGGTTGACAATCCTTTTAACTTGTAGTATATTTAACTAAAGTAAATCAGGAGAAACAAAATAATGGCTACAACTGAAGAAAAAACAGAACTAGTAGAAACACTCAAAGGCCCACGCTTCTATAATATCCAACTAAACGGATACGGTGGCGAAAGTGCATACATGACTGTTTCAAAAGATGCACACGACTTTTGGCAACCTATTTGTGAAGAACACGGTGATTATGATCTAACCACTTACATGAACAGTGATGGCGAGGAAGAAGTAGAGTACGAAAACATCGAAAGCGTTCCGCCCGAAGCACAGTTCTTGCATGATCCAGATCACGACAACTACAAGCGTCCTTGGTATGAGTCGCACACAGAGTTTGAACACTCAATGGGAGTCGAATGGGGTAGTGCATACATAGTAGTGGACGAAGTTGATTCAATGGAGTACAGTGCAGGTCATGTTGCTAGTGTCATCGAAGGTGAGAACTTGCAAGATATGCTCAACGAACTTGATGAAGCAAGTGGGTATGAACTTGAACCGGTTGTCATGGGCTGTGAAGATGAAGCACCAGAAGGCACAGAATATATTGCACAGTTATACTCAAGCGAAAAAGGTCAGTTCTTTGATGGCGTTATTGAAACTGTAGGTGAGTTTGATATTAAGAAACTCAAAGTGTACACTACAGAATACATGAACGGTGAAGACACTGTTACATCAGTTGAGTACGATGGCGTTGAAATCGATAACAATGGTGGAGATACTAACGGTAAAGGTTACTCTGCAAGTATATGGAAATACTAATGAGCAAATATGAAAAATCAGCAAAGATTGACTGGGGCATACATGCACAAATCAATCAACCCTATCGCACAAACTCGTTGTTATGGGAACAAATCGATGCAATGGCAATCATTGATAATCAAGATCATCTAGAAGAGTCTATTCAACAAATGAGTCAGTTTCCTGAAGCAGTTGAAATGTTAAATACCATTGGAGTTAAAACTAATGGTAAATAGACTAACATACAACGCAGATGAAATATTTCAAGACATTGACGGAGACCCGGACAATGTGAATATGACAATACCACCTGAGATCATGGAATCGCAGGGATGGAAAGAAGGAGACACATTGAAGTTTGTGATAGAGAACGGTACAATCGTTATTACTAAGGTAGATAATGGCGAAGGATGATAATACGATTGAAATAGAAGGCACAATAGTAGATGTGCTTCCTAATCAAATGTTTAAAGTAGAGCTTGAAAACAAACATCAAGTAATCTGCTACACAGGCGGCAAAATGCGCCGTTTTAGAATTAGACTGGTAATGGGTGACAGAGTCAAAATAGAA
>Ga0209138_1003448_pt1 | contig 11338 bp, 17 predicted proteins | sample SaaInl3SG_22_DNA_FD_184645 | JGI IMG/M metagenome (GOLD analysis project Ga0209138, IMG submission 184645) | Marine microbial communities from expanding oxygen minimum zones in the Saanich Inlet - ESP_153SG_22_DNA (SPAdes) (version 2) | ecosystem: Environmental > Aquatic > Marine > Intertidal...
CGCCATGTTAGCGATGATGCCTCTCAATGCGCCAGTGGGTACTGTGACTTCATCACCGAGGCTATCAACCACGGTATAACCCAGCATAATGCCCTGAGCATCTAGCTGAGCCATGTAATTATTTAGTGCGAAGATATAGTCTTGGTACTCATCTGGCTCAAGAGGAGCTTCAGATGCCTGTACCAGTATCCTCTGTAGGGATGCCTTTGCAACCTGAGCGACAGTAGCCATTATTCGTACGTTGCTCCTTTGTTGCGCTTCTTAGCAGTCTTAGCTGCATCTTTAAACGCTTGAGCCGTGGGTGCGCCTGTTTCGCCAGCGCTACGCATTCTACCGCCTGACTTCTTTTTTGCAGCCCTGCGCTTGTGAATGTTTTCGTATAGTCCAGCCATTATTCGTACCTTGCTGATTTAGCGCCTTTACACTTCCAGCGCTTGCGACTTAGGTTGTTTGGCGTATTAGGATCGTTCTGCTTCTCTTTAGGCAATCCTTTCTTGATGCCTAATGATCTAGCACAGTATGAGTCGCCCTTCTTAGTACCAGCGCGTACTCGTGGCCCACCGTCACTTGCTTTGCCAGATTGTCCGTAAGAAACTTTCTTTCCAGACTTGGTGACTTTGACCTTAGCTTTGCCTTTACTTGGTTTTGCCATAAAGAATCAGGGGGCCGAAGCCCCCATCCTCAGTCAGTCGCTAGACCCCAAAGCCCTTTCCGGCAAACAAGGGGTTAAATGTGGCGTACGCCGGAAGCAAATCGAAACGAATCTTTTGCGTGTTAGCGTCACCGTCTGCGTACTTAGATACTCGGATTGACATACCGTCGCTAGTAGTAGCGATAGTGTCAGTTGAGTAGAGCTTAGGTAGCTTAACAGTACCCATGCCGAACGCCTGCTTCGTGTAGAAGAGGTTAGGCTGGTACAGAGTTGAAGCAGCACCAAGGATCGTTACAACCGCAGCCTGTGCAGGAGCAGCGTCTACGTTGTTGTACTGACCGTTAGCTTCGTAGATAGCAGCACCAGAAACAGTGATAGTCGCAGCGTTGCCAGCGATAGTCACATCTTCGAGTACAGTGCCAGTCCAAGGAACAACAGCGCCTGAAGCGTCAAGCATAGGCTGACGAGTAGCTACGTTGAGACGGTTAACGCCTGCGATAGTTACCATGTCACCAGCTTTGATAGTACCAGTACCCAGACCGCTCAAAGAAAGAACCTGAGTCATAGTGTCTTTAGCTGTGACGTAAGTTGCGTCAGGAGCAGTAGCCAAAGCGCCTTCACGGTCAGTAGTAGTACCTGAAGTGTAGCTAGGCAGTGCGTTAGAAGTAAGCGCCATCATGCCACCGAAAGACTGGCTGATCTGTGCTTTTTCCCATGCTGTACGAACAAGGCCATCAGCCGCATTCAGACCGTTCTGAGCTGAGGACAGCGCAGTAGTAGTGAATGGGTTCATGATGTAGTACTTCTCGTCGCTCATAGGAACGCCGATTGAGTCCATCAATGCACCAGCACCTGCTACGTCGCCCCAAGCATCAACGGCATTACCGTGAGTACCATACTTGAGTGAAGCGTTCTTGTTCATGTATGAACCAAGATCAAGCTCAAGGTCAGTCACAATGCGACGCGCCATAGGCTCAAGGATCTGGTCAAGCTGGTCGAGTTCCAATGCCTCTTCGACGTTGCCCCACTCAGTAGCGGCTGTGAAGTAGTCCTGTACTGTACCAGTTGCCTTACCTGCAATGATGTCTGACTTATCAGAACCGCTGATATCACCACCAGTAGTACGGATGCTGTTATAGTCGTGTGGACGCTTGAAGTCTACGTTTGAACCCGATGAAGGGTTGAACTTGCCTGACAACAGTTGAGTGTTGACAGTCTTGGTTAGCACTCGTGATGCTTCAAAGGCATCAAGAAAGACACGAGCGACTTTCCGAGTGACGTTACTATTGAGATTGTTAGCCATGCTAAATTTTCCTATTCAAATATTGCGCCTTGTGGCCCTCTAGGTTTGGGGGCTTTGCCAGCGCCGTGTGGCTGCTCCAATGGATCAGGAGCGTTATTTACCTTGGGTTTAAGAGCAGCAGCTTTCTGCTTGACCGTTGTTGCTACATAAACAGCCGCCTGTGTGGGCGACATCTCACGCAGCTTCTCTAGCTCCAAAAGGTTCTTAGAGAGGTAAGTAGTAATCAATGGCCCTTGATCCTCTTCCAGAATGTACTGGACTAAATCATCATGAATGCCAAACTGCGCTACCGTGTTACCTGCTACCTGTAAATCTTCTGACTTAATCCCTAGACTTGTGGCCTTTTGGGAGTAAGACTGAACCCTCTCGGTCATTACTTCTTGCTGCTTTTGTGCTTGCTGATACCGCACTTGTTCTTGTTGCTGTTTCAGCATTTGCTGTTGCTGGTCGAACGCAATAGCTTGTTTGAGTGCCTCATCCCTTAAATACAATTGCCGTCTGTATTCCTCATCGGATACTGCAAACGGATCAGGTATTGCTGGGACGTTAGGTCGCCTCTGTTCAGGAACTTTAGCCTCTAACTCTTCAAGCCGCTTCTTCAGGGCTTCTGCTTCCCGCTCCTTCTCTCGGAGCTTGAAAACCTTCTTCCCTACAGCCTCATCAAGTATTCGCTGCTGGTCTTCGCTGAACGTGATATGTTTCTCTGGGGTCTCCCCCGCCTCCGGTGCTGATTCGGTATCCTGTTCCTCAACAGAATCTTCAGTCTCTTCTACCTCCGTCTCTGTGGTTACGTCTTCCTCAGATTCGTACTCGTAGTTATCCTCTGGTTGCAGCTTGCTCATAATATGCCCTTTATAGGTAAATGCCCTGAATAGGTCAGGTGGCCTGTGGCGATTATAGCATAATGTGGTAATAATCAATACTTAGTAGTAAATTAGGCTAACTAATAGCGAGATACGCCACGGAGGACTTATGAGCGACTTATTCGAAATATTCGAAACAGATGACCCAGAGCAGATGCACGACATTCTGTTTGATGTGATAGGACAGCTAATAGAGGCTGACAGGGCCGGAGATGGCCCTATCATTGAGGAGTTGTGGGATAAGCTAGATGATATGGTTACAGAGCTGATTATGGCTGTTTAGCCAATTTGACGCAAAGAACTTCCTTGCAACCTAGCTTTAGCCATCTCTTCGTTCATCATGTCAGACATCTTCTTCTGGTTGTCCAGTTGGTCACCGAAAGACTTGATCTGAGTATGGTCAATGGTAGCGCCAGCTTGCTCGGCTTTGATCTGTGTATTCATACGGTCTGTCTCAGCTTCAAACGCATCTACCTGACCCTTAGCTTGCTCATTCATCATTGAGCCTTGTACCTTCTGGGCTTCAATACTGAGCTTCTGGGCCTCTAGCTGAATCTTCATTTGCTCGTTCTTCAGCTTCTCCATTTCTATCTGCGACCTAAGCATCTCGGCCTCGGCCTTCATCTGCTCGGCCTGTGCTAGAACCATTGCAGGGTCTGGTGCTTGCTGGCCTTGAGCCGCCATCTGGGCTTGCTGCATCTCCATGACTTCTTCTTCAGTCATCTGAGACTGAGGGATTAAACCCTGTTGGAGCATTTGCGACCGCTTCCTCTCAGCTATCTGCGAGGCCGCAGGAGTATTAACACTCTGTAGCATTAGGTCGCCAGCTATCTGCATGATGGAAGGATCAACCTGAGCCAGTGAGACAATAGCCTCAATAGTCTCTTCCTGACGGTTCTTGAAACTTGGGCCTGCCTTACAGATAACGTCATACGAACCAACGGACAGATCATTAACAGTGACAATCTCACCTGTTTGGTTGTCTATGACTTGTTGGTTGAGGTTAGCCATGTCAAAGGACTCGTCTTCCTTCAGCACACGGACAGTCCTTGCAGTGTCGTAGACCTTGGGGATAGCGTCCTTAATCAATCTGCCTGTAGCGGCTATAGCTATTTCCATTGAACGGCTGTATTTAAACGTGCCATTGTCGCCCTTGTTCTGGAGCTTCTGGATAGCTACACCAGACTGAGCGTTGGGGTTGTCGCCCATGTTAGCTGCAAACATACCCGCAGTGGCGTTAATCATGCCCTGCATAGACTGAGCGATTAGGTTCAAGCCTTGGTTGACTACCGCACCGCCTTGCTGTTGTGGGATAGACGGAAACTCAGGATCAGGGTTGAAGAACTGCACCGGATCAGAGTTAGTGTTTAACGTGGCTATCTGGTCTTCATGTCCCGCAGCTTGTGCAGGAGTCATCCAGTATTTAGCCCTTGGAGCTAACGCGCCTTCCTCAATAGACCGAGACATGGCGTAGTTCAATACCCTCTGCGGGTCTAGTAGTTTCTCAACCACGCCCCAGTACAGAGTCTTGCCTTCGAATATCTTGAAGTTGCCGTACACAGGAATGACAGGGATTCTATTGAACACAGTCTCACGGTCATCTTCTAGCCAATCTTTGTTATCAAAGAACCTTGAGCAGACCTTGTGTACCTTGCGAGTCCTTCTACGAACTTCTGTGACTCCAATCATGGCTAGGTCATCTACAACCTTCTCAAAGTCTTCATTGACCTCATGGGTCTGACCGTTGGACATCATGACCAATTCACGTTCTTCTGACTCCACATAAAGGAACTCACCAACAACAATAGCTTCAGCCTTGTCGTAGTAAGCATCACCCTCACGGTCATCAGGGACTGACTCTTCAGAACCTTCGGGCCATCTGTGTTGGTACTCATCAATCGCCATAGGATGCAGGACAAACGCATACCTTGAGTCTGACTTATCCTGTAGCTCCGCAGCAGGGTCAAACCATACTCGGTCTACTGGGTTGCCAATCTTCTCAATGACAATATCCTGATCGAATGAGTTGTCATCAGCAAACTTCTGACTGACACGCCACGCATCAAAGCCACCAGTAACCATGCCTCTGGCTGCTTGTGAGTAGACTTGCTTAGCGTTGGAGATGTTTTCAATGTTGCGGATCAAGCCATCGTAGGTAGAGGCTATGTCTTTAGTAGCGTTGCCACCAGCGGGACTGACACGAATATCAAAGTCAGCCTGCTCAATCTCTGAGGCCACTTGATCCACGATAGGATTCACGTTGTCAAAGGTGTAGCGTGGCTTGTTCTGGTTAGCTTCCCACCAGTACGGTTCCCACTGACCATCCCTCTTATCAAGGAACAGGTGCGACTCACGAGACATCTCACGGTTGTCGTGGTCTGCCTCCTGACACGCTGAGAGAAGATTCAACACGCTTTGGTGGTCATCGTATTTGTCTTTATAAGACAGATCATCCTCGGTCATCTGTGCCGATTCTTCTTTCTCTTCGTATCCGTTTTCGTAGGTAGCCATTAGCCCCAGCCCTTAAAATTGATTTTGACAGCCTGCTTCTGGACTGCCTTTGGTGAAAACATTGACATCATAAGCGCGTCACCCATGTTAGGAGACGGCAGCTCATACGGCTTCTTCGCCATGTCTATCTTCGACATAATCTGGATTTTACCATTGTTTGAGCGTTTTTGCGGTATTCTGCACACTTCACTTCGCAATTGATCTAAAACGTCAATTTCAGAGGATAGGGAGATTATATCATCAGGGTTGACGTACTCACCCTTCACTACGGCTCGGTAGGTAGCTTCAAACCTATCCCTTAGCTTCCACCAATACTGCGCCCTCTTATTGAAGAACGTGTCCTTGTTGGTCTTGGAGTCTGAACCACTATACGGTACAGCGGCATCATCAGGTGACTCTGACCCACGGAACTGGTGCTTCTGCATCGCAGTAGATTCAAGCTCTTGGTCTACCTGACGCTTGAGAGAGATACCTAGACCGTCACAGTCCCACACAAACCAATCAGCTTGTGATTGCCGTGCCTTCTGCAACGCCCAGTCCATGCCTTCGCCTGAATCGCCTGTTACCTTTTCACACACCTCTAAAACTACCGAGCCTTTCCGTAAAGCAAAGCCCTTACTGTCGCCACCCTCATCAGATGGGTCATGTGAGGCTATCAACGCACCTGACGGCTCGAACCCTAGCTTGATGTGTGCATCTATGGCTGCGTCATACCACTCGGTAGGAATGATGTTATCTTCAACGGAGTCGTAGTACTCACCTTCCCAGATATGCTGAAACAAAGCAGGAGACATCAAAGCTCGGTCATTCTCCATCTCTTGCTTGAGGACATCAGGGGCTAAGGGATTGTCAGTGATGTTGATGATGACGATTAGGTGCAAGTCATCCTCATAGAAACCATCCCTACGAAGCTGCTTCTCATACGGCTTGATGAACCTCTGGCTGAACGCATCCACACTTGATCGGGGATTGGCGCTGAACCATATCTCTGAGCCTTCCTCACGGAGAGTAGGCGTTAGGGCTTTGAGGGAGTTAAAGGAGATGGTCTGGGCTTCTTCAACCCAGAACCGTTGGAAGCCGTGCATTGACTTCACGCCCTCTGGGTTTCTGGCTAGACCACGGAACTTAAACGCTGGTTCGTCATTCAAGAGGATTTGGTTGTTTTGTATCTCATACCCTTGGAGGTTGAGTCGCTCTATCTCTGACTTGAGTAGGGCATGAACTGAGTCATCTATGCTGTTCTGAAACTCACGGAAGCAGGCAGTCTTAATCCCCTTGGTCTGTGCGTCCATCAGGCACATATCAGCAAAGCTCATTGATTTACCTGAGCCTCGCCCACCTATGGCAATCTTGAAGCGTTTAGGCGTGTCTATAAACCGCCTGAGCTTCTTGGGGATTTGCATCTTAGGCATTTATTCGACGGTCGCCTTCTTACGCTTCGCCCTTGACATAGCTATGGCTATCGCCTGCTTCTGAGGCTTCCCCGCTGCCATCTCTATCTTGATGTTTTCGCTGATGCCCTTCTTGCCCTTCTTCTTGCTTGCTGGCATTTCCGAATATCCTGTCGTAGTTGTCTAAATACTTCTGAACCTTGTACTTGCGTGGCCTTGAGCCTTTGCCACCTTCCCACGGCCCTGTACTCATTCCACCACCTCAATAGTCCAGTGCATATCAATCTCAATGGGGTCACCATCCTTACCAGTAACCTCAGTACGCTTGACCTCTGACCATCCAGCTTGGTGGGACAAGTAGAACTTAGCAGCAGCGATGTCACCATCCAAAGCCTTCGCAGCCAGTGACTTAGCTATCTTGGTTATCCCAAGAGCCTTGCCTTTGCGGTATGCCTCAGAAAGTTCCGGTTGGCGCTTAAAAGCTGAGCGTAGAGTCTCAGGAGTACAGCCCAAATAGTCGGCTAACTGCTTTTGAGATAATACGTCAGCAAGTTCCTTTGTCTCTTGTATCTCAGCCTCAGTAAAGACTCTTGGAGGCCGTCCGTTTGGATTCACTTGTCTAGCTCCTGTAGGGTTTTCCTGATTGTATCATGACTTGTTCTTCTTAGCCGTGTACTTGGCAAAGGTCTCTTCACGCAGGGCTTTGTTTTCATGACCCTTACTGAATGACTGAGGAGGAAAGACTTTAATCTTCCCGCCCTTAGCCAAGAACTCTTCTGTTTCCTTCTGGATTCTTTCGCTAATCCAAGAGTTGTCTTTCATAATGCGATGTCCATGTTAAATAATATCGGCAGTCTTAGCTTCCTGCGTTGTTCTCTACGAGCCAATGACTGCTTTATTTCCTTGTAGTCATTATAACTTATTGTTTTGCCTTGAGATAGTGTTTCATGCGCCATCATAAGCATGGTGTCATCCCAATCGGCTTTCTTGTTTAACAGCCAGTGACGGTCATATTCCGTCTTGAATGGCTTATCAAACAGTACGTCTGGCTTCATGCCAAGGGCTTGGACTATCTCTGGGCCTTTAGCACCGCAGGCGTGGCAGTACATCAAAACCTTATCTTCTGCCTCCTTGATGGACATTGAAGGGTTGTTGTCCCCATGTACCGGACAGCAGGCTACATAGTTCTTACCTGACCTTCTAACCTTATCTAAACTACCAAGAATACGTTCTAGGTCTATCATTTGCCATTCTCCTTTTGATGTTGGTGTGGGTGATGAACCCTCTTACTTCGTTGGTTACTGGCTTTGGAGTTCTATCGACTCCCTTGGGCCATACACCAAACTTCTCTTTATACTTGTGACTAGCCCAGCCTTCTGCGTAATTATGATCCTTAGCGTATTGTACAAACTGACCCATCCATGCTGACTTGTCTTCTACCTTGAAGTCTTTACCTGCTTTCTTAAGCATTGTGCCATCATCCTTGAACACAGGGTCTCTTGATGGGATGGTATATCCACAAGCACAAGCCCTGCCTTGGAACGCTGCTGAACACACAGGGCAGTCTCTGGTTATCTTCTCACGCTCGTCTTTTTTGAGTTGCTGACGCTCAGAAAACTTTTGAGTGCCGTCGTCCAACTTAGACGGAACTATGTCTTCTGGAAAGCCAAAAGTCTTTAGATTGGATGCGTGGTCAAGATACGTCGCCTTATTTTTGCCTTCAGCGATGCGCCAGATTCTACCTGCCCTCTGTACAAAGGCTATAGGAGACTTAGTGGGGAAGCAGTCTATCAGTATCTCCACCGAAGGATCATCGTATCCTACACCGAGGAGACGGCTACAGCACAAGACTTTGCACCGTCCCGACCTATGGTCATCGTAGATGTACTTCCGCTCCTCATCACCCATGTAACCATCTATGTGCAATGCAGGGATGCCAGCAGCGTTGAACCTTTCTACCATTGACTTGGAGTGTGCCACAGATGGACTAAAGGCTATGGCTTTTCTCTGAAGGTCATTGGAATGCTTGCGGTAATTCTCCACAATGTCGCCATTGAACGTGTCATCGTCCATCATGGCCTTACCCAATGCTTCTGGGTCATAGTCTGAGCCACCAGTTGCTAGGGCTTTAGTCTTGATGCCTTTGCGGTCTATGGACTTACCAACGTAATAATCAGTAGGACAGAGCCAGCCTTGATCCAGTAGCTGTCTAGTAGTGGTGGTGACTATCAGATCGTCCCAATGCAAACCAAGCGACTTGCTAAAGGGCGTGGCGCTAAGTCCGATAAAGGGTACGTTGTCGTAGCGCTTCATAAACCCATCCACCAATCCTTTGTACATGGTGTGGCACTCATCCACTATGGCTAGGCCAAAAGGTAGGTGATTCCTCCGTACAGCCGTCTGGATGGACGCTATTTGAATTAGCTTACTAGGGTCGTACCTTGGGTCATCACCCTGTAAGACGCTGTATGAAGCTCCTAGACGTTCGAACGTGTCAGTGGTTTGGGAAACTAACTTAACCCTATCACAGAAGAACACAGACCGTATACCTTTCTCTGCTGCGTTCATCATGATGTGGGCTGCTATCATCGTCTTACCCATACTACAAGGCGCTGCCAGCAAGGGTCGCATCTTACCTTTGCGTAGAGACTGCCTTAAAGCCTCTACGGCTACTTCTTGATGTGGTCTTAACATGACTCAACGCCTGCAATGTCAGGAGTCTTCCACAAAGAATTTATCATTGCATTAAGCCGTGTGCATTCTTCACAAAAGACAATTTCTTTAGTGGAGCGTATCCACTTAGGACAGCCTTCACAGCGTTTGATGTTTCGTACCTTAGCCATTAGACCTCCACAATGGTGATTTGCTCTTCAAGCGTGTCACGAGCCACCTGCTCTGCTTCTGACTGGAGTAAAGAAGTCTTAGACTCATTCCACAGTCTAAGCTGGATTTGCGCCGCTTCTGCTACAACATGATCGTCTATGTACCAGCCACGGTACTTCTCAATGCCTGCCTTGTCCTTGGCGCAGTAGCCAAACCTTTCACCGTTACGAGCTAAACTAAACATTAGAAGTCCTCCCTACGGACACCGTTGTAATCGTGCATATCTAACACTGGCACATCATGCAGGTCAACGTACCTGTTCCATATTTTAGAATCCAAGTCGTCCATTATGAAGCGCTTGGCTATGTCAAAATAATGCTCATACTTGATGAAGAAGTCATCGTGGCTCATCTTACCAGCAAATGCTTTAGCCATATCAACATGGAACTGCGCGTATACAGCGTTTGAGCTTTCATGAAACATTAGCTCTTGAAGCTCGTCAGGGCTTTCCTCAGTCGCAGCAATAACTAATTCGTTAGCGGCTGCGTCCGTGGCTTCTACACAACGGTTCTTAGGGTCTACCAAGTCTTCTAAGTTAGCGTCAATCGCGTCAATTAAGCTCATGTTACTCTCCACAAGTAATTTTAAGGTTTTTGAAGTCAGGCCAGCCGAACTCACCACTGGTTTCTTTGAACAGGCACACCATCTCGGTGTACTCAGCAGAGGCGCGTTCAGCCTCTTGACGGTCAAACTTGCCAGCGAAGCTCATGCCAGCAATGGTAATAATTAAAGCAGCTATAAGGGTTAGTTCTTTCATGTCATTCTCCTGTTGTTGTGATGATATTGCCTGAACCACATACCAAGATCAACACTTTTTGTTTACTAATTTACATCAGTTTGTATCAATTATAAAAATGCCCCCCGAAGGAGGCATTCTTATTTATGGGCAGACCACCGTAAAAGTATGGTCTTCGTTTTTGCGAATACTACTGGGAATTAAATAACCAAAATCAAACCCCATCGCTTCAGCTTCTTCTGCATCATATTTGGCTACTTCAGCAGCTTGTTTTGCTTCATGTAAAGTTGAATAGGTACGCCAGCTAACTTTACAGCCAACCTCTAAACTCAATGGCTTTGGATAATCCATAGTTTTCTCCTTAGATGTAATTATTAAAGAACGTGTCAGGTAATCTGACTATTACATTATACCTATTCTAATTAGAAAGTCAACACTTTTTGTTTACTAAGTTGAATCAGTTTGTATCAATATACGTTTCTCGGCCTATTGCTTTCTCAGTGGCATGACACTCTGGGCAGTACCAGCACACACGGTATTTAACCATTTCACCGTCTGTTACTCGCTCCTGAAAGCCTATGACCTCACCCATTGTGTCACCACAGCGGCAGGGCTTCTCAGATAGGTTATCCATTTGATTTCCTTACAGTTTTTTCTGCTGACACGAATTTTAGGCGCAATCGCCCTTTTTCCCCCGCAAATCCCCCAGAGCCTTATACACCCTGACGCTTACGTCTGCCGTAGCAAAAGCCCGAAGGCTTGGTACTCAATTCAACGCCCACCTGAGTGAGTCGCTTCCCCCCTGCCTGACGCTTCACAGCGTGGATCAGCAGGCCACTGTTGTATAAGTATCTCACCAACGGTTCGTGGCAGTCTCTTGCGAGTTTGCGGTTGCCTGTTGTCAAGGGCGAAGACAGAGCAGGACGTTTGTGTTGGTTTGACCTCCCATTTCTGGGGCTGCATTAAAGGCGACAGCTTGCATAAGCCAGAGTACGTCAG
>Ga0209138_1003450_pt1 | contig 11334 bp, 10 predicted proteins | sample SaaInl3SG_22_DNA_FD_184645 | JGI IMG/M metagenome (GOLD analysis project Ga0209138, IMG submission 184645) | Marine microbial communities from expanding oxygen minimum zones in the Saanich Inlet - ESP_153SG_22_DNA (SPAdes) (version 2) | ecosystem: Environmental > Aquatic > Marine > Intertidal...
CGGCAGACATGGTGGTATCAACCACCGACCTTCACCACAGCGAGACAACGTTGCTGCCACCGGAACTTCAGACCTATCCCCAGAAATGGTGGGACAAGAAGGTGGCCGGTCCCAGCGCAGTGCTGCTGTATCTCGGAGTCAAAGGCGAAGTCCCGGAATTACTGCACCACAGTTTGTTTTTCACGCAAGACTGGGACTCTAATTTCTCACAGATTTTCGCCGATAAGCCCACGGTACCCTCGCCAGCATCTCTCTACGTTTGCAAACCGAGTGCCACGGATTCGAGCGTTGCCCCGAAGGGGCACACAAACCTCTTTGTGCTGGTTCCTATGCCTGCCGATGTGGGACTCGGGCACGGTGGGCTCGATGGGACCGGTGACGCTCAGGTTGAAGGGATTGCGGATCGCGCCATCGAGCAAATCATGCGCTGGAGTGGCGCAACCGATTTGGCTGACCGGATTGTTGTTCGCCGCAGCGTGGGACCGGCAGACTTTGCGGGTGAATTGAACGCTTGGAAGGGAACCGCTCTGGGTCCGGCGCACACTCTGATGCAGAGCGCGCTGTTCCGCGCAGGCAACGTGAGCAAAAAAGTTGACAGTCTCTACTACGCCGGATCTTCCACGATCCCGGGAATCGGGCTGCCGATGTGTCTGATCAGCGCGGAAGTTCTGCTCAAGCGCGTGAGAGGCGACGTCTCCACGGGGCCGCTACCCGAGCCTCTCGTGCCGGCATCCTAAAAGGGCGATGTCTTTCGTTTACCTTTCTGCTTTAGTCGGGGCTCTTCTTGGCACCGGCCTACTGGACTTTCGCCACCGCTTAGCTCTGTTTGGAGGTGCAGCAGTTCGCACGATCCTCATTGTGGCGCTCTCCGTCGCCTTCTTCCTCGTGTGGGATGTTGTCGGAATTGCCACGGGGGTTTTCTTTCGCGGAACGGGGCCGTGGATGACGGGAGTGCTGTTGGGCCCTGAGCTGCCGTTGGAGGAAGCGTTCTTTCTCACGCTGTTGAGCTATTCCACGCTCATCGCCTATCTGTTGGCGCAAAAATCCTGGGTTGTGAGGGCGGCGAGGTGATTTATTCCCTCATCAATCTGCCGTTTCTGGTGACTGCGCTGCTGGTTTTCTGGTTCGCGAGCCGTCGCGGGTTGAGGGTGCACACCAAGCCCTGGTGGATTGCCGCGGCGGTCATGATGTTCTTGACTGCAGTCTTTGACAACGCGATTATCGGGTTTGGGCTTGTCGACTACGACGAGCTTTTGATCAGCGGGGTGAGGATTGGTGTTGCGCCGATCGAAGACTTCGCTTACACGTTGGCTGCTGTGCTGATGATCCCCGCACTATGGCACGCGTTCGACAGACCTCAGGAGCTGGGGTAATGCGGGTGCTGCGCACTTTGGTTCTGAGCTCGCGCCCGCTGAGCTGGGTCAATACCGCCGTGCCGTTTGCACTCGCGTATTACGTGGTGACGGAATCGTTTGATCCGGTCTTTGCCGTCGGGTCTGTGTTCTTTTTGATTCCCTACAACTTCTTGATGTACGGAATCAACGATGTCTTCGACTACGAATCGGATCTTCGCAATCCTCGCAAGGGGGGTGTTGAGGGAGCGTTGTTGCCGCCTGATCTGCACCGCGCAACGCTCATTGCGAGCGTCGCGCTGAGCGTTCCTTTCGTTGCCGTCCTTGTGTGGTGGGGGACGGTAGCGTCGACCGGAATTCTGGCGCTCAGCCTCTTCTTTGTGATCGCCTACTCGGCCAAGGGTCTGCGCTTCAAGGAAATCCCGTTTCTTGACTCCCTCACCTCGAGCGCGCATTTTGTGATGCCCGCAGTGTTTGGGTTGGCCGTGGGTGGCGCTTCGCCGAGCCGGGAAGCCTTCACGCTGCTTGTCGCGTTTTTCCTTTGGGGAATGGCGTCACACGCGTTTGGTGCGGTTCAAGATGTCCTCGCCGATCGAGAGGCCGGGCTTTCCTCGATCGCCACAGAGATCGGAGCCGCTGGGGCGGTTCGGTTCGCCCTCGTTGCTTATGCGGCAGCCGGACTGGTCATGCTGAGTACCCCACCGCCGCTGCCGCTTATTGCCCCCACGGCGGTGGTCTACATAGCCGCGGTGCTGCCCTGGTGGCGGGTCACAGACGAGAAAGCCGAATCAGCTAACCGCGGTTGGAGATGGTTTCTGCTGCTCAACTTCATCACCGGGGCAGTGGTGTTCCTTGTGCTGTTTGAGTGGTGGGCCCAGCAGGCTGCCTAGCAACTACGAGCGCGGCATCTTGACGAAAATCATCAAGATGAGTCCGAGCGCCAAGACCGTCATGATGCCGAGGATGCCCCAGTACTGGGCGCCACCGATCGAAATGAACAGCGCCCACAGCGCAGGGGTCAGGAAGCTCACGGCGCGACCGGTTGTCGCGTAGAGACCAAACACTTGACCCTCTTGGCCGGCGGGAGTTACCCGTGCGAGAAACGACCGGGAAGCCGCCTGAGCGGGGCCCACAAAGAGCGAGAGCGTCATCCCGGCAATCCAGAACGCCGCTGCACCGCTGTCGCGGAAAAAGAACAGGGACATCCCGGCAACGAGAAGTCCACCGAGGGAGAAAAGGATGATGGCCCGAGCGCCAAAGACATCGTCAAGGCGTCCGGACAGCATGGTGCTCAGACCTGCCCCCAGGTTGGCGGCAATTCCAAAGATCAGCACTTCGCTGGCGCTAAAACCGTAGGTGACGGCCGCGAGCACGCCGCCGAACGTGAAGACACCGGCAAGGCCGTCACGAAAAATTGCACTGGCGGCGAGGAACCAGAACGTGGTGCGCGAGGTACGAAACAGCCCAACGACCTCTCGCAGGAGCACCCCGTAACTGGCGAAGAAGTTCACTTTGGCACCCTTCGGTTTGCCGGGAATCTCAGGAACAAAGAACAGAATCGGTAAGGAAAAGATGAGCGTCCACACCCCGCAGAACAGGGCTATGGCACGAATGTCGATACCGTTTTCGCTACCCAGCCCGAGAACATCGCCTTCGATGAACCCGAAATACGAGACCAACAGAGCGACGATTCCCCCGAGGTATCCGAAGCCCCAACCGAGCCCGCTGACGCGTCCCACGGTGGAGGGTTTCGCAACCTGTACCAACATCGCGTTGTAGTTCACGTTCGCAATCTCGGCAAACACGTTCCCTGCAGCGACGAGAGTGATTCCCAGCCAGAAGAACGACGGCGTCGCCTCGACAAAGAACATGCTGGCCTGGGCGAGAACAACGAGCCCCGTGTTGATGCCCAACCACAGTTTCCGGCGACCCGCGCGATCGGAGCGTTGTCCCAGGACCGGGGCCAGCAGAGCCACAATGACGCCCGCTAGGGCGATGGCAAAACCCAGATCACTGGAGAGCTCGGCGAGACCGCGTTGATAGGCGTCACTGTCTTCGCCCAAGGCTCGGATGTCTTCGGGCAGGAAGAGCGAGCTGGTGACGTACACGGTGAAGACAAACGTCGTAATTACGCTCGCAAAAGGCTGGGTTGCCCAGTCCCACAGGGCCCACGACCACACGCGACGTTTCGGGATGACTGTGTCCTGGTTGAGGGCCAGCCCGACAAGGGGAAGCGCGTCCGTGTCGGCAAAAGGGGCAGGGCGGGGAGTGCGTGAACCGTCGTTGGCCATGCAATAACCGTAGCGGGAGAACCGCCCCTGCTTAAACACCGGCCCACGTCGCGGCGAATTATCAAAACATGAGCGTTAATGACTCACATTTTGATAAAAAAACTTGACAAGGGCCGACTCATGTTGCAAACTTGAGTCATCTCGGCTCATATATGGGCCACGACACGACGTAAGGAGCAGGCCAGATGGCACGCGCAGTAGGAATTGACTTAGGAACCACCAACTCGGTGGTGGCCGTACTCGAGGGTGGCGAACCCACCGTTATCGCAAACGCAGAAGGCTTGAGGACCACTCCCTCTGTTGTGGCGTACACAAAAGATGGCGAAATTCTCGTGGGAGAGACCGCGAAGCGTCAAGCCGTAACCAACGTGGATCGCACCATCTCTTCGGTGAAGCGCCACATGGGTACGGACTGGAAGCAGGACGTTGACGACAAGGCTTACACCCCGCAAGAAATTTCGTCCCGTATTCTCGCCAAGCTCAAGCGTGACGCAGAGCAGTATTTGGGCGAGACCGTGACCGACGCGGTCATTACGGTTCCCGCGTACTTCAACGACGCCGAGCGTCAAGCAACGAAGGAAGCTGGGGAGATCTCCGGCCTCAACGTCTTGCGCATCATCAATGAGCCCACCGCCGCAGCCTTGGCTTACGGTTTGGACAAGGGCAAAGAGGATGAACTCATCCTGGTCTTCGACCTCGGTGGTGGAACATTCGATGTTTCTTTGCTCGAGGTGGGCAAGGATGACGAGTTCTCGACCATTCAGGTTCGCGCCACCTCCGGCGACAACCGACTCGGTGGGGACGACTGGGACGAGCGCGTCGTGGACTACCTCGCCGGTCGCTTCAAAGAGACCACCGGCGTTGACGTCTCGAAAGACAAGATTGCTAAGCAGCGTCTGAAGGAAGCTGCCGAGCAGGCGAAAAAGGAGCTCTCGACCTCGACGAGCACGCAGATTCAGCTGCCCTACCTGTCGTTGACCGAAAGCGGTCCCGCCAACCTGGATGAGACGCTCTCGCGCGCAAAGTTCGAAGAGCTCACCAAGGACCTGCTGGAGCGCACGAAGAAGCCCTTCAACGACGTGATCAAGGAAGCAGGCGTCAAGCTTTCAGAGATTGCTCACGTGGTTATGGTCGGTGGTTCCACCAGAATGCCCGCCGTCACCACCTTGGTGACCGAGCTGACCGGTGGTCGCGAGCCCAACAAGGGTGTCAACCCGGATGAGGTTGTCGCCGTCGGCGCAGCCCTCCAGGCCGGCGTTCTGATGGGTGAGCGCAAGGACGTGCTGCTTATTGATGTGACTCCCCTGAGCCTCGGAATCGAGACCAAGGGTGGAATCATGACCAAGCTCATCGAGCGCAACACCGCGATCCCGACTAAGCGCAGCGAGACCTTCACGACAGCGGATGACAACCAACCCTCGGTGTCGATCCAGGTCTTCCAGGGAGAGCGCGACTTCACCAAAGACAACAAACCTTTGGGGAACTTCGAGCTCACCGACATTGCGCCTGCTCCCCGTGGGATCCCCCAGGTGGAAGTCACCTTCGACATTGACGCCAACGGAATCGTTCACGTGTCCGCCAAAGACAAGGGAACGAACAAGGAACAGTCGATGACGATCACCGGTGGCTCCTCGCTTCCCAAGGAAGACATCGAGCGTATGGTCCAAGAAGCAGAAGAGCACGCCGCTGAGGACAAGAAGCGTCGCGAAGCTGCCGAGGAGCGTAACGGTGCCGAACAGCTCGCCTACTCGGTGGAGAAGCTCCTCAAAGACAATGACGAGAAGCTTCCTGACGACGTCAAATCAGAAGTGCAGGCCGACTTGGATGCACTGAAGACCGCGCTTGCCGGCGAGGATGACGAGGCCGTCAAGACGGCCATGGAAACCCTGAGTCAGAGCCAAACCAAACTTGGTGAAGCCCTGTATAAGGAAGACGCTGAAGCACCCGCTGACGCCGGAGACGCCCCCGCGGAAGACGATGAAGACATTGTCGACGCTGAGGTTGTTGACGACGAAGCGGACGACAGCTCCGACAAGAAGTAGACGCGATGGCACAGTCAGATAAGCCTGAGCGCGAAGAAGAGGAACAAGAGCAACCCCTCTTCACCGACAAACGACGGGTTGATCCTGAAACAGGCGATGTCCGACCTGAGGCAGCGGAAGCTGCCTCAGGGGACGACATCACCGAGGAAGACATCGAGCTTCTTGCCGAAGCGGAGCGTGACCTGGTGGCGGAATACCGTGATCGTGCTGCGCGCGCTGAGGCCGAGCTCCAAAACTTCCGCATGCGTGTGGAGCGGGACCGTCAGGCAAATCGGGAAGCCGTTATTGCTGAAGTGATTCGTGCCCTCTTGCCCGTGATGGATGACTTAGATCGCGCGGACGCCCACGGGGATTTAGCCGGTGGGCCCCTAGAACTTGTGGCACAAAAACTGCGCGCCAGTTTTGAGCGCTACGGCCTCACAGCCGTCGGCGAGGTGGGCGAAGTTTTTGATCCTGCCAAGCACGAGGCGATGGTCCGGCTTCCCGAAGCGGGAGCGGAGGGCGAGACGGTCGCGGATGTCATCGAGGGTGGTTACATCCTGGGCGACAAGCTGGTGCGTCCCGCCAAAGTAGCCGTCAAAGTACCGGCTGACGAGTAGACCTAAAGGAGGTGTGCGATGGCTAGCCAAGATTGGTTAGAAAAAGACTTTTACAAGATTCTTGGTGTGTCCAAGAGTGCTTCTGATGCCGAAATCAAGAAGTCTTATCGCTCCCTGTCCAGAAAGTATCACCCGGACGTGAACCGGGATGACCCTCAGGCTGAGGCACGCTTTAAAGAGGTCTCGGAAGCTTATTCGGTGCTCTCTGACAAGAATGAACGCGCAGAGTATGACCAGATTCGCACGATGCAATCGGGCGGACCCAGGTTTAGCGCCGGCGGTTCGCAGGGCGGTTTCGAGGATGTCTTTGGCGGAATGTTTGGCGGGGGTAGCCCGCGCGGTGCTCCCTCGGGAGATTACGGCGACCTGTTCTCTGGTCTCTTCGGTGGAGGGGGCGGCGGCTTCAATGGTTACCGCGAACCCACCAAAGGTCGCGACATCGTTTCGCGCGTGACCATCGATCTGAAGACGGCTATCGCAGGAACTGACATCACTCTCGAAGGGCCCGGCGGCAAGAAAATCACCGCTCGCGTTCCCGCCGGAGTCAAAGACGGACAAAAGGTGCGACTGCGAGGTAAAGGCCACCCGAGCCCTGATGGCGGAAAAGCCGGTGATGTGATCATTACCGTGGGAGTGCCCAAGCACCAGATTTATTCGCGAGATGGTGATCACTTGCGCATCGACGTTCCGATCACCTTTGGCGAGGCCACCCTGGGCGCAACGGTGGAAGTTCCGACCATTGACGGCGAGATCGTGAAAGTCAAAATCCCCGCGGGTACTCCCAGCGGGAAGGTCCTCCGGGTAAAGGGCAAAGGTGTGCGGGCGGGAGCAGCACTGGGTGACCTGCTTGTTGAACTGCAGGTTGCGGTCCCCTCACACCTGTCGGGTGCGGCAAAGAGTCACCTCGAAAAACTGATGGCGGCACTGCCTAATGAGAACCCCCGTGAGGATTTGGTTAAGCGAGCGAAAGGGTAGGTGAGTCATGGATGCGCTAACCCCGCTCTTTTCCATCACAGCTGCGGCTGACCTTGCCGGCATGCACCCGCAAACCTTGCGCCAGTACGACCGACTCGGGCTGGTTTCTCCCACGCGCACGGCTGGGCGCACTAGACGCTACTCCATGAAGGACGTGGTGAAGCTTCGGGAGGTTCAGCGCCTGAGCTCGGAGGGACTCAACCTCGAGGGCATCAAAAGAATTGTGGAGCTGGAGGAGCAGGTCGATACCCTGACCAAACGGGTCCGCGATCTCGAATCCACCCTGGCCGATGAAATTCTCGTTCGCACTGGACGCCGCGTGTTTGCCGCTGGCGCCGAAGGCGACGTTATCCCGTTGCGCGCCGGAGAGCGCGCCAAGAAATCCAATCAAGTGGTGCTGTGGAACCCCCTTCGAGGCATACTTCCACCCTCCCGCCAAGATGACGCGTAAAGGACGGAAAAATGCCTAACGGTAACCCCCAGCAAGAAGAGCTCAAGAGCGCTCTGGAGCAATATGGAATGAACCTGACCGACATCGCTCGGGAAGGGAAACTAGACCCGGTGATCGGTCGCGATTCTGAGATCCGACGCGTCTCTCAGGTGCTCACCCGACGCACCAAAAATAACCCCGTGCTGATCGGGGAACCCGGTGTGGGAAAGACCGCTGTGGTTGAGGGACTTGCCCAGCGAATTGTTGCCGGGGATGTAGCGGACTCTTTGAAGGGAAAGCAGCTAATTTCCCTTGATATGGCGGCCCTTGTTGCCGGCGCCAAATACCGGGGTGAGTTTGAAGAGCGCCTCAAAGCAGTCCTGAAGGAAATCAACGATGCTGAAGGCGAAATCATCACGTTTGTCGATGAACTCCACACGTTGATGGGAGCTGGTGGCGGCGAAGGATCTGTTGCAGCCGCCAACATGTTGAAACCGATGCTGGCCCGCGGCGAACTGCGATTGATTGGCGCCACCACGCTCAATGAATACCGCGAGTACATCGAGAAGGACGCTGCCCTGGAGCGCCGTTTCCAGCAGGTTTTCGTTGGTGAACCCAGCGTTGAAGACACGGTGGCGATCCTGCGCGGGTTGAAAGAGCGATACGAAGCCCACCACAAAGTGGTGGTCGCCGACAGCGCTCTCGTGGCGGCAGCAACGCTTTCTAACCGCTACATCACCTCCCGTCAGTTACCCGATAAAGCCATCGACCTGATTGACGAGGCAGCCAGTCGGCTGAAGATGGAAATTGAGTCATCGCCCGTCGAGATCGATGAGCTTCGCAGGAGTGTGGACCGCCTCAAAATTGAGGAGTTGGCGCTGAAAAAAGAAAAAGACGACGCGTCAAAAGAGCGCCTCAGCAAGTTGCGCGAAGACCTTGGTGCGAAAGAAGCGCAATTGGGGGCGCTGCAGGAGCGGTGGGCGAAAGAAAAAGCATCCCTCCAGGATGTGGGAGAACTGAAGACCAAACTCAGCGAGGCCCGGATCGACTTGGATCGCGCTATGCGAGAAGGCCAGTACCAGGAGGCCTCGAAGCTGAACTACGAAGTGATTCCGGGAATTGAAGAAGCTATTGCGGCTGCCGAGTCACAAGAAAAAGGCGACGACCGGATGGTCAACGACCAGGTCACCGATGAAGACATCGCCGCGGTGGTGGCTGCCTGGACAGGAATCCCCGTCGACAAGCTCACTCAAGGGGAGACCGAACGTCTGCTCCACCTCGAAGCAGAGTTGGCCAAACGACTGGTCGGGCAAAAGGATGCTGTCAAGGCCGTCAGCGATGCTGTTCGCCGCACGCGTGCGGGTCTGAGTGACCCCAGCAGGCCGACCGGCTCATTCCTCTTCCTCGGACCCACGGGTGTGGGTAAGACGGAGCTTGCGAAAGCCCTGGCCGATTACCTGTTTGATGACGAAAAGGCGCTCGTGCGCATCGATATGAGCGAGTACGGTGAGAAGTTTTCCGTGTCACGACTGATCGGGGCTCCCCCTGGTTACGTCGGCTACGAACAGGGTGGTCAGCTCACCGAAGCTGTTCGCCGTCGCCCCTATTCGGTGATCCTGCTGGACGAGGTGGAAAAAGCACACCCCGAAGTCTTCGACCTTCTGCTTCAAGTCTTGGACGATGGTCGACTGACCGATGGCCAGGGGAGGACCGTCGATTTCCGGAACACCATTTTGGTCTTGACCTCTAATTTGGGTTCGGGATACCTCACTGATGAATCCCTGGAGTGGTCGGCCAAAGTGGAAGCCGTGAACGCTGAGGTGCGCCAGGCCTTCAAGCCGGAATTCGTGAACCGGCTGGATGACATCGTCGTGTTCTCCACGCTCACGAGCGAAGACCTCGGCCAAATCGTCGAAATTACTGTGGATCGTTTGCAGAAGCGCCTTGCGGAACGTCGACTGGAGCTTGCGGTCACTCCGGCAGCCCGATTGTGGCTTGCGGAGAATGGGTACGACCCGATCTACGGGGCCCGCCCCTTGCGACGTTTGATGCAACGGGAAATTGATGACCGGCTTGCCCAGGCCATTTTGGCCGGAGAAATCCAAGACGGTGACACAGTGCGCGTGGACCTGCTCGAGGATAAGTCGGGCCTGTCTGTCGCTCCGTTCAGTCTGGACTGAAAGACTCGCTACCAACTGGAAAGGCTTGACTGCAGATGACCCCCACCCCTGATCACTCGTTTGACATCCATCCCGCGCTTGCGGACCGATGGAGTCCGCGGGCCTATTCACACTCCCATGTCCTCACCAAGGAGGACTTGGGGCCGTGTTTTGAGGCAGCGCGGTGGTCTGCCTCGTCGGGAAATAGTCAGCCGTGGAGCTTCGCGCTCGGGCTCCGAGGTGATGACACGTTTGCCGCCATTCTCGAGTCGCTCGCTGAGGGAAACGCCGTGTGGGCACAGCACGCGAGCGCACTGGTGGCCAATATTGCGCAGCTGACAACCGCGGAGGGGAAAAGTCACCGTCACGCGGTCTACGATCTCGGCCAGTCTGTCGCGCACTTCAGTGTCCAAGCCACAGTCGAGGGCCTCGTCGTTCACCAGATGGGCGGCTTTGATGCCGACCAGCTCGGTACCTCACTTCAGCTGGATCAGTCCCACGCCGTGATTTCGGTCATGACGGTCGGAGTAATCGGCGATCCTGCCGAACTTCCGGAGAAGTTGCGGGAGCGCGAAGCACTACCGCGAATGCGCAAGCCGCTCTCCGATGTGGTCACCCACGGTGTTCGTTACTGAAGCTCCGCTTCAATAAGGTCCACAAATCCCTCGATGTCCTCGGCGGTCGTGTCGAAGGCACACATCCACCGCACTTCGCCTCGGGACTGATCCCAGTCGTAAAAACGAACTTTTTGTCGTAGCCGTTCGGCGACCGCGAGGTCGATGAGGGCGAAAACCCCGTTCGATTCGGTGGGGTAGCTGAACTCAAGTCCCGTGATGCGGCCTTGGTCGATGCGCTCCTGAAGCTGAGAGCGCAGCAGTTGGGCCATTCGATTCGACTGTGCTGCCGTGGTGATACCCAGCGAGTCTTCGAGCAGGGCGAGGATTTGGGCACTCACAAAACGCATTTTGCTCGGCAATTGCATGCTCATCTTGCGGAGGTAGGGAATCCCTTCGACCGCGTCGGGGTTGAGAACAACGATGGCTTCTGCGCCGAGGGCGCCGTTTTTCGTGGCCCCCAGGCTTAGAACGTCTACGCCCGCCTTTGTGGTGAAGTCCGCAAAAGGTATCCCGAGGCTGGCCGCAGCATTGAAAAGGCGCGCCCCATCCATATGAAGGAGCATGCCCTTGCTATGCGCAAAGTCGGCAAGCGCCAACACTTCGTCCGGCCGGTACACCGTCCCGACTTCGGTGCTTTGCGTAATCGAGACGACCAGCGGTTGCGCCCGGTGTTCGTCACCGAACCCATACGCCTGGGTGGCAACAATCTCGGGGGTGAGTTTTCCACCCACCGGCGCAACCGGGTACAGCTTGAGCCCGCTCACTCGCTCTGGCGCGCCACCCTCATCGGTGTGGATGTGGGCTGATGTCGAGCAGATGACCGCTCCCCACCTCGGCATCATCGACGTGAGAGCGACAACATTGGCCCC
>Ga0209138_1003452_pt1 | contig 11329 bp, 19 predicted proteins | sample SaaInl3SG_22_DNA_FD_184645 | JGI IMG/M metagenome (GOLD analysis project Ga0209138, IMG submission 184645) | Marine microbial communities from expanding oxygen minimum zones in the Saanich Inlet - ESP_153SG_22_DNA (SPAdes) (version 2) | ecosystem: Environmental > Aquatic > Marine > Intertidal...
CAAAAAAGGCCAATCCTTTTGAGATCAGCCTTTTCGCGAGTCGTCGAATCCGTTGTGAATGACTCGACGTCAGTTCCTATCAGAGAACCAAATGGCGGAGCGGACGCCCTCCATCAATTCATCCATTCAAATCTACTTACGTCTAAATCGAATCCGTTTAACCTATATATATCAGTAGATAGAGACGTTATTCATCCACAAGCGTCTACATCAATTTCTCAACTACTCACTACTTGATGGTACAATAAGTGGTACAAAAATGAGAATGTTGGTATGGCGATCTTGACTGTTAAACAGCTTGAAGCAATCGTAAGTCCTGGTCGCTATAACGACGGGCACGGACTGTATCTCGAAGTCGACAAGAAAGGTGGTAAGCGCTGGCTCTATCGCTACCAACTGAACGGCAAGAGAACCACTCACGGGCTTGGTGGATACCACCCCAAAACAAACTCTCTGGCCATCGCACGATCTAAAGCGATTGAATGCAAAGCTCTGGTCAACAAAGGTATCCATCCAGGAGAAGCTGCTTCAGAGCAAAGAGATGCTCAACGAGCAAGAGACGAAAAAAAACGAGAAATCGTTATGACTTTCGAACGGTGCGCTGATGAGTGGTATGAACGTAACGAGGCTGGATGGACTAACGCCAAGCATCGCCAACAGGTAAAGAACACGCTCAAGGACTATGCATTTCCGCATATAGGGTCACTGCCGATTGCAGACATCAGCATTAGTGATATCAAGAAATGCCTCGATCCCATCTGGACTTCAAAGACTGAGACGGCCAATAGAGTGCGTCAGCGTTTGGAAGCGGTATTCGCCTATTCAATCGTGAATGGATACCGAACTTCACAGAACCCTGCTCAATGGAAAGGCTATCTGGATCAGATCTATGTAAACCCTGAAAAGCTGAAGCGTGATAGACACGTTGCCAACGACACCGATGGGCACATGAGAGCCCTTTCATACACTGAAGCTCCAGAGTTTATGAAACAACTACGAACCATCGATGCTGTCTCAGCACGAGCGCTGGAGTTCACAATACTAACGGCGAGCAGAACCAAGCCCATACGATTCATGACGTGGAGCCAAGTTGATCTAGACAACAAGGTATGGACCGTTCCTGCGAGTCTTATGAAGACCAAGAAGGAGTTTAGGATCGCATTGAGCGAACAGGCCTTAACACTTCTCAGTGCACTTCCACGCATCGACGACTATGTTTTCCCCGGCGGCAAAGCCAGAAAGCCTATGAGTGAAAATGCCATGTTGGGCCTACTGAGTCGCATGAATCGCAGTGACATTACTGTTCACGGATTCCGAAGCACCTTCCGTGACTGGGTTGGTGAAGCCACCGAATTCGACACACAGCTCGCTGAATATGCACTAGCGCACCGCCTTCCAGATTCAACAGAGAGAGCATATGCACGAGGCGATCAACTTGAGAAGCGCTTCAAACTGATGGATGCTTGGGGAAAACACTTAAAACAGTGAGCGAATAACACATATGCTTTCGCTAGAAAAAACAGCCGAAGAACTTGAAATTCCCAAAGATGCAATGCTTTGGCTCATACAGTTGGGATATATCCGCCTTACAGTCCCTAAAGCCGCTTTCAATGATGGTGTGATGATCGATGACTTCAAAATCCCGGTCTCAGCTCTTGATGATCTAATGGCAATAAAAGAACTAATTGTTGAGCACGGGACAGAGATACCAGACTACCTGTATTTCCCCCCAATTTGGCTTGGTCGATTATCAGACCGCATACCGTCTCCCACCAATATATTTGAAACCTTTGATAGCGAACCCGTTCAAATTTTCACTGAAAACGGCGACCTGCAGATCATAACTCTTGGTGATACGCCATCTAACGTTATCGCACGAGCTATGTTTTCCCATGAGGAGATCGCCAGATTTCGAGAGGGCAGAATACGAGACTTAGCTGTATTCAAGCGTAACAGTGGTTATGAGCCTTTCAGACTACCTCTTAAAATCGATCCAGCAGCTGAAGCAATGGTCGATTTAGGCAATCAATTCTTCAGAGAAAAAGGGACCATTCCCTCCGGTCTAGCACGGTTTAAGAAGTACATGACCGAGCATGCCAATAATCCATGGGAGGTCGTAGACCATTACAATGGAGATCCTAAAACCATTCTCATAGAGGGAATTCCCATCTCCTATGAGTCGTTCGCCAAACGATACAAGCAATACTTGGAAGATAACGGAAAATAAGAACTAATAACGACCAATAAACCGCTAACACTCCTATATACGAGAAATTATCAGTATGACCTTCAGGCGCTGCCGGTCATTTTCGAAAAGGCAAATAGGAGATTCAGCATGGATCGAACAACAAAGTTCTTACGACTACCGTCCGTCATCGACAAGGTCGGACTCAGTCGTTCACAAATCTACAAACTCATTCAACGAGGAGACTTCCCGGAGCCTGTGAAGATTGGCCCAAAGGTCTCTGTTTGGATTGAGGAAAAACTGGAGGTGTGGATGGAAGCGCAGCTGCCTTAACAGGCTTCCTAACCAAGGTGATTTGAAAGCACAGGTGCGACTATACCGTTACTAATTGGCGATTAGTTATCGGTATTTAACAGCCCCTTCAGTATTCAAGTCAACAACTAAAAACTCAAATTAATTCAATGAATTGATTGCGTATTCTTATTGCCCTTAGTAGCGCAATAAGTGCGTATTTAAGGAGTGAAAATGTCTTTATGCCCTAGATTTGATTATTGCTGCGCTGCGCTCTGCCCTATCGACCCCGATTGGAAAATGCGAAAAATGTGTAAAGAAGATCGGGTATGTCACTACCTCACCGAGGTGGTCAAAGATGGAGCCTTCGATCGGTATATTTATCGACCAGACGCTGATCTCTTCATCAAAGCATCAGAAGAAATCGCAGCAATGCGAGAAGCCTTTCCTGTATTGGATAAACGCCTAGCGAAGTCCAGTCGATTGAGAAGTCGAATACCGACAGTGCAATTGGAGTTAGATTTCGATGATGACAACCACTCGTAAAGGCTGATTTGAGGGATAACTGGGTGGGTAAAGACACTTTGGTAATGGTAACCCCTATACCAGACCACTTTACCCCTTCAGTTCCCCCTGATTTTTAGCTTTATCACTGAATGATTATTCCTTTCATTCATCTTCTATCCGAAGAACAAAGACAACAACGTCAATAAACTAAGGATATGAGGTGGATGAAGGGTATATGAATATTAGGAACTCTAGAGACTATGAACTCAACCACCCAACCCTTCGGGTATATGCGGTACACATCTCAATTACAGTCAGAGCTGAATCGACTCATTCATGATCAAACAACACCGAAGGCGAATAAAAAAGATGGTAAGCGCCTGGCTGAAAGGCTAACCATCAAAGACCCAGCCTTTGATGCCTTGGTGGAGCACTACGCCAGTCAGACACAGCCCAAGAATTTAGGCTATCAAGACGATAACTTCAGTCATTGGCGAATCATTCTTCTAAATCTATGTAGATCTACTGTCCTTAAACGCTGGTGCGGCATCAGTGGAAGTACAGATTCTCACAAATATGGTGGATTGAATCACTACATCGGTCTCACCAACTCAAGACGCACAAAAGATATCCTTAGAATCCTCAAGGACTCAGGCCTGATCACAAAGGTGAAGGGCAAGAAATACCAAAATAATCCTCACATGAATCTCTACTGGCCTGGCTTGGAGTTGAGAAAAGAACTTATGCCGTTTGGATTACTGGCTGAATCACCTTGGGTATCCGATAGTCAGCTCGTCCGCATTAATAAACCCGATGACACATATAAAGATTTTGTATTCCAAGACCCCAACAAAGATTACGTAGACATCTGCACCATCAATGAGTTCATCAGGCCTAATCAATGGGCTTGCAAGGCACCTATAACGTGGCCGTTTAAATACTCTCCGTTTCAGTCCGGAAGACTCATCACACCGTTTCAAAACCTACACTCAAGACGATACAAGATCCGCATCAATACTTTGATAAATGGAAATCCAATCGCTGAAGTGGATTTCAATGCAAATCATTTGAGGATGTTCTTAGCTTTTAATAAACGGAATGTCATCGGTGAACATGATGCATATGAAGCCTTAGTTCATGAATCGGGAGTGGATCGTAATAAGGTGAAATCTTTTATCAATATCGGACTAAACAACGAGAGCTTTGAGGCCACTCAAGCAGCAGTTTTGAGAAATGAACCACGCATTACTCACGCGGAGTCGAACCAAATTAGTAAGGCTTTCAACAACCTGTATCCAGATCTAAATTTGCACTGTGGATTCGCTCTGACAGCAATGCAGCTAGAAGGATTAATACTCAAAAAAGTATTAATCGCTGGGGCGAACAAAGGAATCCTCACGCTACCAATCCATGACGCAATTGCCGTTGAATTTGATCATCAGGATTGGGCAAAAGATGCGATGGAAGCAGCTTGGCATGACATCATGTCTGATTTCTCTGCCACCACCACGATTGTAAGAATCTGTACCACGACTACAGATCACTAACATCCAGAATTTCCAATTTGAAAGGCTCAAGACCAAAAAGCTAAGTCTTCTTTTGTTTTACCAATTGGCTATAGGAGTTAAGGAAGAGTGCCGCAGTATCAAGTCTCCACTCACCCGACTTGGAACTGTCGATACTCTTGTAAACAGAAACTTTTAATCCAGCGCATCTAATGATGCATGTACGCATCGAATCTTGAGTCTTCTCCACTAGCACTCATGTCTGAAATAGACATGGTCAACTTACTCGAGACCGCGAGCAATTGACTGGGAACCACGAGAGCCACGCATATCATGCACAAACGCACTATCATTTAAGTCTAGTTCTCTTGCATTTAATTGCAGACGTGAAAGAGGAATCATCAAAGACTTGTGTTAAAAATCCCTGCCAATCCTCCATGTAAACCCTATGTAAAGAGATGTACGCTCCGCGGCCTACCATTGCCAGGCTGAATTGATCATCAGTCACAATCGATGTGGATTTACACCAACAGAGTGGCTCCAATTATTGTGATAGATGCTACTCATCCGTTCACCGTCTATTGTGAAACGATAGTTATAGCCATCACTTGGATCTCTCTGTTTAGATTTATCTCTCAAAGAAATCATGTACTCGATCTTAAGAGGACCTCTAGCTGGACGATCTTTCTTTAAGTCGACTTCAGATCTATTGAACTCAAGAAAGAAATTACCTGTTTCCTCGCAAACAAATGAACCGTGCTGGATTATGTCCGCTCTCACAAAACCAGTGAAGCTCAAAGTTAGAGCACATATCAAACGAGTTGTAATTACTCTCATTATTGACCCACGGCTTTCATAAACTCTTTTACGCTATTTGGTTTATTGAATGCAGTCATTTTCCTCTCGAATGCTTTAGCGACATCTTGCATGATTGGGTAAAAGTGTTTTGGCATAGCCTCGAGCATGGCTGTCATTACGACGGCAAACTCCTCAGCAAACTGTTCAGCGTCTTCCTGACTTACATCAGATATTCCACCTGAATCAATCATATACATAGCTAATAACTCCATCTTTGCCTGAAGCGATAAATCTCGGCTCGCCAGATTCTCCCTTAGGTCATACGGTAAAGCTATTTCTTCTGGATTGACGTTAATAAGTTCCAACCACTCGCATGGGTTTTCATTACTCTGAAATCGATGCCGATGCTCGGCTGACATGACTTCATACGCCTCGTCCATGATTGCGGCATGCGCCTTCTTTAAGCGCGGTTCAAATTGATCAATAATGGGGAGATAGACATCATCAACAACGGCTCTCGCTAACTCTCGGGAAATAGTCTTTTTTCCGCCTTGAGAAAACGCTTTGATCAAGTTGTCAGCTTGTTGTTCAAGTGTATGTTCTGCGACTAGATTTGCCTTTGCACACTTCCAATATTTTTCTTCAGCGTTAACTACACCAGTTAAACAACTAAATATCAGAAAAGCACGGAGGAAGAGTTTCATTGACACAAACCTTTAAACTCTTTGACTAACGTTACGCTCGATCGCTTTCCAGTCCAAACGTATTCTGTCGAACCGCTAACCTGATCGAACTTTAAAGTCTGCTTAATTTTTGAGTTCTCTTTTTCAAATGGCCCTTTGGCAACTAGAACGCTACCGTCAATGGATATATCCAATAGTTCGGTAGATTGCCTCCCTAAAATATTATCCGACCAAACAGCCTCTTTAAGACCCGCTTTAAGCAAAAGAGTTGCCTCCATTTGAGCTTCACGGAGCTGCTCTTCACCAGCACTGATTTTTAAAAATCTTAAATCGCCTATGCATTTTAGCTTCTGATCACCAACAGCTTGAGCACTCTGCACAGCCAACAAAGCACCAAAGACAATCACGGACATTTTGCAAAGGATTAACTTACTCATTTCAATTCCACGCACTTCAAAACTCATTTCCATCGAGAATCTGCGATCGCCATGTTTCAATCCATGACTACCAAAGTTATACGTTCAAACGGTACACTGATGCACGATCAAAATCACTGCCAAAATCTGAAAATCTGTTGAGTAAATTAAACTGATGTTTCGAGAGCAAAATTGGGAGGCTTTAGAATATGGGAACCATGAAAGATGACGGGAGATTTTATTACCCGCCTGAATTCTATGCTGAGGTAACAACGAGAGACGGCAAGACCACAGTTGGTTGCGACATCAAAGTTACTGATTACGCCAATCCGGCAAGTTTTCCCGGTAGCCCTCCATTCAAACTCTCTTACGAAATTACAGCTTATTCCAATGAGGGCAAGACATGCGTTGGAAAACCACCAGCCGACCTATTAGAAAGTTTGGAAGACGGAGGTCTTAGTTTAACGGTTAAGAGCTTTTGCGAGGAGTATTGGAGTTTTGTTGATGGAGTTCCCGTCACACCAGAACGAAAATTAAGTGCGTCAGCGGAACGAAACCAGAAGGTTAAGTGGACAGTATTAGCGATCGTAGCCTTCAGTGTAGTCTGGGTCATTTTCTGGGAGCCCAAATTACTCCCAGTAGTCGTCGTTGCTTATTTTGCATATCGTTTCGTTAAAAACAGAAAGTAATCTGAATGAGATAGATTTTTATGCTGTGCTACACGCTAGTGTTTTTAGCTGTAATTCCTCAACTTGATGCCCCAAGAATCTACATGAATGATGGATTTTTCAACAATCAAGAAACGTGCGAAGTCCAAATGATAAAGTCGGCCAAACAGCTAGACCCGTCGTTTAGGTTTAAACAAGGCGAGAAAGGTGTTGGAGGGTTCTATTCAGACAAATCGGGAAAGACGTTCTATCAATGCGTGAGTTTTCAAGCCAACCCTAGAGCTATTTGCAATCAAACTTTATTAGATAGTGTTTTAGGTACTTATGAGGATTGCGACTGCACCCGACTCAATAAAGAGGAATAAGGGCTGAATCTAAAACGTGCGGTCGTCTAGTTCTAATGCGGCTAAAACCTCAAAATCAGTCACAATGATCCACAGACAATCTCTAGTTCCCGCCTCGTACCGATCCTACGCTCCAAATTGCAAACTCCTATTGTCGAGACAGCCACTCTGGGTCAGAGCCATGCTCACCATATTCGCATTCAAAATCCTCGTCAGATTTTCCTTCATAGGTGATGGACACATCGTATAAATGTAATACATCTAATCCAGACTGAATTGCCTCTTCTTGTGTAGAAACCTCATAGTCCCCAAACTCATCGCCTCGCCCCACTTCACAAATCAACTCTTCCGTTCGACCCTTTCCGAAGATTTGAAGATAAGGAGGCTCCGCACCCATTTCCTCCTGATAAATAAATGAGCAGTAATCACAACTCCATACTAGATTTTTCTCAGACATCAAAAAACGTCACACCTACCCATGAAAATTGTAGCCATTTGAGATTTTTCAGACCCCATAAAGTTAAACAAATAAAAAAAATGAGGCTTAACAAAGATAAATGTATGACCACCGAAACCGGCAGTGACTCCACCTTGCGCATTAGGAAATTCTTTGAATGGAAAAGTGTATCCGCCTTTGAAATACCCATCATTAATTACTTCTGCAACTTGGTCTGTAACCCTCAACACAAATTGCTCAAGCATCGTTCGCTCATTTCCATCAGAAGTTAGGAACACGCCCTGATCTTCGGTGCAGTAATAAACTGCCGCACGATCGTCTGCCCTAATATCTTGTATGGTTAACAAAATACCGAAGCAAAACTTGATGAGAATGCGTGTTTTCATAGGTCAAGTCTTTTGCTCGACTTCTAGTTCGTCGAGACTGCCACCATCTTCTAAATATTGGACCAATAACTTTGGCTTTCTTCCACGACCACTCCAAGTAACAGTGCCGTATTTCGGATGGTCTATCAGCGCATACTTCGCTTTCTTGAGAGCTTCCTGTTGTTTAGCTTGTCTGGCTCGTTCTTCTTTCTGACGCTCTCGTTCTAAATAGGCCGAAGATTGCGCCTCTGCTTCCCGATTTAAGTCTTCAGCCATGTTTTCGTATGAGGAATCGCCGCTCCTCAAGAAAAGCCATGCGATTAAAAATACAACGATTATTCCGATTGCTATGGTCATTAGTTACCTCATTACCACTCAGAAGTTTTCACAAATGGCAAAGACAGATATTCCCTCAAAGCCGTAGTTCTGCATGAACAAAAACTCGCCGTCTCTCATCGTTATATGAGCTGTGTAGTTAATAATCCACCAATTATTAGGCGCACTATATTCACCCAATGAACCCTCCTTTCCTAAATCAAAAGGAATCGTTTTCTTTGGCAAAAACCCAAAGTCTTCGCCGAACGTGATAGCTTCTGACGTCACCTTCAATTTAAATCTCGTCGTTCTGTACTGCTCGGCTCCTTTCTTCGTAACACCAACTGCCGCTTTTGAGTCGCAGTAAAAAACCTTTCCACTAGCCATAAGGTTTTTCGACAACAAAGCACCAAAGACAATCAAGCACAGTTTGCAGAGGTAGAACTTTTTCATTTCACTTCCACGCACTTCAGAACTTCTATCCATCGGGAATCATCATCGACTTGAACACTTTCAGCCATAAGGTATTTATTCACACCGTGATAACTCATTAGAAATTGCCGGCCGAGCTTTCTAGCACGACGGCTTGCAACCTGACTCAATTCCTCTTCACAAATACTTTGAGATTGATGCGTCTTATCAGACATATTGATAGGAACAACATGGTAGAGGCTAGGGTCAGTCAATGGGAGTTGAAGATTCGCAGAAACTAAAATGACTATCCACATACCTAATGCTCAAAAAAACCAGATAACTTTAATAAGTTTGATAAAACCAAATAGTAGACCCACTGCACCTAAAGCCATGATCATAGAACAACCTATCGCATCAGCTTTTCGCTCAGCTGCACCACGCTCCAATTCCTTAGAATAGTTTGCATTAAAATAAACCTGTTCCTGTTTCGCCAGATATGCCTGCAACTCCCCAGCAGACATTGCATCCATATTTTTTCGCTCCTCAAATACCTTATCTATATCAGGGTCGCTCATAACAGACGCCTGTTCTCATAGATAAGAATTTCGGGAGGTAGCGAAGAAAATAAATTCGGCTCGGCGAGTTCAGCAATAAACCGCTGGTTGTACTCCGTTACATTTACGATGTCGAAACGGTAGCAGAGGTCTCGGTAGTGGCAATAATCCTGAATTAAGCCCGAAAGTTGCTGTACAAGATTATTGTGCTCTGTATGAGGTAAAGCCATCATTCCAAGCGCCGTTGAAAAAACGATTAGAGCGAGCACGTCGGTTAAAGAATCCCACCAAGGATCAAAGAGCTGAAAAATCTCTCCAGCCACAAATCCAATGATCCCAAGAACAGTAGCAATAAAAAGACCATACCCGACGGTCACTTTTAGAGAAGTGTTCTTCGTAACTGGAATACCCTTACGAGAGAGGCTGATTGCCTTGATTGTATTGTCTAGGGCTTTTTCCCCAATCTCACTCAACTGGATTAACGTGCCCTCTACGTCGACTTTTTGTTTCCATAAAGGCTTATCCCGTTCAACGTGACTGGCGGCTCTCTTAAAGTGCTTTAACATATCAAACATGCGATTTTTCAATCGATGACAGTAGATCAAAAGCCACACGTATAAGATTGGAGGAAAACACAACCTCCACAAACCAGAGTTATCGTCTAAGGTACTTAGGACAGTCGAAATAAAAAATAGAAGTAGCGGGAGATTTACCATTTTCGACAGAACAAGTGACTCAAGATACTCATGTCTAGCCTGAACGAAGTTCTTGCTTATTTTTTGCATCTCTATCAGTTCGTCCGCTTCTTTTTTTCTGATGCTTGGCTCTAGAAGTGGGCCAAATCTTTGATCGATTGATCGCTTCTCTTGTTCAAGACTCAGTATCTGTAGACTTTTCGCTACCATAAAATCATTCCTAAAGCGCATCAAAGCAATCAATTGCACGCTTTACTTGCTGCTCCAATTTCACCAGTTTTGGTATTAACAGAAAATTGAACACGATCACCGTTGCGATTTTTATCCGTTTTACAAACCCAGTCTTCAGAACCGCCACATCCAACTAATCCGGTCAAGATAACGAGAACAGAGAATATTAAGAGCTTAGTATTCTTCATCATGATCTTAGCCTTGATTCTCACTTACCATCTCGCCACAACTTTGCATTCCGCTCTTTTTCTTCATCTACGGGATCTGATGGAACTCGTTTGTATCGTTGCCACAATAAGAAGCCTTGCCAAACCACAACCAAACCAAATGAGATCTGAGCGGTTGTTTCGCCAGCTAATTGCTTCATCACTGGATATACAAGGAACAACAGCGCCACGTGACAAAGCAAACAAATCACATCAAATAGGACAAGAACTGAGTCAAGCCATCCTATGAATATAGCTCTAAGCAACTCTAATACGACGTTGCGACCAAAAAGCAAAACTAAAAGAATCAAGACCAGAACAAAAAGCAAGGCACGACGTCCATCAACTAAATTGTTCAAACACTACACCGATGACTTTTCAAAATCACGCTTTTGCAAGTGTGAGCAGGTACTACTAATACGTTGAAGACTGCTCAGACGCCCCCGGCTATGCGGTTAGGACCACCCTATTTCAGAAATAACGGAAATCTATCAACGGCCTTGATGGTACAAGAAGTGGTACAGATTAATGAATCGCAGAAATGAAAAAGCCGTCAACATCAATGATATCAACGGCTTACTCATATGTAATGGCGGAGCGGACGGGACTCGAACCCGCGACCCCCGGCGTGACAGGCCGGTATTCTAACCAACTGAACTACCGCTCCAGCGGATCGTTGCCAAAAATTTTGGTGG
>Ga0209138_1003453_pt1 | contig 11319 bp, 9 predicted proteins | sample SaaInl3SG_22_DNA_FD_184645 | JGI IMG/M metagenome (GOLD analysis project Ga0209138, IMG submission 184645) | Marine microbial communities from expanding oxygen minimum zones in the Saanich Inlet - ESP_153SG_22_DNA (SPAdes) (version 2) | ecosystem: Environmental > Aquatic > Marine > Intertidal...
ACTTCATTTTTACAAGACATTGAAATTTTGACTTGTCCATTACCAGCAGAGCCTTCAACTTCAATATTTCCAAGCTCAGATTGAGCTTTTTGCAGATTTGCTTGCATCATCTGAGCTTGTTTCATTAGATTTCCCATGCCACCTTTTGCCATAAAACTCTCCTTAATTATTAATCAATTGGCTTTATTGTATCTTCAATAATTTTACCTTCAAATTCGTTTATAAACTGCTCTAAATTTGCATCAGCTTTAATAGATTCTATTGCAATTTTTTGTGCAGTATTTTTTTCTATCAAGTTCTCAGAGGCAGGGGTCTTTATTACTTCTGAAACGTTAATCTCAATTATTATTTTTTGAGAAAGTATTTCACTTAACTGTTGTTGAAGTATAAAAATATATTTCTCATTGTTCAAATGTGAAAATTTTTCGTCAACAGCTAATATTAATTTGTTATGATCAACTTTCAAAAGTTCACAATTTAACGCTAATGTTTTAGCCATTCCATTATTAAGCTTTTCAACCATCTCTCTCCAATTGCTAGGTACTAATGACAGTATTTTTTCTGGAAGATTCTGATTTTTTAATTTATTGTTCTCTGGAGCCTTTTTTTCACTTTTTTTTTCAATAATATTTTGTGATGGCTGAGATTTGATTTTGTATGTTGGGTTAAAGTTAATCAACCTTATGATGGTCATTGAAAAGCCAATAAAGTGATTGGGAGCTAAAGAAATATCTTTCAATCCTTGGATGCAAATCTGATAAAACACTTGAAGGATTTTTGGTTCAATGTTTCTTAGGATTTCTGAATTTATTTCCCCAAATGTTTGGTTGAAGGATAATTGATAAAAACTTTCAGCTAGATTTTTTAATATATGCTCATAAGATAAGTTAGCATGCTGAATATTTTTTAAAAGTTTTGATATTTCATCTCTATCATTCTTAGCAATTAATTCAATTAGCTTGTTTATTGTGTCTTTTGATACTGCACCTAAAACCTTCTCAACTTTGTCAATTGTGATATTTCCATTACTAAAATTAATGATTCGGTCAGACAATGATAATGCATCCCGCATACTTCCTTCCGAAGCTTTGGCTATTGACTCAAGTGATTTATCATCAAAAGAAATTTTTTCTTCATTAAAAATTTGACTTAACTGTTTAATGATTTCATCATTTGTCATTTGCAATAAGCTAAAATGCAAACATCTTGAAAGTACGGTGACCGGAATTTTTTCTGGATCAGTTGTAGCTAAAATAAAGATTACGTGTTCCGGAGGCTCTTCAAGTGTTTTAAGCATTGCATTAAATGAGCTTTTTGAAAGCATATGAACTTCATCAATTATAAAAACTTTATACTTTGATGATGTTGGTTGATAATTTGCGTTCTCCATTAATTCACGCATATTATCTACTTGGGTATTAGAGGCCGCATCCAGCTCAATCACATCAATTGCCTTTGAATGGTCAATTTCTTCACAGGATGAGCAGTTGCAACAAGGAGATATCGAAACCCCAGCTTGACAGTTAAGACTTTTTGCAAAAATCCGAGCTATTGTAGTTTTACCCACACCTCTAGTTCCGGAGAAAAGGTAGGCATGGTGTATTCTTTGGTTTTTAATTGAATTTTTAATTGCTTCAATAGCGAAATCTTGACCGACTATTGTGTCAAAATTTTTTGGTCGCCATTTTCTTGCAAGAGCTTGATTTATCATAGTTTTTTAAATAAATTAAAAGGCGAGCCATGGTCTCGGCACTTGTTTCATTAGTTGTGGCTGCTTGCTTCCGCACCTGACCAGATTGGCTAACTTACAATGCGAGGTGACCCGCCATTTGATATTTTACATCAGAAGGAATCGTAATGCTCAATCATCCGCATTTTTTTACCGGATGTTTTTTTAGATATGCCCATTCTTCATCGGAAAATAATCTAGACCTTATAAAAAATCTTAATCCACTGGGCCTTTCTAAAGAAAATTGCCCACCTGTTCCCGGGATGGCATCTAATGTTAGATGAGTATGTTCCCAGTATTCAAATTGTGAAGCGCTCATGTAGAAATTAACTTTATGAACTTCCCCTAGGCATACATCACTACTTCCAAGAAAAAACTCTCCCTCTGGATAGCACATAGGAGCGCTACCATCACAACAACCGCCCGATTGATGAAACATAATAGGCCCATGAATTTTAATTAATTCGTCAATAAGTTTGTCTGCCGATGGCGTTGAGTTTATTCTTGTAATCATAAAAAAAGGCTACCTGTAATAGTAGCCTTCATTTATATCAAATTATCGGCCTAAAAGAAACCTAATTTGTCCTCACTGTAGCTTACTAGTAAGTTTTTAGTTTGCTGATAGTGATCAAGCATCATCTTATGATTTTCTCTACCAATCCCTGATTGTTTGTAGCCGCCAAATGCAGCATGTGCAGGGTAGGCATGATAACAGTTGGTCCATACTCGACCAGCCTGAATACCTCTACCCATTCTGTGAGCTACATTTCCATTTCTGGTCCATACACCCGATCCAAGACCGTAAAGTGTATCATTTGCTATCTCAAGCGCTTCAGCTTCGTCTTTAAATGTTGTCACAGAAACTACAGGTCCAAATATTTCCTCTTGGAAAACTCTCATTTTGTTGTGACCTTTGAGGATTGTTGGTTCAATATAGTAACCACCAGAGAGTTCGCCATCTAGGCTTCTTTTGCTACCACCAGTTAACAACTCAGCGCCTTCTTCTTGACCTAACTGGATATAGGACATAATTTTTTCTTGTTGTTCGCTTGATGCTTGAGCACCAATCATAGTTGCTGCGTCTAATGGAGAGCCACTCTTGATGGCCTTGGTTCTTTCAATTGCACGCTCAATAAATGCGTCATAGATTGATTCCTGGATTAAAGCCCTGGATGGGCATGTACAAACTTCACCTTGGTTTAATGCAAACATGGCAAAACCCTCAAGAGCTTTATCGAAGTAGGCATCATCTTTTTCCATAACATCTTCGAAGAAAATATTAGGCGATTTACCACCTAGCTCAAGAGTTACAGGAATAATATTTTGTGATGCGTATTGCATAATTAATCTACCGGTTGTTGTTTCTCCAGTGAATGCAATTTTAGCTATCCTGTTTGAGCTTGCTAGCGGTTTTCCCGCCTCCAAGCCAAAGCCATTGACAATATTTAAAACTCCCGGTGGAAGTAAATCGGCAATAATTTCAGCGACAATCAAAAGTGATACAGGTGTTTGTTCTGCAGGCTTAATAACAACACAGTTTCCTGCGCCAATAGCAGGAGCTAACTTCCATGCTGCCATAAGGATTGGAAAATTCCAAGGGATGATTTGACCAACGACACCTAGCGGCTCATGAAAATGATATGCAACAGTGGTATGATCAATTTCACAAACAGAACCTTCTTGAGCCCTAATTGCTCCTGCAAAATATCTAAAATGATCAATAGCCAAAGGAATATCTGCAGCCATAGTTTCTCTGATTGGCTTGCCGTTATCGATTGTTTCGGCAAGGGCAATTTTATCGAGATTCTTTTCCATTGCGTCAGCAATTTTATTAAGAGTATTCGCTCTTTCAGTAGGGCTTGTTTTGCCCCAAGCTTCCTTGGCAGCATGAGCTGAATCTAAAGCAAGGTTAATATCTGCTTCAGTTGATCTTGCTACCTCGCAAAAGGGTTTTCCTGTTAATGGTGTAACATTTTCAAAATATTTACCTTCAACTGGTTTTACCCATTTTCCACCGATGAAATTGTCGTACCTTTCTTTATAAGGACTTTCAATTCCAAGGTTTTTAAGTGTGTCAAACGCCATTTTCCTCTTCCTCCCAAAAATAGTTATCCGATGATTAAAAATTTAATTAAGTATGAAATAAATTTACAATTGACTTTAATGCTTATTTCATCATAAATCAAGTCGCAACAATTTGTTGATAGCAATGTATAATCACGAGTTATTTCTGGAAGGGTGGATGAGTGGTTTAAATCGCACGCCTGGAAAGCGTGTTCAGGTTTTATGACCTGACGCGGGTTCGAATCCCGCCCCTTCCGCCATTTATTATTAATTAAATTATTTAATAATTCCTAAAATTTTGAAAACAACAACTTATTGATTTATTTTAATAAAAAAGTACAATATATAGTGTTATATTAAAAAAAAGGTTTAAGTATGGTAAGTACAACCTTAAAGTTTCTTGTAATATTTTTAATGCTTTTTTTAATTTTCGGAATTTTTGTTCAACACCTCTTTTCAAAACCGCAAGATATTAAAAAATTAATTTGCAATGAGGGAAGGTTATTATCTCAAGTGTCTGAGGAAGGCTCCGTTTATACGGCAGTTAATGGTCTATCCTGTGCTTTTGAAAAAGGAATATTGGTTATTAGTGATAAACAAAATAGAGTTGCTACTATTGAGTATTAGATTTTATGAGCAAGAATTATAGAACTTAACTGCTTGATTAAGTCAATGAATCTTTATTTTTCCAGAACCTTGCAAAAACTTCCTTGTATTTTTTTCTTCACCACAATACTCTGGATATTTTTATTAATTTCTTTAATAAAATAGGTATATAAACTCTTGAGCTGCTCCTGGGGTAAAATTTGAAGTCTCATTTGTTTTTTTAATGATATTGTTGATGAGTGAATTAACTCACCAGGTTCAATAAAGACCGAATATTTAAGATCTGCATACATTTGTGTCATAGCTGGATTGTAAAAAAAATTGGGTTCTAATTTTACTATGTAGTCAGAATCAATTTCATTTGAACATTTCTTGTAAAGAAAACCATCCAAATCTATTTCATTTACTGTTTTTTCTATAATATCACCATGACGGTAATAGATACTTTTTCCTGAATTTACTCTTTCTGAATCTGTAAAATCTACAAATCTTTTATCTAAGAAATATTGCACTTCTAGACTATAAGCAGTATTTTGGGTAATAAGAAAAAACAAAAGTACAAAAATGTTAAAGTTTTTTATTATTTTATTCATAATTACTTATACCATCTTTGGGTATGCAGATTCAAGTTTTAGTGGAAATGTAACTAAAATTATTGATGGTGATACTATTTACATAACAAGTAAAACTAATAATTTAAGAAAAAAAATAAGATTAGTTGGAATTGATGCGCCAGAAATTGACCAACCTTATGGAATTGATTCGAAACTTGCTCTTGAAGAATATCTTTTAAACAAGCATGTAACAATTTTAAATTATGGAACGGATAAGTATAATCGGATATTAGGTAAGGTAGTTTTTGACAATAAAGACATAAATTCTTTAATGATCAAGTACGGTCATGCTTGGTTTTATAGAAAATATAAAAATTCTTTAAACCGTCATGACCAAGCCTACTATTTAGAATTAGAAAATAATGCGCGGGATGAAAGGTTGGGAATTTTTGCATATCCTGGTTTCATCGAGCCTTGGATGTGGAGAAGTAAAAAAAGAATTAATTGAACATTTCCATAAATAACTTATCATACTAGTATGAAAAAATTTTTATCTGTTATTTATTTATTTTTATTCCCAGCAGTTGGATTTGGGGCTTGTGGAGAATTTTATAATACCCCATTAAAAACGCTTCAGGGAGAGACTTTTAACCTATGTGAGCATAAAGATAAACCTATTATTTTTGTAAATACAGCGAGCAAGTGCGGCTTCACCTCGCAGTTTGAAGACTTGGAAAAGCTGTATTCTGCAAATAAAGATAAACTGCTGATTGTGGGATTTCCTTCAAATGATTTCAATCAGGAGCCAGGCAACAATGATGAAATCCAAAAATTTTGCAAATTAACGTATGCGGTTGAATTTCCGATGATGGAAAAAACTAATGTTATTGGACCTCAAGCAAACCCCATTTACAAAAAGCTTGCTGAAACAACTGGCAAGGCTCCTATGTGGAATTTCTATAAGTTTGTGGTAATGCCAAATTATGAAAAAATTCATGTCTTTTCAAGCATGACGAATCCAGAATCAAAGTCTATAAAAAAACTACTTGAGCCTTACGGTATTAATTAGTTTTTATTTATATGTTGAATAATAATTGCTGATAATTCTTCAACTGAGCGGCTGGTTGAATCTGCAATAGGTACACCAAGTTTGTTCATCAATTGTTCAGCTTTTTTAATCTCACTCTTACAATTTTCCAAAGAAGCATAGTGGCTATCTGGTCTTCTTTCACTTCTTAACGAACTTAACCTATTGGCTTGAATAGTTAGACCAAAAATTTTATCAATATAACCCTCTAAAATTGGGGGGATTGTACCTCTTTCAAAATCCTCTGGAATTAGTGGATAGTTAGCTGCTTTAATTCCAAATTGCATGGCTAAATAAATACTGGTAGGAGTTTTTCCGCTTCTAGAAACACCAACAAGAATAACATGCGCCTGATTAAGTCCATTATGGGTCATGCCGTCATCATGACCAAGCGCAAAATTAATTGCCTCAATACGGTTACCGTAATTTGCTCCATTCATACTGTGGGCAACACCCGGTCTAGTTAATGGTTCTTGATTGAGTTCAATTCCTAAAGGATAAATAAATGATTCAAACAAATCAATGTAATAAGCATCCACCTCTTTTAACTCAGAACGAAGCTCGTTGTTTCCAATTGACATTATAACAACCGGTCTCAGTCCATTTATCAATTTTGCATTTACAATTCTTTTTTGTGCATCTTCAATTTTTTGATGTGAGTTGGTAAATGGAATTCTGATTTGCTCGAATTCGGTATCAGGAAAATGCGCTAACAAACCTCCAAGTGATCCCGCAGTAATTCCAGTTCCATCTGAAATAAAGAAAGCTCGGCGTTTTATGTCGGAAGACATTTTTATGAAATCTTTTTCCAGGTAGATATAACTGTGTCTGGATTCAGCGATACTGATGTTATGCCTTTTTCAACTAACCATTTTGCAAAGTCATCATGGTCAGAAGGGCCTTGACCGCATATGCCAATATATTTATTTTTTTTCTTTGCTGCCTCAATAGCCTGCTCAATAAGCTTCATAACAGCGGGATCTCTTTCATCAAAACCGTCAGCTAAAATTCCTGAGTCACGATCAGTACCTAAAGTTAACTGAGTTAGATCGTTTGATCCAATCGAGAATCCATCAAATAAATCAAGGAATTCTTCAGCTAAAATAGCATTAGAAGGCACTTCGCACATCATAATAATTTTTAGATCATTTTCACCTCGTTTTAAGCCATGGCTTTCTAAAATTTTTAAAACTGACTTTGCTTCATTTAAAGTTCTAACAAAAGGAATCATAATTTGAATGTTTGTTAGGCCAAGTTCATCACGAACTTTTTTCAAAGCTTCACATTCTAATGAGAAACAATCCTTAAATTCTTCTGATTGATATCTTGCGGCACCTCGAAAACCAATCATTGGGTTTTCTTCGTCAGGCTCATATATATCGCCTGCAACAAGTTTTTTATATTCATTTGATTTGAAATCCGATGTTCTGAGAATAACTGGGTTTGGGTAGAAAGCTGAACCAATGGTTGCAACACCCTCAGCGACTTTACTTATATAAAAATCTTTTGGATTTTTATAACCTTTGGATTTATGGTCAATCACACTTTTAATATCATTTGGCATGGCTTCATAATTTAGGATAGCTTTTGGGTGAACCCCAATGATATTGTTTATTACAAACTCAAGCCGAGCAAGACCTACACCATGATTTGGAATTTGTGCAAAGGTAAAAGCCATATCTGGATTACCAACGTTCATCATTACTTTTACTGGTGGAGTAGGGAGTTCGCCATCCTCTTGGATGTCAATATCAAAAGCTAACTTTCCTTGGTAAACAATTCCTGTTTCACCCTCTGAGCAAGATACTGTAACCTCATCCCCGTCTTTTAAAAGTTCAGTAGCATTAACACTTCCTACAATAGCTGGGATGCCAAGCTCTCTGGCAATAATTGCTGCATGACAAGTTCTACCTCCTCGGTTCGTAACAAGTGCCGATGCTCTTTTCATAACAGGTTCCCAGTTTGGATCTGTCATATCCGCAACCAAAATATCACCGGGTTGAACGGTATGCATTTCGTTTGGATCAGTAACGACACGAACAGGACCTGCACCAATTTTTTGTGTCACGGCCCGACCAGCAACAATGGCTTTACTTGTTTCTTTTAATTTGTAGGTTTCTGTTACATTCTTTTTTTGAGATTTAACCGTTTCAGGACGAGCTTGAAGTATGTAAAGTTTACCATCAATTCCGTTTTTCCCCCATTCGATATCCATTGGACAACCGTAGTGATCTTCAATGATTGAGGCGTAACGTGCGAGTTCTAAAACTTCTTTGTCATCAATACTAAATCGATCTGATTGATTAGACTCCACATCGATTGTTTCGGTACTTTTTCCAGCTTCATTTAGGTTAGAAAAAATCATTTTGATTTTTTTGGATCCAATGGTTTTTTTTACTATCGTTGGAAAACCTTTGTTGAGTAAAGGTTTATGAACATAGAATTCATCTGGATTTACCGCACCTTGAACGACAGTTTCACCAAGACCATAAGACGATGTAATAAAAACAACATCCTTAAAACCTGATTCCGTATCAATAGAGAACATAACACCGGCACATCCAATATCACTTCTAACCATTTGTTGAACACCAGCAGATATCGATACATCTTCATGAACAAAGCCTTTATGAACTCTGTATGAAATAGCTCTATCATTGTATAAAGATGCAAAAACTTCTTTGATGGCTCTTTTGGTGTTGTCGATACCATGAATATTTAAAAAACTTTCTTGTTGGCCTGCAAAGGAAGCATCTGGCAAATCTTCCGCAGTTGCAGAGGACCTAACTGCAAACGTTGTTCCCTCTGAAGATTTTTCAATGAGCTCTTCGTATGCCTGTTCAATTGCAGAGTCAAGTGATTCAGGAAAAGGTGTTTCCATAATCCAATTTCTAATTTTTTTCCCTGATTGAGCAAGTTTTTGAACATCGTTAATATCAAGATTATCTAACTCCTTGATAATATTTATTCCTAAGCTGTCATGTTTTAAAAATTCTTGAAAAGCATTAGCCGTTGTTGCAAAACCAGTTGGCACCCTTATGTCTTTTTGGGTAAGTTGAGAAATCATCTCCCCTAAAGATGCATTTTTTCCTCCAACAGAACCTACATCTGTATTTCTTAATTTTTCAAATGGAATTACGTAATCAAGCATAATGACTCTCAAGTATATAAATTATTTTCAAAGTTGAATGTGAATGTTTTTTGTAAAGAGTGTAATTTTGCCAAATTAGTAAAGAAATGTCATTAATAATGTACTATTAATTATTCAATAAAGCTTTATCAGTTATGGTTGATTTTGAAAAAAATATAGAAAAAGTATCTAGATATAGTCGATTTTTTAACAGATCTGTCAATAATGTTGAGCTATTATCTTATCTTCGTGAAGGTTCTGATCAAGAGCTTAATGTAGATGAATTTTCATTCCTAAAAAAACAAAAAATTTCTAATGAACAAACATTGTTTAAAGAATTGAGGTTGGCTCGAGAAAAATTAATCACCAAGATTATTTACCAAGACTTATGTAACATGATTAATTACCACCAGGTTGTCAAGGTTATGTCTGAGTTTGCGGATATCGCAATCCAAACTGTATTTAATTTTTATTCAAAAATATTGGATATAAACAAGAATGATTTTTATATTTTTGCTTTAGGAAAACTTGGGGGAATGGAGCTTAATGTTTCATCAGATATAGATTTAATTTTTGCATTTAATAATAATAATAATTCAAGCGAAGAATATAAATTATCTTGCTTAAATCTGGCAAAAAAAATTATTCATGCCTTGGAACATAGAAGTGAGCATGGATTTGTTTTTCGAGTGGACATGAGATTGAGGCCGCACGGAAACGAAGGCTCTCTTGTTCCAACATTAAATTTTCTTGAAGATTATTACCTTAATTTTGGCAGGGAGTGGGAAAGATATGCTTGGATTAAAGCAAGAGTTGTCGTTGGTGATGTGAGAGTTATAAATGAAACTATAAAACCCTTTGTATTCAGAAAGTATCTGGACTTTAAAACCATTTCAGAAATTAGAAATTTAAAAAAACTTATTAAAAAAGATTTAGATAAAAAAAATAAAGGAGTTGATGTAAAGCTGGGTGATGGAGGAATACGGGAAATTGAATTCATGACCCAGGCAATGCAACTAATAAGAGGCGGAAAGATACCAAGTATTCAAATAAATCAAACACTTAGATGTTTAGATGCCTTAAGTGAAGAAAATTTAATAAGCAATAAAGATAAAAATTATCTAAGGGATGCGTATATTTTTTACCGTAATATTGAACACAGAATTCAATACCAAGACGACAAGCAAACTCATATTATCCCTACTGGAAAAGATCTTGAAAATTTAGCACAAAGTTTCGGACTTTCTCATAAAGAATTTTTGAAAAAATTAACTCAATACCAAAATGATATAAGCAAAAAATTTTCCATGTTGTTTAGGGAGTCATCAGCTATAAACCAGAAGGAGTATTCCTTAAAAATAGAGCATAGAAATATCTTAGATAATTACCTGAAATCAGCCAAATATTTAAGATTACAGCCAGCCACACAGGAAAGATTCTTTGTTTTAGCTGGAATTCTTGGAGATGAAATCGATTCTGAAAGTCATTCCGATCAAATATTTATCAAAGTTTTTGATCTTCTTGAATCAATAGCATCAAGGTCAAATTACATTGCTTTTTTTTACGAGTACCAAGATAGTTTTCGTAAAGTAATTAATTTCGCATCAAGAAGTATATGGGTTATTGATTTTATAAAAAAACATCCTATTCTAATTGATGATTTAATTATCAATCATAAATTTACTTCTACGGATTATAAAAAGTTAACTAAGAAAGTTTTGAATGACCTCAACAAAGAAGACGACCTTGGTTATCAGTTAGATTATATTAGAGATCTCAAGCATAAGCTTATTTTTCAATTAGCGGTCAGTGAAATTAACAAAATAGTTTCGCTACAAGAAGTGTCTGATGAGCTTACCAACATCGCTGATTTTTTTATCAATATAACCATTGAATTTATTAAGTCAAAAAACAAAAACTCAAGAATATTTGAACATTTTTCTGTGATTGGCTATGGGAAGTATGGCGCTAAAGAAATGGGTTATGGATCTGATCTTGATATTGTATTTCTTTATGATGATGAAAATGCAGAATTTGATAAATCAGAATTTATCGCAATCGCAAAAAAACTAAGCACCTGGTTAACTAGCTACACCAATTCTGGTGTTCTTTATGAGCTTGATTTAACACTCAGACCTAACGGAAATAA
>Ga0209138_1003463_pt1 | contig 11300 bp, 9 predicted proteins | sample SaaInl3SG_22_DNA_FD_184645 | JGI IMG/M metagenome (GOLD analysis project Ga0209138, IMG submission 184645) | Marine microbial communities from expanding oxygen minimum zones in the Saanich Inlet - ESP_153SG_22_DNA (SPAdes) (version 2) | ecosystem: Environmental > Aquatic > Marine > Intertidal...
TCTAAAGCCAATTCACCCGACTTATAACGTCCTAAAATATCATATAAACAATGTTCGTATTTAGATACAAATAATGCCATTTTTGGGCGGTAGGCCGCTGTGTGAAGCTCCCAACCCATATCAAATACATCCGCAATTTTTTGCTGAAATTGTGTTTTAAAATCTGATTTACTAAAAGAGGTCTTTTCAAACTCTCCCTCCAAGCGCATGAAAAACACCTCCTGTTCTTGATCCACATGCTGATCGATATAAACAATATTTCCTCCTTTTGATGCAATAAAATTTGTCACCGCCGCAATAATCCCTGACTGGTCCTTGCAATGGATGAGAATTGTAATTTTTTTCATGTTTGTAAAATTAAGAAAAAAATAAAAGTCAACCGTTTAATTTTTGAGTAATAAAACTAACCTTATCAAATCTGAAAATTTAGACGGTTTTGTGGAGATCAGTCGTCAGCAGCAAATCAAATAGAACACCTCCAAAAGCAATCGATAAATTTTTTTAGGGTGGAAAAAACGGAATATGATATAATATTTATATCTTTCCGAAATTATTCGGGATGTGGCGCAGTCCGGTTAGCGTACACGGCTGGGGGTCGTGTGGTCGCAGGTTCAAATCCTGTCATCCCGACAAAAACCTTTCAAAAAATATAGCTGAGTATAAAGGTCAAAAAAGATAGTCTTACCTAAAAAATGAACCTTACAATTTTGCCTCTAAAACAGGATTCTATATGTCAAAAATTTGTTAAAATTGACTTTTTTTGTTGTTAAACACAATAAGTTTGTAGTTCACCAAATCTATTCATTATGAGAACTAACAGATCCAAGTGCCCATTGGTAAATATTCTTGACATAGTAGGAGACAAATGGTCTCTTATCATTATCAGAGACTTACTTTTAGGAAAGAAAACGTTTACCGAATTCATGAATTCCCCCGAAAAATTTGCCTCTAATATTTTGAGCAATCGCTTAGAGCTTTTAATGCACCACGGATTACTCAAGGTGGTTAAATTACCTCATGATAAAAAAACAAAGGTTTACTATCTTACCAATAAAGGCGTGGATATGTACCCAATTATTTATGAAATGATGAATTGGAGCAATCGGAATTTAGACACAGAATTTGGCCCCCTAGGAATCCAATTTTTTAAGGATTCTAAGAAAGTATCTTCAAAATCATATATCAAAAGAACTCAATCTAAATACACTAAGACCAGAGATGAACTTTTAAACGTTTAAAGTCGTTTATTTCGCACTTTTTATTAAATTGCATTTAGCAAGTATATGTAAGCCAATTTAATAAAATCAACATAAAGAAATTACTGTACTCATTTGCCTTATGCTCAAGCTTATTTTAACAGCCCAACCGTAAACGGTTGAGCTGTTTTTTCTACTCAAATGAATATTAATATTTACTAATTAGACTACACTTGTTTTTTTCATTAAATTGCAGTCCAAAACCAAACGATTCTTATGAAGAAGTTCGCAACACTTTTTTTGTTTTTAATCAGTTTTTCTACATTTTCTCAGATCCTAAACCCTGTTAAATGGGAATTTGGTTCTGAAAAAATTTCAGAAACAGAATACAACCTTATTTTTGTCGCAAAGATTGATTACCATTGGGCGCTCTACTCGCAGTTTGTAGAAGAAGGAGGTCCTCTGCCAACAGTTTTTTCATTTACTCCAACCCCCGACTTTGACCCCATTGAAACGGTTAAAGAATTAGAAACAAATAAAGTAACACAATTCGATTCCGTATTTGAAATGGTGGTTTCAAAATATTATGATAAAGCAATTTTTAAACAACGAATTCGTGTAAAATCTCCCGACTTCAGTCTTAATGGGAATATTGATTTTATGACTTGTGACGACACAAAATGCACTTATCTTCCAGACAACCCATTTACATTTAATTTTAAGCAGGAAACTGGTTTTGTAATTGTAGGTGGGACACCAGTATCAAACTTGGAAGTTTCTGAGAATGCCGATGAGATCCTGTACGGCATGTCTGCCAACTCGCTCTCAAAAGCCTTAGGGAAATGTAGCACACAAGTAAACTCTTTATCGCAAGATATCAAAGCCTCCAACAACTCAATGTGGAAAATTTTTGGATTGGGATTTCTGGGCGGTTTGTTAGCTCTTTTGACCCCTTGCGTATTTCCAATGATCCCTTTAACGGTTAGCTTTTTTACTAAAAAAGGAGGAGATGGCACCGAAAAAGGAGGTGTATCCAAAGCAATTTTATATGGTTTTTTCATTGTGTTAGTTTATTTGGCACTCAGCATTCCATTTCACCTATTAGATTCCGTCAACCCCGATATATTAAATGAAATTTCCACCAACGTGTGGTTGAATGTCATATTTTTTATCATCTTTATATTTTTTGCATTCTCATTTTTTGGGTATTACGAACTAACATTGCCATCTACTTGGACCAATACCACAAGTAAAGGCGAAGGTATTGGTGGAATTCTGGGGGTCTTTTTTATGGCATTGACCTTATCAATTGTCTCTTTTTCTTGTACAGGCCCCATTCTTGGATCCCTCCTCGCAGGTTCTCTTTCTGTAGATGGGGGTGCGTGGCAATTAACCGCTGGAATGGGAGGATTTGGAGCCGCACTTGGACTGCCCTTTGCATTATTTGCGATGTTTCCAAACATGCTAAAAGCCTTGCCAAAATCTGGAGGTTGGCTCAATACAACCAAAGTTATTTTAGGCTTTTTAGAACTCGCATTAGCGTTTAAATTTCTCTCTAACGCCGATTTAGTAAAACATTGGGGAGTCCTTAAAATTGAAGTCTTCTTAGGAATTTGGATTCTTGTTTTTGCCGGATTGGGACTTTATATTGTTGGAAAAATAAAATTTCCACACGATTCTCCACTAAAAAAAATCTCCTTTTTTAGGCTGAGTTCAGGGGTTTTAGTATTTGCCTTTGTGATTTATTTAGGCTCTGGTTTTAGGCTCAATAAAGAAACTCAAACATTCACCCCGCTCACGTTATTAAGTGGGTTAGCACCACCAGTTGGCTACAGTTTTTTGTATCCAAACGACTGTCCCAACAATTTTGATTGCTTCAAAGATTTAAAAAAGGGAGTCGCCTATGCCCAAAAAGTAAACAAACCAATTTTATTAGATTTCACAGGGTATGCCTGTGTAAACTGCCGTAAAATGGAAGAACATATTTGGCCAAAAGCAACCATAAAACCCTATTTTGAAAAAGACTATGTCTTGATTTCTCTTTATGTAGATGACAAAAAAGAATTGCCAGAAGACCAAAAATTAACAGTAGAACGCCTTGGAGGTGGAACCCGAGTCTTGGAAAATTATGGCCACAAATGGGCACATTTTCAAACACAATTTTTCCAATCCAATTCGCAACCCTATTATGTGTTGTTGGATCCGGACGGAAAAGTCATTCTAAACGACCCAGTTGGATATACCCCAGATGAAGCAGATTACAAAGTCTTTTTGGATTGTGGTCTTGAGGTTTTTGAAACCCTTTAGTAGATTAGTTTAAATCAAAACATTAACTTTGAAATAAATAAAACAACATCATGCTCGATAGCTTTTTAAAATTTTTAGAATTAGGATTGTATCATATAGTGAGCTTCAAAGGTTATGATCACATCTTGTTTTTAGTTGTACTAACAATTCCATATCTTTTTAAAGATTGGAAACGTTTACTGCTATTAATATCATCTTTTACTCTGGGGCATACCCTGAGTTTGTTGTTAGGAGTTTATGACATCATAAATTTAAAGGGCAATGTAATCGAGTGGTTGATACCATTTACAATCATTATCATGGCGCTTTACAATGTTTTTACCGCAGGAAAATCCTCTAAGCATTCCAATCCCATCATTATATTTAGTATCGTCTTATTTTTTGGATTCATTCATGGATTAGGGTTTGCCAATGCTTTTGAATCAATGGTAACTGCTAATGAGAGTACATTGTTATCTGTATTAGAATTCGCCTTAGGGATTGAACTCGGTCAATTTGTAATTGTATTTTGTATATTATTTTTGGGATTCCTAGGACAAACTGTTTTTAGGTTTTCTGTTAGAGACTGGGTAATGGTTCTTTCGGCCGTTGTGATTGGGTTTATGCTCCCTTTGATTTTTAATAGCCCCTTATTTTCATAAATACCCCACCTATTTAATGACCACACAAAAGCAACTTAAATATGACAAAGCCTATCTCAGAATGGCATCCGAGTGGGGAAAATTGTCATACTGCAAACGCAAACAAGTAGGTGCAATTATTGTTAAAGATCGCATGATTATTTCTGATGGTTATAACGGTACTCCAACAGGTTTTGAAAATTTTTGTGAAGACGAAGAAGGATACACCAAATGGTATGTTTTGCATGCAGAAGCTAACGCTATTTTAAAGGTTGCAGCATCCACTCAATCTTGTTCTGGAGCCACACTTTATATCACCTTATCTCCTTGCAAAAGCTGCAGTAAATTAATCCATCAAGCTGGTATAACGCGCGTGGTTTATAGCCAAGCCTATAAAGACCTCTCGGGAGTTGAGTTTTTAGAAAAAGCGGGCATCCAAGTCGAATTACTAACACTGTAATTTAATGACTCTAAATCAAAAACACTTGCCTTTTTTTATTGCAGTTCTTTTGGGGATTGGAATTTTTATAGGATCAAAATTAAACACCAATTCTTCAAGCTATTTTGCAAGCACCAAAAACAGTAGCAAACAAAAACTCAACAAGCTTATTGATTATATAGAATATGGCTATGTTGATCCTGTTGATACGGACAGTATCATTGAAAATTTTATTGATACGGTTTTACAAAATCTCGACCCACATTCCTCATACATACCAAAACAAGATTTAATGTCCATTACCGAAAATATGAAAGGTGATTTTATCGGTATTGGGGTTCAATTTTACATATACAAAGACAGCATCGCGGTCATTCGAGCAATCGAGGGCGGTCCTAGTTTTCGTGCTGGGATTAAGGCAGGCGACCGCATTTTAATAGCAGATGACGACACCCTCTACGGACAGAATTGGAGTGAATCCAAAGTCATTGAAAGACTCCGGGGTCAAAAAAATTCTAAAGTCCAATTAAAAATCAAGCGTGAGGGAGTGGATAGCTTACGGAATTTTGAAATCATACGTTCCGAAGTTCCTATCAAAAGTGTAGTTGCATCTTATATGATCAATTCAACGCTTGGATATATTAAAATCAATCGATTTGCAGAAAGTACCTATTTAGAATTTGAGAACAACATCGAGGATTTAATCTCTAAAGGGGCTTTAAATTTAGTGTTAGATTTACGAGATAATTCAGGCGGATTTTTACAAATTGCTATGCAAATTGCAGATGAGTTTTTGGAAGATGGCAAACTCATTTTATTCACCAAAAACAAAACAAACAAAATTGATAAAAGCTTTGCGACCGTTAAAGGACGTTTTGAAGAGGCTGAGGTCTATGTGCTGATTAATGAAAACTCAGCATCTGCCAGTGAGATAGTTGCAGGAGCACTTCAGGATAATGACAGAGGCACCATTATTGGACGTCGTTCTTTTGGGAAAGGGCTCGTTCAGCAAGAAATGGATTTAGGGGATGGTAGTGCGATACGATTGACGACTTCTAGATATTACACTCCAACAGGGCGTTCTATACAACGTTCTTATGACAAGGGGTCAGAGGCGTATTACGACGATTATTATAAGCGTTTAGAAAACCGAGCCGAAGATACTTTACAATGGAATGCGTTAGTGGATAGTCTAACATTTACAACTCCCAAAGGAAAAATTGTATATGGTGGTGGCGGTATTATTCCAGATGTGTATGTGCCTTATGATGCGAATTTCAACAACGATATTGTAGAGTATCTAAAAGTTTCTGGTATTATGGACTTCTTTGTGTTTGAGTATTTGGACGGTCAGCGTGCTCAATACACAGCGCTTTCCGAAGCCGAATTTTTAAGTGATTTTGAAATTTCTGAGGATTTTTATCAGCAATTTATCAGCAATTTTTCAGAGCGTATGAGCTTGAAAAAAGAGGAATTGCATATCTATAAAAACGCATTAAAAATACTTTTAAAATCGGCTTTTGCAAAACAATTTTTTGGCGATAATACCGCAGCAAAAGTAATGAGTACTTTTGACCCCATGTTGCAAAAAACGACCGACATAGAAGCCGCTTTAATTTCAAATTAAGACTTTTCTTTGACCGTACGGTCAATCTTTTTAACAACTCTCCATATTGCAAACAACAAAATGGCGCATCCCCCTGAAAATGCTGTGATAATAGCGGTATAACTTTCCTTTTCAAAAGGGGCCTCAAAGTTAATTTTTGTGATGTTAAATACAATAATCCCAAAAGCCACCAACGATAATAAATAAGTTAAAAGTCTCATATTACAATAAAAATTTGATGTTAGATGTAAATAACTTTACAGCAATTGCCAAAAGTACCACTCCAAACACTTTTCGGATGATATCAATACCATTTTGACCAATAATACGTTCGATTCGAGTTGAAGTTTTAAGCACTATATAAATAACAACCACATTTACAATCACCGCAATGATGATGTTTTCTGTATGAAATTCAGATTTTAAAGAGAGAAGTGTTGTAAGACTTCCGGGCCCAGCAATTAATGGGAATGCCAGAGGAAACACGGAGGCATTCATAGGACTCCCTTCCTCTTGTTTGTAGAGAGTGATACCAAGAATCATTTCCAGAGCAATAAAAAACAAGATAAATGCACCTGCGACAGCAAATGAGTGAACATCAATTCCAATAAGTTTCAGGATGCTATCTCCTAAAAACAAAAAGACAATCATAATAATTCCTGCAATAACCGAAGCTTTTTCACTTTGTATATGTCCAGCTTTTTTGCGTAGATCAATAATAATAGGGATGTTTCCTACAATGTCAATCACTGCAAAAAGTACCATAAAGGCCGTTAAAATTTCTTTAATACTGAAACTCATGATTACAAAATATTTTTATGCAAAGGTCGAATAAATAATTATAATGACAAGTTAATTTTGAGCGATTATTTAGACTAATAATATTCATAATTAACAGTATATTTGGGACATGTTTCAATTAGGAAAAACCATTGTCTCTGAAGACATTATTGAGAAAGATTTTTTATGCAACCTTACCGCATGTAAGGGAGCCTGTTGTGTTGACGGTGATGCAGGTGCACCACTTGAAGCTGACGAGGCAAAGATTTTAGAAAACATCTATCCCATCATAAAACCGTATCTTCGAAAGGAAAGTATTGAAGCAATTGAGTCACAAGGAACCCATGTGGTTGCTGAAGATGGAGAACTAGAAACTCCTTTAATCAATGGAGCCGATTGTGTTTATGTTATTTTTGATGAAACAAACACAGCACTGTGTGCTATTGAAGAAGCTTATAACCAGGGAGAAGTCGATTGGAAAAAACCAGTATCCTGCCATTTATACCCTGTACGAATCAAAGACTACACAGAGTTTTCGGCAGTAAATTATGATAATTGGGAAATCTGTGATGCTGCTTGTACATTGGGCAAAGAACTTCAAGTCCCTGTCTATAAATTTGTCAAAGAAGCTCTGATTCGAAAATTTGGAACCGAGTGGTACGCCGAATTAGAACAAGTAGCTGCCAAACAGTCCAAAAAATAAAACAAATCAAGTATCTAAGAGAGTGGTGTAGAGTCCGCCCCCTTTTTTTATTTTTTTTCAATTTTTTTAAAAATAGCTGTTTTTAATTCTCCTTAATGCTTGTTTTTTTTATAAGAGAGAGGTGTGTGCTAATGAATTGTAAATCAGCAAACTATTTTTTTATTTTGAAAATAATATTGTAGGAAAAAAGCTACTCGTTGTTAAAAACTCATAGGCAATGTTTATAAAAATGACTTTCATTTAAGGCAACTATTTTGAACCTTTGTTAACCCCTCAAATGCGTAAATTTTTTTTAATCCAGAATTTTAATTTTAATGTCACAAGTAGAACCCATTTTACAAGAAAACAAAGACCGATTTGTAATTTTTCCAATCCAACACCACGATATATGGGAATGGTATAAAAAATCCGAAGCAAGTTTTTGGACCGCTGAAGAAATTGATTTGCATCAAGATTTAACCGACTGGACGACAAAATTGAACGACGATGAGCGTTATTTTATCAAGCACATATTAGCCTTTTTTGCAGCTAGTGACGGGATTGTAAATGAAAATTTGGCTGAAAACTTCGTAAACGAAGTTCAGTATAGCGAAGCAAAATTTTTCTATGGATTCCAAATTATGATGGAAAACATCCACAGTGAAACCTATTCTCTTTTAATAGATACCTATGTAAAAGATGAAACAGAAAAAGACATGCTATTTAATGCAATAGAAAATTTCCCAGCCATTAAGAAAAAAGCAGATTGGGCTCTTAAATGGATTGAATCTCCAAGTTTTGCAGAGCGTTTGATTGCATTTGCAGCCGTAGAAGGGATTTTCTTCTCAGGTGCGTTCTGCTCCATATTCTGGTTAAAGAAACGTGGCTTAATGCCAGGATTGACATTTTCAAATGAGTTAATATCTAGAGATGAAGGCGTGCATGCAGACTTTGCAGTACATCTACATAACAAACACCTCATTAATAAAGTTCCTAAAGATCGCATCAGAGAAATATTATTAGACGCCCTAAATATCGAAAGAGAATTTATCACAGAATCTCTGCCAGCAAGTTTGATTGGCATGAATTCAAAACTGATGTCTCAGTATTTAGAGTTCGTAACCGACCGCTTATTACAAGAGTTGGATTGCGAAAAAGAATACAACATATCAAATCCATTTGATTTTATGGACATGATTTCGCTTCAAGGAAAAACAAATTTCTTTGAAAAACGAGTGTCTGAATATCAAAAGGCGGGCGTCCTCAATAAAGAAGATGAGGATACCAACAAATATAGTTTCGATTCTGACTTCTAGAACAACCAACAAGAAGAAGAACATAAAATGAATTGTACAATTCATTTTTCATAAAGTAACCTTTTGGTTTTACTAAACAAGTAAACCAAACCCAAAATAACTAAGTGTTTGAGATGATTCTAACACTGATAGGCTAACTAACTAACCGCTTTTTTGAAGTGCATCAAAAAAGCAAAAAAAGATTAAAAACAAATGTATGTAATAAAAAGAGACGGCAGAAAAGAAGAAATCATGTTTGATAAAATCACAGCAAGAGTTAGAAAACTCTGCTATGGTTTAAACGAATTGGTTGATCCATTAAAAGTAGCCATGCGCGTTATTGAAGGGCTGTATGATGGTGTTACTACCAGCGAATTAGACAATCTTGCTGCAGAAGTTGCAGCAACAATGACTACTGCGCATCCAGATTATGCCAGACTTGCTGCACGAATTTCAGTCTCAAATTTGCACAAAAACACAAAAAAGACCTTTAGCGAGGTCATGCATGATTTATACACCTATGTGAACCCAAGAACAGGGAAAGATGCCCCCTTGTTATCAGACGAGGTTTACAACGTAATCATAGAAAATAAAGAAAAATTAGACTCTACAATTATATATAATAGAGATTTTGGGTACGACTATTTTGGATTTAAAACCTTAGAACGCTCTTACCTTTTAAAATTAAACGGTGTTATTGCTGAACGCCCACAACACATGTTGATGCGTGTTTCTATAGGGATTCATTTAAACGATTTAGACGCTGCTATTGAAACGTACGAGTTGATGTCCAAAAAGTTTTTCACGCATGCAACTCCTACCTTATTTAATGCGGGGACTCCAAAACCTCAAATGTCGTCCTGCTTTCTGTTAACAGCAAAAGACGATAGTATTGATGGAATTTATGATACCCTGAAACAAACCGCTAAGATCTCACAATCTGCGGGAGGGATCGGTTTAGCAATGCACAATATTAGAGCCACAGGAAGTTATATTGCGGGTACAAATGGCACAAGTAACGGAATTGTACCAATGCTTCGTGTTTTTAATGACACAGCACGTTATGTAGATCAAGGTGGTGGAAAACGAAAAGGAAGTTTTGCAATTTACTTAGAACCATGGCATGCGGATGTTTTTGATTTTCTTGATCTAAAGAAAAACCACGGTAAAGAAGAAATGCGCGCAAGAGATTTATTCTATGCAATGTGGATACCAGATTTATTCATGAAGCGCGTTCAGGAGGATTCACATTGGACTTTAATGTGTCCTAACGAGTGCCCTGGCTTGCCAGACACGCATAGTGAAGAATTTGAAACACTCTACCTCAAATATGAGGAATTAGGCAAAGGACGTAAAACTATCAAAGCAAGAGAACTTTGGGAAAAAATCACCGAATCTCAGATTGAAACGGGAACGCCTTATATGCTTTACAAAGATGCAGCAAACAGCAAATCAAACCAACAAAATTTAGGAACCATTCGTTCTTCAAACCTTTGTACCGAAATCATTGAGTATACCTCACCAGATGAAGTCGCTGTTTGTAATTTGGCATCGATTGCTTTGCCAATGTTTGTCAAAGACGGCAAATTTGATCACCAACAATTGTTTGATATCACAAAGCGTGTTACAAAAAATCTAAATAAAGTGATTGATCGAAATTACTACCCAGTAATTGAAGCCCAAAATTCAAACATGAGACATCGCCCAATTGGAATTGGTGTACAAGGATTAGCGGATACCTTTATTAACTTGAGAATGCCTTTTACAAGCGATGAAGCAAAACAGTTGAATCAAGATATTTTTGAAACAATTTATTACGCTGCAGTTACAGCATCTATGGAAGAAGCCAAACTAGAAGGTCCATACCAAAGCTATGAAGGGTCTCCAATGAGCGAAGGAAAATTCCAACACAATTTATGGGATGTAAAAGAAGAAGAGTTAAGCGGTCTTTGGGATTGGGAAGCATTACGTAAGCAAGTCTTAGAGCATGGAGTTCGCAACTCGCTTTTAGTAGCACCAATGCCTACAGCAAGTACATCACAAATCCTTGGAAACAATGAATGTTTTGAGCCCTATACTTCAAACATTTATACGCGTCGTGTATTGTCAGGAGAATTTATTGTTGTTAACAAGCACCTTTTGGAAGATTTGGTGAAGCTAGGTCTTTGGAATGAAGGGTTAAAACAAGACATCATGCGTGCGAATGGATCGATTCAGCACGTGGATGTGATTCCTCAAGACATCAAAGAACTGTACAAAACAGTTTGGGAATTAAGCATGAAAGATATTATTGACATGTCGCGTCAGCGTGGTTATTTTATTGATCAATCACAATCCTTAAATTTATTTATGGAAGGCGCAACGATGGCCAAATT
>Ga0209138_1003465_pt1 | contig 11295 bp, 9 predicted proteins | sample SaaInl3SG_22_DNA_FD_184645 | JGI IMG/M metagenome (GOLD analysis project Ga0209138, IMG submission 184645) | Marine microbial communities from expanding oxygen minimum zones in the Saanich Inlet - ESP_153SG_22_DNA (SPAdes) (version 2) | ecosystem: Environmental > Aquatic > Marine > Intertidal...
ATGAGAGTAATAAAAATCAGGCTGATTTTTCTCCCTATATAGATGAGAAAAGAATAAATAAATTTTCATTTAGGGTATTTTCTCATTCTAGACAATTTTGGGATGACTGTGGATTAGAATCTAAAGGGAGTGAAAAATTAATTTATGGATTTAGTCTATTTAATAAAAAACACAAGGATTCATGTTTAATTCTTTTTGAATATGGTCCATCGGTTAAAAATTCAAAAAATTTAATAAGAGAATTAGGCATTGAAAACAATGTAGTTTGGGCAAAAAAAATGCCAAGAAAATATATTTTAGTATTAATAAAAAAATACGCCTCAATTGGTGCAGATCAATTTCAAATAGGTCTTTTTGGATCAACAACCTACGAATTAATGTCCCAAGGCATTCCTGTGATGAACTACCTAAACTTGAGTCCTAAGGAATTCAAAAAAAAGACGGGTTTACCCTCTCCTCCGATAATTAATGTTAAAACTGTCTCAGAAATTGCAAGTGCATTGGATGAATTTTATACAAACAAAGAAAAATTGAGACAACTTGGGATTTTAGCTGAAAAATATTTTCATAAATATTTAGGAAGAGGTGCAGCTATCAAATATAAAGATGAAATAATGAACTTATACAATAAAAAAAGACATTTTAATAATTAGCAATATTCATTCCATGAAAAAAAGGGCATTATATATAGGTTTTAACAGAAAGTATGTAAATAAATTTCTTGATTTAGCATTGAGTGTTATAAGTAATTGTTTTGATTTAACTCATTATGGACCTGGCTTTTCAAGGGAAAGTGAGGTTATTTTGGGTATAAATAATTGGATAACAAATCAAGAAGAATATGATATTATATTTATAGACCCCGCCATCGTCATTTATGAAGATAAAATTAAAAAAGAAGAATTTATTTACCAATCTAAAATGAATGTTTTACAATATTCCTACGATGAATTTTATGATAATGTTGAATCCTACAAATCTTTTTTTTTTAGTTCAGAAAAGATAAAAGTTATAATTGGTATTTATGATTATCATGTGATTTCTAAAAAAACCATTAATTATATTATTACATCAAACTCTTTTGTAATTGATGCGTTTGGTAAAAACTTGAATAATTCTATCCAGAATATTAAAAACATATATGGTCATAATGATTTTTATAAAAGAAGTATTCAGGAACATTGGTATGAATTTGAGCAAAATTTTAAAGAGAGGATTATTTCTTTCCCACATGCAGTTTTTACAAATGAGTTTGTTTTTACGCCCTTAAGTAAACGAAAAATTAAATTCAATGTTGTAGGAGTGTTTTATCCAGAAAGAAAACAAGCCGCTTATTTACTTGAGAATAAATTAAGAATAAAATCTTTTATAAATCAATTAGTTTCCTATATAAAAATTAAAACTGGATTGAATCAAATTACAGATGAAAAGCTTGAACTATACTTTCATAGATATAACAAAAAAATCGCTACTTCTAGATATGTCTATTGTTCTGGAAGTCCACTGATGTACCCTGTTAGAAAATATTTTGAAATTCCCTCCAAACGTTCAGTCACTATAGGATGGCCATGTAATGGATTTGAGCATTTAGGATTTAAGCATAATAAAAATTTTATTGTTGCAAAAAACAATAAAGAATTAGAATTGGCAATGTCAAGATATTCTGAAGAAGAATTACAAAGAATTGCTGATGAGGGGTTGAAATTAATTTGGCATAAACATTCAGATTATGCGAGAACTGCCCAGATGAAAAAAACTTTTGATTTAATATTTCAAGGAAAATTCAAAGGTAGTTATTGGGAGAATGGGAATTACATATTAAACTAAAATAGTAGAATTATGTGTGGGATCTATTTCAGTAATTACTTATTCTCTGAATCAAAAATTAAAAAAAAGCTTGACCAGATTGCCAATCGAGGTCCAGATTTTCAAGGAATTTTAATTAAAGATCCAAATTGCTTTGGACATAATCGTTTAGCAATTATTGATTTGGACAAACGTTCCAATCAACCCATGCAATTTGATCAATACACAATAGTATTCAATGGAGAAATATACAATTATTTAGACGTTAAAAAAGAATTAGAGTCGAGGGGAGTTCATTTTAACACCACCAGCGATACTGAAGTATTGCTAAAAGGATACGCGTTCTGGGGTGAAAAGGTTTTAGATAGAATTAATGGGATGTTTGCCTTTGCTATTTACAATGAAAAAGAAGATCAGGTTTTTGTGGCTCGTGATCGTTTAGGTGTCAAGCCTTTGTATTATCGTTGGAAAGAGGGTACACTTGAGTTGTGTAGTCAATTGGGTCCTCTGGAAACCAACGGTACATTAGATGTTAAAGCTATTAATGCGTATTTAAAAACAGGCTATATCCCGAGCCCTATGAGTATTTATACCGATATAAAAAAATTACAATCTGGGACCTTTGCCGTTTTTGATTTAACCAATAAGTCGAAAACCCTTTCTATCTATTGGGATTTAGAAAAAGTCGCACCGAGAAATATTCCATACCAACAAGCTAAAGAAGAATTAAAAGAACTATTAGAAGACGCTGTAAAAATAAGACTACAAGCAGACGTTCCTTACGGATGTTTTCTTTCTGGGGGTATAGATTCGGCACTAGTATCTTCTTTAGCAAGTAAAATTCTTGAAAAGCCACTAAATACTTTTACTGTTGGATTTGAAAATAAAGCTTATGATGAAAGCCAGGTTGCACAACAGTTTTCAGATATCCTAAAGACAAAACACAAAACAACCATTTGTAAAGAAAAGGATTTACTCGCTTTAATTGACGATTTTTTTAAAGTGTACGACGAACCTTTTTCAGATTCATCTGCAATTCCTTCATTGTTGTTAAATAAAGTCACAAAATCCCACGCAACGGTAGTTTTGTCAGGTGATGGAGGGGATGAGAGTTTTTTTGGCTACAATCATTTTAAATGGATTAAAAAGGTTAAGTTGTTTTTTTATATTCCTTATTTCGTTAGATATCCCTTATCTTTTTTAATTCCATTTCAATGGATAGGAAAAAGGGGAGCTTCTATTAAAAACATTTTCCGAATGAAAAAATTATCGGTTTTTATTCGAGGGGTTTTTTATGGGTTTGACAGTATTCTGATAAAAGATGATCATAGAACAGATAGCTATGAGAGGCACTTAAGTTTTGCTAAAAATCCATTACAAAAGGCTGCCGATTTAAACATAAAACTATGGCTTGAAAATGACAGTAATGTTAAAGTAGACAGGGCCAGCATGGCATATTCTGTTGAGGTGAGGAGTCCTTTTTTAGATTATAGAATTGTAGAGTTTGCTAGAAAGTTACCTATAGATTTTCGTTTTCAAGGATTGAAAAGGAAAAGGATATTACGGGATATCTTAGCAGATTTTATTCCTGAAAAAATATTTGACCAGCCCAAAAAAGGTTTTGCAATCCCTTTAGCGCAATGGATAAGAAAGGAATTAAAAGAGGAGATCTCATTTTACATGACCAAGGAAATGTTAGCAAAAATCCCCAATTTAAACATTGATAAAATAAAAAGAATGTTAATTCTACATATGACAAAAAATGTTGACTATTCCAAATATATTTGGCGTGTATATATATTGTCAAAGTGGATTCATCTTGAAAAAATTAATAAGTGAAATTAATTATTCTTAGGATAGAGTTGCTATTCAAAAAGATGCTTTTAACCGTTTTGGACTCAAAATTATAATGAAACAATATGAAGCTATATTTCATAAACCTTAAATAATTGAATAGTCTAATTTAAAAGCCAACTAAAAAAATTATTTATCAATGGACACTAAAGAAAGATTTGAATTTGGAAATAATTGGAAACAGTTTTTAAAAAATTTAAATAATGAGAGAATAAGTAATTCATCCACTAGCCTTTTATCTATGTTAGATGTTGAAAATCTTAAAGACAAATCTTTTTTGGATATAGGAAGCGGAAGTGGATTATCTTCACTTGCGGCAAAAAAAGCAGGTGCGAAAGTTTGTTCTTATGATTATGACCTTGATTCTGTAGAATGCACGAAAGAGTTAAAAAGGCGATACTATAAAAATGATAAGGATTGGGAAATATATCAAGGATCAATTTTAGATCAAAAATTTTCAAGCAAACAGGGTGTTTTTGATATTGTTTATTCTTGGGGGGTACTCCATCACACAGGTGATATGTATAAAGCTTTTTACAACATAGACCATAATGTTAAACCCAATGGGTTATTGTTTATTGCAATTTATAATGATCAAAGAAGAATTTCTAGAATATGGGGTCAAGTAAAAAAAACTTATGTAAAAGCTCCATTTCTAAGACCTTTCATTATTTTAATGGGATATTTTATTTTTTGGATTCCCTTTTTTATAATTGATTTTTTAAAACTCAAACCATTCAAACGATGGAAAGAATATAAAAATCGACGAGGAATGTCTCCTCATCACGATGTTGTTGATTGGATGGGAGGGTATCCATTTGAAGTTGCCAAACCAGAAGATGTAATACATTATTTTATAAACAAAGGCTATCATTTGAGAAAACTAAAAACTTGTGGAGGAAGATTGGGTTGTGTCGAATATGTTTTTATTAAAAATAATTTCACCAAATGAAAATATTAGTTACTGGTGCCGCTGGATTTATTGGTTCGAATTTGTCAGAATATCTACTTGAAAAAGGATATGAGGTGATAGGTCTAGATAATTTTTCAACTGGCTACGAAAAGAATATAATTAGTTTAAATAAATTCAAAAACTTTCAATTTTTACAAGGCGATATTCGTGAACTTAATACTTGCATTAAAGCAAGTAAAGGGGTATCAATTGTATTACACCAAGCTGCTCTTGGATCTGTCCCAAGATCAATTAAGGATCCATTGACTTCAAATGAAGTAAATATTAATGGTTTTTTAAATATTCTTGAAGCAAGTAAGCAAAACTCAGTAAAAAGGTTCATTTATGCTGCATCTTCATCTACTTACGGTGATTCAAAAGAACTTCCCAAAGTTGAAAATAGTATAGGAAAGCCTCTTTCGCCATATGCTATAACCAAATACGTAAATGAATTATATGCAGAAATTTATAGTAATATCTATGGTATAGAAACTATTGGGCTTCGTTATTTTAATGTTTTTGGAAGAAGACAAGATCCAAATGGGACTTATGCAGCTGTCATTCCAAAGTTTATTTCTCAGTTTTTAAAAAGAGAATCCCCAGTAATCAATGGTGATGGGTCTTTTTCTAGGGACTTTACTTATATAGATAATGTTTTACAAATGAATTATTTGGCGATGACAACAAAAAATCAAAAAGCCATAAACCAAGTATATAACACAGCCGTTGGCCATCAAACTACTATTAAAGAAATGGCTATAAAAATTAAAGATGAACTTAGTTTTTATAAAAAAGATATTGCAAATATTCCGATTAGTTTTGGAGTTGAAAGATTTGGAGATATTCCACATTCAAAAGCAAGTATTGATAAAGCAATTTTTCATTTAAACTATAGACCATCTCATAATTTTAACAGTGGTATTGAAAATTACATAAAATGGTTTATGAAAAATGAACAATTACATTAAAAATGAAGATTTTAGGAATTTCATGCTTTTATCATGATTTAGCAGCATCTATTATCGTTGAAAACGAAATTATTGCAGCCGTTCAAGAAGAAAGATTTACAAGAGAAAAACATACTCCTGACTTCCCTTCGAATTCAATAAAATACTGTCTAGAAGAAACAGGTTTAAAACTTGAAGAATTAGATGCCGTTGTATTTTATGATAAACCGATTGTTAAGTTTGAAAGATTACTTTCTACTTTTTACCAGGTAGCCCCTAAAGGATTAATTCCTTTTATTAAATCAATACCAATATGGTTAAAGGAGAAACTTTTTCTCAGAAAATTAATTTATGATAATCTTAAAGAAATAGAACCTAGTTTAAAAAAGAAAGACCTAAATCTTCTTTTTACTGAACATCATATATCACATGCTGCTAGTTCATTTTACCCATCTAATTTTAAAGAGAGTGCCATTCTTACTATTGATGGAGTTGGTGAGTGGTGTACCGCTTCAATTTCTAAAGGAGAGGATAAAAAAATTGAAATACTTAAAGAGCTTCATTTTCCTCATTCAGTAGGTCTACTTTACAGTGCTTTTACATACTATTTGGGTTTTAGAGTAAATTCAGGAGAATATAAATTAATGGGTTTAGCTCCTTATGGAATCGAAAATTCAGATGAAACAATATTATTTATAAATAATATTAAATCTGAAATAGTAGACATTAAAGATGATGGATCAATTTTTTTAAATCAGAAATACTTTAAGTATACATATGGTCTTAGAATGATTAAAGAAAAAAGATTTAAATCCTTATTTGGGTTTAGCACTAGGAAAGAAGAGGAAGAAATCACACAAACTCATTGTAATATGGCTTTGGCGATTCAAAAAGTTACAGAAGAAATTGTGTTAAAGATGGTAAAAGAAACAAAAAGACTAACTGATTCAGATATTTTATGTTTGTCTGGAGGAGTTGCTCTTAACTGTGTTGCAAACGGAAAAATTGAGGAATTAGGAATTTTTGAAAATATTTATATTCAACCAGCTTCAGGAGATGCTGGAGGGTCATTGGGAGCAGCTTTAGCTATAAATCACATGTATTTTGATTCAGATAGAATTTACTCAAAAGAGTATGATTTAATGAAAGGCTCTTATTTAGGACCTTATTTTTCTGAAAAAGAAATTTTAATTACCAATAAAAAATATAAAGCAGTTTATGAACATGAAGTTTCATTCGAAAAGTTATGTGAAAAAGTTGCTAAATTAATTTCAGACGGGAATGTTGTAGGATGGTTTCAGGGAAGGTCAGAGTTTGGACCTAGAGCTTTAGGAAATAGATCTATTCTTGCAGATCCAAGAAACCCAGAGATGCAAAAGAAACTGAACCTAAAAATTAAATATAGAGAGGGGTTTAGACCTTTTGCCCCATCTGTTCTTGAAGAAGATTACAATGAATTTTTTGAAGGGAAAATTAAAAGTCCTTACATGTTGATGGTTAAAAAAACACAAAAAAATGTTAGATTAAAGGTCTCAGATGAGTACTGGAATTTAAATTATTGGGATAAGTTATATACAAATAGATCAAAACTTCAGTCAATTACACACGTTGATTTTAGTTCAAGAATTCAAACAGTAAATAAAAAAACTAATCCAAGATATTGGTCACTTTTAAATCAATTCAAGAAGATCACAAATGTAGGTGTTTTAGTTAATACAAGTTTTAATGTCCGTGGGGAGCCAATAGTAAATAATCCTGAAGATGCATTTATATGTTTTATGAATACTGAGATGGATTATTTAGTTATTGAAAATTTTATTTATTCAAAATTAGATCAGAAAACAAAAATTAAAAGACAAGTTTTTAAAAATGATTAGATGTTTAAAAAAATAATTCTTTTAACAGTACCGACTTTTATTTTGTTTTTTCTATTACTAGAAATATTGTTTAATTTTATTATACCTGCATCAGAACTTCCTGATGTATTTTTCGATGATAAATATAAATTAATCAAGTTCAACAAAAATCAGAGTGGGTATTATTCAATTGGAAAATTTCCCAAAGAAAAATTTAGATGGAAAATTAATAATGAAGGATGGAATAATGAAAAAAATTATTATGAGAATAAAACAAAATATAGAATTGCAATTATTGGGGATTCATATGTAGAAGCGTTACAGGTAAATGTTAATGAAAGTTTTCCTTCTATATTTCAAACAAATTTTCCAGATATAGAAGTCTATTCATTTGGAATATCCGGATCACCACTTTCAAATTATTACCAAATGATAAAGTACATATCAAAAAAATTTAATCCTGACTTTTACATTGTTAATGTAGTAGATAATGATTATGATGAAAGTCTTTATTCCCTAAGGAAAAGAAATGTTTTCACGACTTTGAAAACTGATGAAAATCCGGTTTTTATTACTCCAAATGATTCAAGTCAAAAAAGATTGATAAATATTTTAAACAATTCCTCAACATTTAGATATTTTTATCACAACCTTATGTTTTTTCACAAATTAAAAAATGTCATATTGGAAAAAAATAGCAGAAGAAATAACTTGCATGGAGATCAAAACTATAGGGAAGAAATTAAAAAAGGTGTTTCAATTATTGTCGATTCAATAAGCACTATTACAAAAAATAATTTACTGTTTGTAGTAGATGGAAATAGACATAAAATATATAACAATGGAATTAGGGGGAAAGAAAATTTCTACAAAAAGGATTTTATAAGCATTTTAGAAAAAAAATCGATAAAATTTCTAGATTTAGACACTACTTTTTCTTCAAATTACAATCAATATTCAATAAAATTCAATTCTGACCTGGACTATCATTGGAATTCATATGGGCACGCTATAGTGGCTGAAGAAATTAGCAATTACTTAAATGAAAAAGTTTTAAAATGAAAGAAATATTACATTATCTGATGTTAAACAAAAAATTTTGGCTAATTCCATTAGTAATTTTGTTATTAATATTGAGTTTAATTATCGTATTTGCTGGAAGCTCAGCACTCTCCCCATTTATTTATACTTTATTTTAATGAAAATAAAATCTAATCCTTCTTTAACAGTACTTTCAATAATATTTGGATTATTGGTATTTAATTATTTTTTAGATAATAAAATTATCTTTTATTTAAGTATTATTATATCTGGTATAGGGGTTTTCTCTTCAAAAACATCTTTGATTTTAGAGAAAATATGGTTCAAAATATCTTATATACTTAGTTTAATAATACCTAATATTTTACTTTTTCTGTTATTTTTTCTAATTCTAACCCCATTATCTTTTTTGAGTAAAATATTTCGTGCCAAATCAGGATTCAATTTGAAAAAAAATCAAACAACTATGTTTGTTCAATTAAATAAAAAATTTAATAAAGATTCATTTAAAAGAGCATGGTAGGAACGTATAAAATTGCAATAATTGGATTAGGGTATGTTGGCCTTCCCCTGGCTTCTGCATTAGCTAGTAAATTTCAAGTTGTTGGTTTTGATATTAATAAAAAACGGATAGAAGAATTGAATAGTGGGTACGATTCAACTAATGAGCTCTCATCTTATCAGGTCAATGAATATTTAAACAAGAAAATAATTTATACTGATAATGTAAATAAATTAGCAGAAGCTAATTTTTATATAGTTACAGTCCCAACTCCTATTAATAAAGACAAAACACCCAATTTAAAACCAGTAATTAGCGCTTCAAAAACAGTAGCGAAATATTTAAAAAAAGATTCTATTGTAGTTTTTGAATCCACCGTCTACCCAGGTGTCACAGAAGATATATGTGTTCCAATTCTAGAAAAAGAATCTGGTTTAAAATTTAATGTTGATTTTCATGTAGGCTATAGCCCAGAAAGAATAAATCCAGGTGATAAAGAACATACGGTAACAAAAATTAAAAAAGTGGTATCTGGTTCTTCTCCTTATGCACTGAAGAAAATATCTGAAGTTTATGGGTCCGTAATTACTGCAGGAGTATATGAAGCAGAATCCATAAAAGTTGCTGAAGCAGCAAAGGTTATTGAAAATACTCAAAGGGATATTAACATTGCCTTTGTAAACGAGCTTTCTGTGATATTTGAAAAAATGGGAATTGATACAAATCAAGTTTTAAAAGCAGCAGGGACTAAATGGAATTTTCTTAATTTTTTCCCAGGGCTAGTGGGAGGACATTGTATAGGAGTAGACCCCTACTATTTAGCCCATAAATCTCAAGAATTAGGATATAATCCCGAAATTATTCTCTCTGGAAGAAGAATGAATGACAATATGCCAATTCATTTGGTTTCAAGGATTATTAAAAAGCTTTTATCAAATAACAACCTATCTCAAACAAAAACAGCCCTTATCCTCGGAGCTACTTTTAAAGAAAATTGTCCTGACCTTAGAAACTCTAAAGTCTTTGATATTTATAAAGAACTTTCAGACTATAATTTTCAAATTGAAGTTCATGATCCTGTAGCTGATTTTAATGAGCTAACTGATTTATATGAAAACTCAGCTATAGATTCAATTACAAAAGACAAGAAATATGATGTGCTTATTATAGCAGTATCTCACAAGGAATTTTTGAAGTTAGATCCTGAGATTTTTATAAACGAAAATTCTGTAGTATTTGATGTTAAAGGTATGTTTCCAGATAAACCTTACCTTAGGTTGTGACAACCATCTACCATATAATTCCAACTCTAAATTCAGCAGGTGCTGAAAACTTTTTGCTTTCTCTCTCTACACATTTAAGCAAAGAATACAATCAAATAATTTACACTTTTTCAAATCCTGAGAAAGACACCCTTTTTCCAAAATTTGATTCTTCAATAAAATTTATTTTTAACAAAAAAGAATTGATTGGAAGTTTGAAAAACTTTCAAAACCCAATAATAATCTGTTGGATGTACCCATCCATTTTCTTTCTTGAAAAGCTAAGAGTATTTAATAAAATAGAGGCTAAAATTATATGGAATATTAGACACTCTTCTTTTTTGCCCTTTGAAATAAAACAAAAAGCGGGGCTATTATTTTTAGGACTACTCTCAAATATCAGAAAATACAGTATTATATATTGTGCTTACGCCTCAAGAGACTATCACCAAAGATTTTTATTTTATAAAAGAAAATCAAAAGTAATTTTAAATGGTCTAACGAAGAAGTTAGATTTTAAGGATCTTAATAATGAAGACTATTTCCTATATGTGGGAAGATACAATCCTTCTAAAGGACCAGACTTACTTTTAAGTGTTTTTAAAAAATATGTAAAGATAAACCCAGAGGCAAAACTTAAAATTGCTGGAGGGGGTTGGAATAGAAATCAAATGGATAATGCATTACTTAATAACGTTGAACTTTTAGGTAACGTTGATGATTTATCAGCCCTATATGCCAGAGCAAAGTGCTTTTTATTCACTTCAAAAACAGAAGGGTTTCCCAATGTGTTAGCTGAAGCCTGTAGTTTTGGTCTTCCTGTAATTGCCACAAACGCTGGAGATGCATCAGTAATTTTAAAAGACTATCCAAATGCAGAAATTGCAACCACAGAAAAACATTTTTCAGAGCTTTTAAACAATTTTGAGAATAATGACTTTACTCTAAAAAGCAAAGCTGCTAAGGATTTTAGAAAAAGATTTGATTTCGATAAAACAGTTTCTAACTACATTAAATTTTTTAAAAGTTTATGAGAATAGCATATGTAGTTAATGATTTAGACTTCTTTATTTCT
>Ga0209138_1003472_pt1 | contig 11284 bp, 10 predicted proteins | sample SaaInl3SG_22_DNA_FD_184645 | JGI IMG/M metagenome (GOLD analysis project Ga0209138, IMG submission 184645) | Marine microbial communities from expanding oxygen minimum zones in the Saanich Inlet - ESP_153SG_22_DNA (SPAdes) (version 2) | ecosystem: Environmental > Aquatic > Marine > Intertidal...
TGTCCGGCAGGAGTTCCAGAGTCGCCCGCCAGCGTTGCTGGCTTGATTGCAGGAGACAAAGTCACTGCCGTCAATGGCAATGCTGTTATTAGCTGGAGCGAGGCGGTAGCGGAACTCTCAAAGAGCCAAAGTTCGCCCTCAACCTTGACCGTGCTCAGGTCCGGGAGCCTGTTGCAGCTTCCGATTCTTCCAACTTTTATGGAATCGCAGGTCTTCTCCCAATCCGGAGAGGCACTCACTGATGCTGCCGGCTTGCCGGTCACCGAGCTTCGTCCAATCCTTGGAATCCAGCTGCAAGCCGACATGGTGCCGGTTGGAATCGGTGAATCATGGGATTTCGCGATGGCCGCGACCGGAGCGATGGCCAGTTTTGTTCTGGATCTTCCAAACCAGGTCTATCAGGTTGCCTCCAGCACGTTTGGTTTTGGTGAGCGGAATCCAAATGGGGCAGTTTCCATTCTCGGAGTTGGCCAACTGGCGGGGGAGCTTACCGCTGCCGACATTGGAGTGGGAGCAAAACTTGCCTCGCTGCTACTGCTGATTGGGTCATTGAACCTAGCCCTGTTCGTATTCAACATGATTCCGCTACTGCCGCTTGATGGCGGCCATGTGGCGGGTGCCCTGTATGAGAGCGCCAAGCGCAGGCTTTCGATGCTATTTTCCAAAAAGGACCCCGGTCCAATTGACAGCGCCAGGGCGTTGCCACTTGCCTACGGGGTTTGGGTGCTGCTTATCTTTACAGGTGCGATACTTATCGTTGCCGATTTGGTTAATCCAATTCGTCTGGGCTAGGAAGTATCTAGACGTTTTTGCTGTTGAGGCTTTGAGCAAACGAGAGGTTTGAATTGCCAGCTGTAAATCTTGGGCTACCGAGCTCACCCCCGCCAACATTGGCACCTCGAAGAAAAACCCGCCAGATTATGGTGGGCAAGGTTCAGGTGGGAAGCGAAGCACCAGTTTCAGTGCAGTCAATGACCACAACCCAGACCACCGACATCAACGGAACGCTTCAGCAAATCGCTGAGCTGACCGCCACCGGTTGCGACATCGTGAGGGTTGCCGTCCCCACTCAAGAAGATGCCGACGTTCTGCGAATCATTGCCAAGCGCTCTCAGATTCCGGTAATCGCCGACATACACTTCCAGCCAAGGTATGTGTTTGCTGCAATCGCGGCAGGCTGTGGTGCAGTGCGAGTGAACCCGGGAAACATCAGAAAGTTTGATGACCAGGTTGCAGCTATCGCCAAAGAGGCCAAGGATGCAGGGGTTTCACTGCGAATTGGTGTGAATGCGGGATCTCTTGATCCGAGACTTTTGGAAAAATACGGGAAACCAACGGCCGAGGCCTTGGTTGAGTCCGCCGTCTGGGAAGCAAGTCTTTTCGAGGAGCACGACTTCCACGACTTCAAGATCTCCGTGAAGCACAATGACCCGGTGGTTATGGTCAAGGCTTACGAAATGCTTGCAGAGCGAGGCGATTGGCCGCTGCACCTGGGCGTCACCGAGGCAGGACCAGCCTTCCAGGGAACAATCAAGTCGGCCGTTGCATTCGGTTCGCTTTTGTCAAGGGGAATTGGTGACACCATTCGGGTTTCGCTTTCTGCGCCGCCAGTTGAGGAAGTCAAGGTTGGCTTCCAGATTCTGGAAAGCCTGAATCTTCGCCCAAGAAAACTTGAAATTGTTTCCTGTCCAAGCTGTGGAAGGGCTCAGGTTGACGTTTACACCCTGGCCAACGATGTCACAGAGGGCCTTTCGCACCTGACAGTTCCGATTCGAGTGGCTGTTATGGGTTGCGTAGTAAACGGCCCAGGTGAAGCCCGCGAAGCTGATCTTGGTGTTGCCTCTGGCAACGGCAAGGGTCAGATTTTCGTGAAGGGTGAGGTCATCAAGACCGTTCCCGAAAACGAAATCGTGGCAACTCTGATTGAGGAAGCGAACCGAATTGCTGCAGAAATGGACAGTTCACTTGTCGGAACGGCACAGGTTAGCGTCGGCGAGTAGCTAACATTGTGCTCATGCCATATCGCCTGAGCTCATTATTTTTCAAAACCCTCCGCGAGGACCCCTCCGACGCCGAGGTTGAAAGCCATCGCCTGCTAGTTCGAGCAGGGTACATCCGTCGCGCAGCCCCTGGTGTTTTCAGTTGGCTTCCACTTGGGCTTATGGTCAAGAACAAGATTGAGCAGGTAGTGCGCGAGGAAATGTCCGCCGCTGGGGCTCAAGAGGTGTTTTTCCCGGCACTGCTGCCAAAGGAGCCCTACGAGGTCACGGGTCGCTGGGATGACTACGGCGACAACATCTTCAGGCTGAAGGACCGCAAGGATGCGGACTATCTGCTGGCGCCAACCCACGAAGAGGTCTTCACTCTGCTGGTGAAGGATCTTTACAATTCCTACAAGGATCTGCCGCTTAGCATCTACCAGATTCAGAACAAGTATCGCGACGAAGCACGCCCCAGAGCAGGTCTTCTTAGAGGGCGCGAGTTCGTGATGAAGGATGCCTACAGCTTCGACATTTCTGACGCGGGGCTAGAGGTTTCATATCAGGCGCAGCGCGATGCATACGAGCGCATTTTCACCAGACTCGGCCTTGAATACGCCATCGTCAGCGCGGATGCCGGTGCTATGGGTGGCTCCAAGTCTGAAGAGTTTCTAAACCCCTCTGAGATCGGAGAGGACACCTTTGTGCGCTCCGCTTCGGGCTTCGCAGCCAATGTTGAGGCAGTTAGATTTGCGCCGCTGGAAGCCGTGGCGCCACCAGCGGAAAAGGCCGAAGTTAACGATTCGCCAAATACCCCAACGATTGCATCACTTGTCGACTTCTCGAATGCCAGCCATCCAAAGTCAAATGGCGCCTGGAGCGCGGCCGACACTCTAAAGAACGTCGTGCTGGCGCTAATTGCGGCCGATGGCACCCGAGAGCTAGTTGTGGTCGGCATTCCCGGCGACCGGGAGGTCGACCAGAAGCGTGCCGAAGCGTTCTTCGGTTGCGATGTGGAGCAGGCCAACGAAGCTGATTTCAAGAAGCACCCAGGCCTAGTCAAGGGCTACATTGGACCGACCAAGGGTGGAGTTCAATTCCTTGGCGAAAAGGCGGAATCTAAGCTTCGCTATCTTTTGGACCCACGAGTGTCCGAGGGCAGTTCCTGGATCACTGGTGCCAACCAAGACCAGAAGCATGTTTGGTTCTTGACCTACGGCAGGGACTTTTCTGCTGATGGGATTGCCGACATCGCTGAAATCAAGGCCGGAGACCCGGCTCCAGATGGCTCGGGGCCACTCGAGTTGGCCAGGGGCATTGAAATTGGTCACGTCTTCCAGCTCGGCAGGAAATACGCCGAGGCTCTAGACCTAAAGGTTTTGGACGAAAACGGCAAGTTGGTGACGGTGACCATGGGTTCCTACGGAATCGGTGTCACCAGGCTGGTGGCCGTAATTGCGGAGGCCTTCCACGACGACAAGGGTCTAACCTGGCCAGATTCTGTTGCTCCGGCCAATCTTCACATCATTGCCACCGGCAAGGATGAGGCAGCATTCGAGGCAGCCGAGACCCTCACTGTTGAGGCTGAGGAACTTGGTTTGACCGTAATGCTGGACGATCGTCCAAAGCTGAGCCCGGGAGTCAAGTTTGCTGACGCTGAGCTGATCGGTAACCCTTGGATCATCATTTGTGGTCGAGGTGTTCAGGATGGTGAAGTTGAGCTTTGGAACCGAGTGTCAGGAGAGCGTACTCAAGTGAAGATAGAATCAGCTTTAGCCGAGCTAATGGCCAAGCGCTAAGTAAATAAGGAAAAGAGGCGAGTCATGGATATAGATCTACAAGTTCTTCGCCTTTTGGAGCGCGAAAAAGAAATCCCATTTGATGAATTGGTACTGATTATTGAGGCTGCCATTCTGGCTGCTTTTCACAAGCATGTCGGCGAGCAGCCCAAGGGCGCTCGTGCCGAGCTTGATCGCAAAACCGGGCACGTTCGAGTTTTCCAAGCTCTTCTAAACGAAGAAGAAGAGCCAGTTGGCGAAGAAGAAGTTACCCCAGAAGGCTTTGGCCGAGTTGCGGCGTATGCGGCGAAGCAGGTTATTGCCCAGCGCATGCGGGAAATTTCTGACGAGGGGCTGCTCGGAGAATTCAAGGGCAAAGAAGGAGACATTGTTTCCGGCCAGATCCAGCAGGGATCTCGATCGAACATGGTCTACATCAACCTGGGCTCAATTGAAGCGCTAATGCCTCCAGAGGAGCAGGTTCCGGGAGAGCCATACCTGCATGGAAGCAGAATCAGAGTTTACGTAACCAGCGTTCAGAAGGGTCCACGCGGTCCTCAAATCACAGTTTCTAGAACTCACCCCGGCTTGGTACGAAAGCTGTTTGCTCTGGAGGTTCCAGAGGTGCAGTCGGGTCAGGTTGAAATTGCCTCAGTTGCCAGAGAGGCCGGTCACCGCACCAAAATTGCCGTCATCGCCAAGGAGCCAGGCATCAATGCCAAGGGTGCCTGCATCGGTGAGCTTGGCCAGAGAGTCCGCGCCGTTAGTGCTGAATTGAACGAAGAGAAGATCGACGTGGTTGATTTCTCGGAGGATTTAGCAACATTCGTTGCTCATGCGCTCAGCCCAGCCCGGGTGTCCGACAGCTTCGTGCTGGATGCCGCAACCAAGGCAGTGCGGGTGCTGGTGCCCGATTTCCAGCTTTCACTTGCCATTGGCAAAGAGGGCCAGAATGCGCGCCTTGCAGCGAAGTTGACAGGTGCCAAAATCGACATTCAGCCGGACAGCATTTTAGAGGGATAGCAACATTTGCTATCTGGGCATAGAATGGACCCTATTCGGACCTGTGTTGGCTGCCGCCAACGAGATTCGATGCAGAACTTGCTGAGGGTTGTTTCACTCGAAGGCGAGCTTCAAGTTGACCAGCAGCGAAAGTTGCCGGGACGAGGAGCTTGGATTCACGGTAATTGCTCGCAACTGGCTCTGGATCGAAAAGGTCTAGTACGCGCCTTAGGGGATTCCAAGACGGAATCGTTTGAGACATGGCTTAGGAATCAGGCAGAAAATATGGCTGACAAAAAATGAGTAACTCGAAATGAGACCCGCTCAGAACTAAGGCCTTCCCTGTTTGGGTAGGCCCCGAACAGGAGAAAACAAGTGGCGCTTCCACGCGTATACGACATTGCTAAAGAAGTTGGTATTGATACCAAGGTTGCTTTAGCCAAACTAGAAGAACTTGGCGAATACGTCAAAGGTGGTTCTTCAACCATCACCCCACCGGTAGCTGAGAAGCTACGCGCAGCTTTTCCCAAGAAAGAAAAGCCTGCTAAGAAAGAGCCAGAAGCGAAGGTAAAGCCTGCAGCACCAAAGGCTGCTAAGCCAGAGGCGCCTTCCAGCGAAGCACCGGTGGCTCCAAAGCCAGCTGATCCAGAGAAGCCAGCCGCTACTGCCGCTGCAGCAGCGGAGCCAGAGGCAAAGCCTGCCCCAACTCCTTTGACTGGAACTCCAAGGCCAGGCAACAATCCATTTTCGTCTAACCAGGGCATGGGAATTCCACGCCCAATGGCTAGGCCAGGCAACAATCCATTTTCTTCTAACCAGGGCATGGGTCGACCACGTCCAGGCGGCGCACCGCGCCCCGGTGGAGCACCTCGTCCAGGCGGAGCAGCTCGTCCAGGCAGCGCACCGCGCCCCGGTGGAGCACCTCGTCCAGGCGGCGGAGCACCACGTCCAGGCGGCGGCGGAGCACCGGCTTTTGGAGCTCCAGGAGCACAGCGCCCAGGATTTGGTGGCCCAGGTGGTAGACCAGGTCCAGGTGGCCGCGGTGGCCGCGGTGCGGGCACCGCAGGCGCCTTTGGTAAGGGTGGCTCGCGAGGTAAATCTCGTAAGTCCAAGCGGACAAAGCGCGAAGAGTACGAGCAAAGAGAAGCACCGAGCCTTGGTGGCACCATGGTGCCACGCGGTGACGGAACCACGGTCATCCGGGTTCGTCGCGGCTCCTCTATTCAGGACTTTGCCGACAAGATTGGCGCTAACGCAGGTCAGCTAATCACTGTGTTGTTCCACTTGGGTCAGATGGCTACCGCCACTGCCTCGCTGGATGAAGAGACCTTCCAGATTCTGGGCGAGGAGCTTGGCTACAAGCTCGAGGTTGTTTCTCCGGAGGACGAAGAGCGAGAGCTATTCGAAGGCTTTGGGCTTGATATCTCAACCGGCATCGAGGAAGAGGAAGACGGAGACTTGTCTCCAAGACCTCCAGTTGTCACGGTTATGGGACACGTTGACCACGGTAAGACTAGGTTGCTGGACTCGATCCGTAACGCCAACGTTGTTGCTGGTGAAGCCGGTGGCATCACCCAGCACATCGGTGCCTACCAAGTGCACACCACTCATGACAACAAGGATCGTGCGATTACCTTTATCGACACCCCAGGTCACGAGGCCTTCACCGCGATGCGTGCCCGAGGTACTCAGGTAACCGACATTGCAATCTTGGTTGTTGCAGCCGATGACGGCGTCATGCCTCAGACAATTGAGGCACTGAACCACGCGCAAGCTGCGCAGGTGCCGATCGTTGTGGCTGTGAACAAGGTTGATAAAGAAGGTGCGAACCCGTCCAAGATTCGTCAGCAGCTAACCGAATTCGGTTTGGTTGCCGAGGAGTTTGGTGGCGACGTCATGTTTGTTGACGTTTCAGCACTCAAGGGCAACGGAATCGACCAGCTGCTTGATGCAGTGCTACTTACTGCTGATGCCGCGCTAGATCTTCGGGCAAATCCCGACAAGGCTGCCCGCGGTGTTGCAATTGAAGCGAACCTTGACAAGGGTCGCGGATCTGTCGCAACAGTGCTTATTCAGTCTGGAACGCTTTCAGTTGGTGACGCCATTGTTGCCGGAAGTGCCCACGGTCGTGTTCGTGCGATGTTTGACGAAAACGGCGATGCGGTCACCTCGGCGACACCTTCAAGGCCAGTTCAGGTGCTCGGACTTCAGTCTGTGCCAAGAGCTGGTGACACCTTCGTGGTGGCAGACGACGAGCGTCAGGCAAGGCAAATTGCCGAGAAGCGCGAAGCTGCCGATAGAAATGCTCTGCTTGCCAAGACCCGCAAGAAGCTCTCACTTGAGGACTTCACCAAGGCGCTTGAGGATGGAAAGGTTGAGTCACTGAACTTGATCATCAAGGGTGACGTTTCTGGTGCCGTTGAGGCCCTAGAGGACAGCCTGTTGAAGATCGAAGTTGACGATTCCGTTCAGCTACGCATTATTCACCGCGGTGTTGGTGCCATTACTGAGTCAGACGTGAACCTAGCAACAGTTGACTCTGCTGTGATCATTGGATTCAACGTCAGGCCAGACAACAAGGCCAAGGAGCGCGCGGACCGAGAAGGTGTTGACATTCGTCACTACACAGTCATCTACAACGTGCTTGACGACATCGAGAGCTCCCTCAAGGGAATGCTCAAGCCTGAGTACGAAGAGGCTCAGCTGGGAACTGCGGAGGTCCGCGAGGTCTTCAAGTCTTCCAAGTTTGGTCTGATCGCAGGTTCCTATGTCAGAAGCGGACTAATGCGTCGAAACGCAATGGCAAGAGTGCTGCGTAACGGTGAGGTGATTGGCGAAAACCTAAAGGTTGAGTCGCTCAAGCGCTTCAAGGACGACGCGACCGAAGTAAAGGCCGACTACGAGTGTGGTATCGGTCTGGGTGACTTCAACGATGTCAAGGTCGATGACGTAATCGAGACTTACGAGATGGTTGAGAAGCCGAGGGCATAATGGTTGATCACGCCAGAGCTCGCCGTTTGGGCGAGCGAATCAAGGTGCTAGCTGCAGAGGCGCTTGCCAAGGTGGTGAAGGACCCGGATCTTGGGTTCGTCACTTTTACCGACGCGAGGGTAACACCTGACTTGATGCAGGCACGGCTTTATTACACGGTGTTTGGTTCCGGTCCCGACAAGGACCGGACCATCCAGATTCTAGAGAAAAACACCGGTCGTCTGCGCGGCGAGATTGGCAAGAAACTAGGCATTCGCCTAACTCCTACCCTGGAGCTGATTCTTGATGAGGTGCCCGAGAACGCGGGTGCTCTCAATGACCTGCTTGCCGAGGCCAAGCGGCGTGATGAGGAACTAGAAAAGCTTGCCAAGACTGCTAAGCCAGCCGGGGAAGCGGACCCTTACATTCACAAGACCCAGGCTGAGTAATGGCTTCTGGCCTGGTTCTCATTGACAAACCTCAGGGCTGGACGTCACATGATGTTGTGGCGAAAATGCGCGGGGTTTTAGGGACCAGAAAAGTCGGTCATGCCGGGACGCTTGACCCCATGGCCACCGGCCTTTTGATTCTCGGTGTTGACTCCGGCACCAAGCTGCTTCAATACCTGCTGGGTAAAGATAAGACCTATCGCGCAACAATTCGTCTTGGTGAAACCACACAGAGTGACGACGCCGATAGTCCTGTCGAGAAAGCAATTGACGCCTCATCGATCAGCACGCTAGAAATTGACCAAGCAATCAATGAGTTGACCGGAGAAATTGAGCAAATTCCCTCCAGCGTTAGCGCCAAAAAGATTGACGGCAAGCGCGCCTACGACCTTGTCCGCGAGGGCAAGGAGGTTCAACTAAAGCCGAAATCGATTACCATCCACAGCTTCGAACGGCTCGGAGAGCCGGTCGTGTCTGGCCAGGCAGTAGAGGTTGAGGTCGAAGTTCGATGTTCCTCGGGCACCTACATCAGGGCGCTAGCTAGAGACATCGGCATCGAACTGAAAGTCGGTGGTCACCTGACGGCGCTTCGCAGAACTGATATCTCAGAATTCAAGGTCAGTGATGCCACAACCATGGAGCAGGAACCGGTGGTGGTATCGATGATTGAGGCAGCCACGAGCTTGTTTTCCGCGACTGAAATCACAAGTGATCAGGAAACTGATCTGCGCCATGGCAAGCGAATTGTTTTGGATTCAGCAGCATCGAACTTGGCAGCGACTAGGGATGGCGCGCTGATAGCGCTCATTGAGTCGGTAGGTTCTGAATACAAGTCCATGGCAGTGTTTGAGGCTCAAGCATGATTGATCTCTATTTCTTGATCCTTGTTTGGTACGCAGTGGCAGCAGGGTTAGTACTGGTCGGCTTTGGATTGTTTGGCAGGAAGCCAAGTGGATTCACGGTTGCGCTCGCAGCGGGTGTGGAAGCGGGTCTGTTGGTTCAGCTGGTGCTGTCGATTGGCTTGGTTGCTATGGGCGAAACTGCTGCCATCGACACCTGGGAGTTCTTTGGTTATTTGGTGGTGGCGCTACTGGTGCCAGTCGCTGGAGTTTTCTGGGCACTTGTTGAGACCACGCGCTGGTCAACTGTGATCATGGGAGCCAGTGTCTTGACGATTGCGGTGATGTTGGTTCGAATGCAACAGATCTGGACCGGCACCAACCCGATAACTGCCTAAGATTGCTCTTGGTGATTTTGTGAAAAAAACGACGGGCGTAGGCAGGCTGCTGGTAGCGGTCTATGGCATCTTCGCAATCTCGGCATCAGCCAGAGCGCTGTATCAGCTGGCCAGAGAGTTTGACCAAGCACCAGTTGCCTATTCTTTGTCGGCGCTCGCGGCGATTGTTTACATCGTTGCCACTATTTCCCTTGCCAACCCGGAGCGCTATGGATCGCTTGCACTGATTGCGGTCAGGTTTGAACTGCTGGGGGTATTGGTGGTCGGATTGTTGTCATGGTCGGCCCCGGAATTGTTCAATCACCCTTCGGTCTGGTCTGGCTTTGGTATTGGTTATGGATTTGTTCCGCTGGTGCTGCCGATTCTGGGTTTGATTTGGCTTAGGAGGCAGCGTGTTAAAGCTAACTAATTCATCACTGCCAGCCGATTTTGCCGACACCGCGGTGGCGATTGGGAAATTTGATGGAGTCCACCTTGGACATCGGCAGCTCCTGCATGAGATTGTGCACGCATCCGAAGAGGGAGGGGTCGCAGCAGCAGTTCTCACCTTCGACCGACACCCTGATGCCATATTGCGACCAGGATCAGAGCCGGAGCCTCTGATTGGCCCGAACCAAAAGCAGCGACTGCTAGAGCAGGCCGGTGTCGACCTGCTGGTGACACTTCCCTTTGATCAGGCTCTGGCTGCGCTTAGCCCAGAGCAGTTTGTAATGGATTACCTGGTGCCACTTCGGGCAAGGCTGGTGCTGGTGGGTCAGGGATTCAGGTTCGGGCACAAGGGGTCCGGAAACATACAGACCCTTCAGGAACTGGGGCCCAGGCTCGGCTTTGTTGCCAGAGAGATTCCTACCGTTGAATTTGGGTCGGTTCGAGTATCAAGCACAGAGATTCGAAGTGCCCTGGCTGCTGGGGATGTCACCCGCGCATCGGTGATGCTCGGTCGCAACCATCAAACCGAAGGCATTGTGGAGCACGGTCGCAAGATTGGTCGTCAAATCGGATTTCCAACTGCGAACCTTGCTCGCAACAGCGAGGGTTTGTTGCCTGCTGACGGTGTCTATGCCGGCTGGCTCTATGCAAATGGAATTCGCTACCCAGCCGCACACTCAGTGGGCACTAACGACTCCATCGAAGCAGTGCCAAGGCTTCTAGAGTCGCACGTGATTGGGCGAGACGACCTGGATCTCTACGACCTGGTTGTCACGTGCGAATATGTCGAGCAGGTCAGGCCCTGGGCAAAATTTGAGTCAATGGATCAGCTGATAGCGCAGATTGCCGCAGATGTTCAGGCCTGTAAAGAAATGCTGGGGGAGTAAAGTCGAGCTATGACTTTTGTAGATGCCATAAAGAGCGGGTTCAAGAACTTTGTAAATTTCAAGGGCAAGGCCTCTAGGCGTGAGTTCTGGTACTGGGTGTTGTTCACATTCCTGCTGGCAATTGTGCTTGGGACAATTGAGGGCGTAATTTGGCCATCGCCTGCTCCTTCTGGAGACCCGCTAACCGATATTCAGTCGCTGAGCTCGGACGTGACCCCGCTAACTTCGCTGTCTTCGCTGATCTTGTTGCTGCCAAACCTCTCGATGCTGGCCCGTCGCCTGCATGACGCCGGCTTTAGCGCTAAGTGGTTGTTGATTCAGATCGTGCCGCTTGCCTATGCAATTTTCGCAACCATCGGGGCCGTAGTGCTGATCAACGACTACCCGGCTGGAATTGAGTTCTCCTCCGAGCTTCTGATGTCGCTCATCTTCTTGATACTTCCGATCTTTGCTTTGATCGCGGTGGCGTTCGTGATTTTGCTGGTGATGTCACTGAAGAAATCCAAGAGTTTTTATGACGGCAACAAATATGTTGAGCCAGAACCGCTTGATT
>Ga0209138_1003474_pt1 | contig 11280 bp, 23 predicted proteins | sample SaaInl3SG_22_DNA_FD_184645 | JGI IMG/M metagenome (GOLD analysis project Ga0209138, IMG submission 184645) | Marine microbial communities from expanding oxygen minimum zones in the Saanich Inlet - ESP_153SG_22_DNA (SPAdes) (version 2) | ecosystem: Environmental > Aquatic > Marine > Intertidal...
AAAAGACCATCGTCACACAAGAACCACTAGAGCCTGACAGTCCCAACAGAGCAAGAGCCAAAAAGCAAGCAGAGCGCCTGCTGAAGAAAGCAAGCGACAGCGACCCGCGGTAAAAATTTTTAAGGAAACCCACAATGCAACTCACAGAAGAACAACAAGATCTCCTTGAATCAGTGCTCAACCTAGCCTCAATCACAGCAGACGCACAGATAGATGATGATGCCAAAGAAGACGCATACGAGGTGATCGAAGCACTAGCAGACCTATTTGAAATCCCACGCACCCGAGTCACAGTTGATGAAACAGAAAACGCTGACGGAAGCCTTACTTTCACAGTGTCAAGCATCACAGAAGATCGACCCAAAAGTCATCTCAAATTGGTTGCAGACAACCCACAAGACAATGACAATACGCCTCCAAGTGAATTGAACGCACAGGAACCCACAGACGACGACACACGTCATTAGAACACTCTAAGCACTCACTACACTATATAGAACACACGACAGCACTCTAAGCACTATATAGAACACACGAGACAGCATATACACGCACGACAGCACTCTAAGCACTATATAGAATGACTACACTACGTAGACTCACTACACTATATAGATAGACTCGCTCAGCGTATACGACAGTGACTACGCTTGAGACTCCCACTACACTATATACCCCCACAGGCCCCGCTGTAAGCACCTTGACTATAGGCCCCGCTGTAGGTTCTACACCGTGAGATATCATTAAGTCTAAGGTAGTATATAGTGTAGAGACTATGGTTGAGAGAAGTGTGAAAAGTATTTGAACTATGCCTCTCGCCACCTCAGTCAATCAAAAATTTTTGGCACACAAAATTACACTTTGACACACAAAACCACACGATTCTTACACGTTCTACCACCACGACAGACACCGTAGATGCACCATAAAACACTCTGTTTATACCATTTTTAACCGCATTCTAACGGTCTCAGATGGTGCCTCTACTCTACACTATATACGGGGATAGACACACTGTAGTCAAGTGACTCTTCTACACTACGTACAGGCTCAACTAGGGTCTACACTACGCACTATGAAGCACTACGTAGACTCACTACACTACGTAGATCATTGCAGACTACACTACGCTAGGTCACTACACTATATAGATCACGGGTGGTCACTACACTATACGAGTTCACTACACTACGTAGATCAATGTGGTTTGATTCACTAGAGGGACTTTCACTGTGATTCAGGTAGTCACTACACTATATAGAGGGAGATTGAAGCCCGGATCAAATGGAAACTGTGGTGACCTCGTTCTTTCCGTTTCATCAGGTGTAACCTCTTGATATCGTTGAGGTTTTTGGTGTTCTTTTGATGGGAGGGGTGTTCGTTCAAAATTCGCCAATGATATCAAGAGGTTAGGGGTCTACAGAAACTCCAGGCATCGGTAGTGTTTGTCTTCTACTTGGGGAATTCAGTAGCCCTAACCCAGTTTATTCAATTTTGGAAGTTTGCTCCTCCGTTGCCCTTATTGTTCTTATAGTATACCATCTAATGCTTCAAAGGTCAACCTCTTTTTTACCATTTTCTGAAATTATTTTTCGGTTGACTGTGAGGGAGATTGGTGCTATAGTATACACACAATGAGAGATCAGGAACCGAGATATCCGGCCTGCGTGGGACTCACACGCTCAGGATCAAGTGCATGGCCGTGGTGCCAGCAGAGGCGAGAAGTGTGGACTGACATGCGAGCGAGACCATATCCCTGGTACCTAAGGATGGTTCCCAATAGATGGATCTGGTACACACGCTCAGGCGCTCATTTTAGATTTCGGCAAAAAAGAGGTTGACTTCTGAGCGAGGTGATCATATACTGTATATAACAGTTAGGAAACAGAGGGTAAAAAAATGCAATTTGTAGTCACAACACAGGGTCTTGAGAACTACGGCGCACACCAAGAGAGCGGCAAGTTCGCAGATGGCCAGAACTATTGGAAGTTCAAGAGCGGGACTGACTATCTTGTGCGGGGCCTAGAGCGGCCTCAGGATGCGATGGCATTCGTTGCTTCGTTTGGTATTGACAACGGCATTGGTTGGAAGGAGTTCCCAACAGAGGTGCTGACTGTAGAGGAGTGGGAGGCACAGTTCCATTCAGACTTCGACACTGAATACTTGGACTTCAAGCGAAAGTATTTGGTCACGGTGGATCCAAGAGATCCTCAATCATACAAGCGGTTCTTGAGCCGCTAGGGGGGATAAGATGTTTAATCAATATTTCGTATACTATGATGGACGGTTCATAGGCACTGTGATGGCACTGACGGAGCAGAGTGCAAGGGACAAAGGCGGCCAATTGGCGGGTGTGAGTGCGAGTGCTTACACTGGCAGGTCACGTAAACTAATGGAGGTGGTAAGACGATGAGCAAGACAGGACAATGGGTATTTGAGATGCAGGAAGATGCGGAGTGGATGAGCAGAGCAGTGTTCGTTCGCAAGCATGGAGTCAGTCAAGTAGCGGTATGGGAAGAGGTTCAGCAGGCCAAACTAGGCTATGAACCCGACTACGAGCCCTACTAGAAGATAGTGTGGTGACTCAATACACCCGCGGAGGCCAACGGTAAGCCTCCATTTTTTTCAACTTTTGGCAAATAAAAGGTTGACAACTCGAGCATTAGATCATATACTGTATATAACAGTTAGAGAATAGAGGGACATATGATGTTAGAATTAATTGGTTTTATCACAGTTGCGTATTTGATCTTCAAGTTTGCTCCGGCGATCTTAGAAGTGGGCTTCAAGTTTGCTATCGTTTGCATTGGTTTGGTAGCCTTCTTGTTCATTGCCAACTACATTTGGTTCACCGTTTTGTTTGCTGTTCAATGATAGGATTCCTCGTAAAGATGGGGCTGTTCTGGGGAACGCTCTATTACATCAACTTCTGGCCCTGGGCACTTGAACATCCGTTCTGGTTAGGGTTCATAGGCATCGTGGCATTCGTCTATACCTTTGCTTGGATCGGACGACTCAGCAGATAAAAAAAGATCAAAGTTTTGGCAAATTAGGGGTTGACATTTGGTTTGCTTGAGCGTATACTGTATATAACAATTAGGAAAGAGGGCAAGACATGGAAAAGTCAATTTACGAAGTCAGCAGTCAGCACAAGGTTTTGGCTAAGATGGGCCGGGCTATGATGGACATGAGCGAATATGCCAATTGCAAGGGCATGAAGGAAGAGGACTTCTACTTGCTCAATCACCTCAGCCATGTGGGCAATATGCTCACCAAGTTGGGCAACACCTTTGGTCCACGGGTAGAAGACTTCACCCAAGCGGACAGAGATTTAATTGCACGTTTTGGCAAAAAAGAGGTTGACATTCCGCAGATGCGATAGTATACTATTATTAATAGTTAGGGCAAATGAAAGGGCAAAAGATGAAAACAATAATTGGATCGATACTAGTAGTTGGTGGCTTGATGGCGATGGCAGGATCAGCAAATGATTGCGATGGTGCTTGCATGGACACGGCCAACACACTGGGAGAGATGCTCATGGTTGCAGGCGCAGGTTTGACTGCGATGGCTGTGGGCGGTTTGATGTTGATCAAGGCGAACTTGGTCAATGAGTAAGATCGTATCAGTGATAGCCGTGAGCATAATGCTCACAGGCTGTGGCACACTCAACGTGATCGAGAGTGCTAACCTGGCGCGAGGGGTCGCAGGATTGAGCAAGGCGGGAGTCACAGAAGAACTGATAGTGGCTACCAAGGATGCTGTTGACCCAACACGAGGCGGAGGCTTTGGTAATTAAAGCGTCCAAAAAAGATACATTTTCGGTTGACATTTGAAGTCAACGAGTGTATTATATAGATAATAAGGCAACTAACAGAAAGAGGCACATATGACAAACAAGACATTTTCAGTAGCAGGAACTTCAACCCAGAACGGCGTTACCAAGGTGAGGTTCGCTCAAGACTATGTGGGTAGGTTTAAGATCCTCAACAAGAACGGACATGAGAACATCGAGTTGATCGAACTTGGTTCTAGCATGAGCAAGGCAGACATCTGTAAGATGTTGTTGAGCCATCCTAAGTTCCAATCAGAAGACCAACAGAGTGCGATTGCTCAGTTCGTGGTCAAGAACATTAAGACGGCTCCAGCAGATGCTGTAGAAGCCGCAGACGCAACTACGCCCATTGAAGCGTAGTTAGAAAAAGAGATCATTAGGGGTTGACATTAGCCCCTAATGGTACTATACTAAGACATCATTAGAAGACAGCGAGGGACAAGGCTGTGATTATCCGTTCGAAGAAGAAGTTATATCAATTGAAGCACCGGTCGGCGTTTAGACGCAAGGGAGAATCAAACTAAGAGATTCAGCCTCCATGGTGGAATAGGTAGACACAAGGGACTTAAAATCCCTCGCTTATGGCGTCCCGGTTCGAGTCCGGGTGGAGGCACCAACTGCCCGTAGATCAACTGGATAGATCAACAGACTTCTAATCTGTAGGTTGTAGGTTCGAGTCCTACCGGGCAGGCCAAACAAGAGGTAGCCAAGTGCGCTACCCACCGCGGGAGAGATGCGGAGTATTGCGTATCTCAGCACAGGATAGAAGGTGGGGATCCTGATGCACTTTTTGGTAAAAAAGAGGTTGACATATCCTCTGTTAGATCGTATACTGTATATAACAGTTAGGAAATAGGAGAACATGATATGGCAACTGATTTGAAGACACACGCAAAGGACGTTTCCTTAACGAGGTTTTGGGGCGGGGATGCACGTGGATCATGTGTGCAGGTAACTACACCAGCAAGCAAAGACAGCAAGGCCAGTGGCCAGTTCTTTGACACGGTACAGTTGACCAGAGCACAGGCGGCGGCATTAGCGGCTGACTTGATGGACTTTGCACAAGGGCGCGAGGTAGAAGACAATGAATAAGGACACACTGTTCTTGGGTGCGATGGCACTGTGGATCTTCTTCCTTGTGACTGTGGGAATGTACATCACAGGACACGCAGACATCCTCGCCCAGGGCATGACGGCCTGGTGTGTGGGAATGATCATGTTCGTAAGTGCCCTGAGGAAAGTTTTGGCAAAATAAAGGTTGACAAGTTTACGATTAGATCGTATACTGTATATAACAATTAGGAAATGAGGGCAAACATGAATCTAGCATATTGTGATAGGATAGCAGATGCAATCCGTAAGGCACTGATCAAAAGTGATCCAACAGGTATTATAGGTCCAGTAGGCGCTGTGCAAATGGACCTGCACCCTACAGAGGGATGGTTCCAGTCAACCAAGAAGACTATGATCGTGCATGACATGAACGGCAAGGCCTACTCGGTAACAGTAGAGGAACAGCCGGTCTTGGACATTGATGTTGATCAAAAGTTTTTTGAAGAAACGGCAAAATAAAGGTTGACAAACGATCTATTAGATCATATACTGTATATAACAGTTAGGCAATGAGGGCAAACAAATGCAGACTTTGAACGTACACTTTGTAAACCGTGGCTATGGAACAGACGATGGCTACAAGGCAGTAGACCTTAAGAACCTTACAGTGTGTGAGTTCACTGGCGCACCAAGTGCTACCATTGCCAATCCTTACTTCCCAGGTGACACATTAGTTGCCAAGTTCGAATCCAACGAATGGGTTTGTGATTTAGATTAATTTGGTAAATTAGGGGTTGACTTCAGGTGAAGTTGACTGTATACTGTAAGAACAATTAAACAACTAAGAGGGCAAAAATATGTTAAAGCAAATCGGAAGCAACCAAACTGAAATCACAACTGCACGTGGTAACCGTGTGCTGTACTCATATGAGACACCAGTAGCGGCTTGGACAGAGCAAGGTGCGTTCAGAACTGCAACCAAATACAGTGTAACCACAAGCAAACACATCAACGCATACCTAGGTGGCAAGGATGTGGGCAAGGTTGTAGAACAAAAGTTCTTTGATAATTTAGTTGTCTAAGGGGTTGACACAGCATCTTAGAGATGCTATAGTATACGTAACAATTAATTAACACATGAGGGCAAAACATGCAAAAGATTAAGATCATAGAGGGAACTTACAAAATTAGAGGCAAAGACGTCGACCTGAACGGTATGGTGTTTCCTCTAGTAGAAGGTTTTAAAGTAGGCGCCAAAGGTGGCTACGTAACAGTAGATGGACAGGCTGTAGCAGGCTTTCCAGATCGTAATATTAAGATCGCTGTTAACAGTGCTGAGTCATATACAATTGTTGGTGACAATGTAGCAACCACAGCGCGAGAAGAAACAGACGAAGAGACCATTGACCGTCTTAGAGAGAGATTCGATATCCTAGAAGACATGACCAAAGCAACTAAGAAAGGCGATGTGCGAGCAATGATCGTATCAGGACCTCCAGGTGTTGGTAAGTCGTTTGGTGTTGAGAAAGTACTGGGCAAGCATGACTTGGTGGCAACACTAGGCGAGCGTCCACCCAAGTACCAAGTGGTCAAAGGTGCGATGAGTGCGATCGGACTCTACTGTAAACTGTTCAACTACGCAGACAAGGACAATGTGCTGGTGTTTGATGACTGTGATTCAATCTTCTCAGATGAACTATCACTTAACATCCTAAAGGCCGCACTTGATTCAAAGAAGAAGCGTACTATCCACTGGAACACTGATTCATTCAAGTTGCGCAACGAAGGCGTGCCGGATTCATTCGAGTTCAAAGGCGGCGCTATCTTTATCACCAACTTGAAGTTTGATAACGTTAAGAGCCCAAAGATGCGTGAGCACTTGAAAGCACTAGAGTCACGTTGTCACTACATTGACCTAACTGTGGACACAGAACGAGAGAAGATGCTACGTATCAAGCAGATCGTTCGTGACGGCATGTTAGACGAATACGAATTCAGCCAAGAGCAACAGCAGGATGTCATGGACTTTATTGACATTAATAAAAGCAAACTGCGTGAACTCAGTTTACGTACAGTGCTCAAGGTAGCCGACTTAGCCAAAGCATTTCCACAACGATGGGAAGCGATGGCTGAGAATACAGTGTTAACACGAGCATAGCCCTCACGCTCCAACATTGTATTCGAAACCCTAGTATGTGCCCTCGTACTAGGGTTTCATTTTGGCTGAAATTAATTTCCTAAAATGGTAAAAAAAAGGTTGACCTTTAGAGCCTTTGACCATATACTATTATTAACAGTTAGGAAATAGGAGTAGCAAATGTCATACATAGTAGAAAAATTTAACAGTGGTGAAGTCAAGTTCCAAGCGGGCGCGGCTGGTTGGTTCTTTGAAGAGGGCTTTGATGGTAACCCAGAGTTCCGTCCGCTGATGAGCGATGCAATGGCAGAACTGCTTGAAGCAGGCCTAGTCGACCAAGAGTGTGTAGATGCTACAGCAACAGCACGTTCAGCACACTGTGAGTGGAGCATTGGCATCTACCGTACTGCACAGAAGAACCGCACACAAGAGCAAATTGCAGAGGAGCGTTTCGAAGCAAGAGCCGCAATGGGCGCAGGTGTTGACATGGTTAACATCTTCACTGGCGAACAGTACACAACCTAAGGAGTATACACTATGAAGACAACTGGTCACACACTAGAGCAATTGGACACAACACTAGACACTGTCGAGGAGTTGATCCGTGAACTACCGCTGAGCATGACAAACGAAGCACGATTGATTGACATGCTGTATGCGATCTATGAAACTGCTGAAGCATCATTAGAGGTTGACACACCCGCAACTTGATGCTAAAGTGTATATATTAATTAACAAAGAGGGCACACACTATGACAACTATTAACACATCAACTACTGTACTCAACGACTACACTGTAGAGGACCTTAAGACTATTAAGAGTGCGGCACTGCAACATGCACGTGATGCGGCCGAAGCACACATTGAACAGCATGGCGAACATGCCTACTGTGGCTTTGCTTGGATCAACATCTATGGCATCAAGGGCAACACCAAGTTGGGTCGTCGTATGAAGCAAGCAGGCTTTGAGAAAGACTACTCAGGAGCATACTCAATATGGAACCCAAGTGGCTTAGGCACACAGTGCATGACCACTAAGGAAGTAGGTGCTGATGCTGCCGCTCGTGTGTTTACAGCCGCAGGCTTTAAGTGCTACGCAGGAAGCAGAGCAGACTAACGCAGTTCGGGCAGTGCTGGCCTAGGGTGGGATACGTAGGGTATTAGCCAACAGCACACAACACAGGAGACAGCATCAACGCTGGGGGAAAGAGGAGAGTGGCAACACTTTCCTTTTTTCTTTTAGAGGTCGGGGCATACGAAATAAAAAAAATAATTTTCGAGGGGTCGGGGCATAGTAAACTATTGTTTACAAACAGTTTTTTAGTAGGCATGGGTTGCAAATCACCAGGCAGAAAGCATAAGTACTTCTTTTATATTTTTCGTACAGCAAAATTTTTACCCCACAAACCCATTTGGGGCAGTGCGTCTACAGTAAATACACAGTGTGCTACAGTGTTGCGCAGTACAAAACTTTCCTCTAGGGTGTGTAAGTACTTCTCTAATTTTTTTTGCGCACAATTTTTTTATGCTACAGGACCCATTTGGTATGCTACATCAATATCACGCACTCACACAAGATTCAGACAGTCTGCTACTAGCACTACAGTTAATCAAACGCTACAACTTTGCATATGAATGTCATGCGAATAGAACACGCTTTTGGGTAGAGTCAACACATCCTCAGCACACGTTTGTAGCACTACGCTTCGCATGTATAGATCATGAACACGATCACGCACTAGGAGTATAGTGTGTATCGCATACGCTTAGAGTTTCCTACGCATAAACAGTACTCAACTAGTGCTCTAGTACAGGATGCTCACACTCATTCAGCATGTACACAACTGCTACTACGCAACATACACACAGTTCAATTGGATGAGTGTACTATACTGTTTGAGTCAGCACGTGATCAGTCATATGCTGTGCTTGCACTTAGTGGTTCATCCTCATACACTGTGCGTGTGCTTGACGACAAGTCTTAGCACAGTAGACAACACAGTAGACAACACAGTAGACATACAGTTACAAGCAGTACACGCCAAGAGGTGCAAATTCTGCTTACCGAAAATTTCTGCGAAACACTTCGTGCTGGGGGGCTTTACCGCGGCGCTTCGCGCTCTTGGCTGTTTGGTTCGTGCAGGTTGCTTCGTTTGACTGTGTTTGCGGGGTATATTGTTGGGTCCTTTGTAAATAATTGCAACAGGAGTGTGACCAAGCGCCTGAGTCAAATTAGCAATGACCCATATAAACCAAGAGGTCCACAGTCAGAGACACGGCACGATTCTGTTACTAAATACCCTAGTGATAATCTAGGAGAGGAAACCACATGAAGTTATCAAAGAACTTTTCCATGGCGGAATTTACAAAAAGCCAAACAGCAACTCGCAGGGGAATTGACAACACTCCCCAAGGTGAACACTTTGAAGCGGCCACTGCACTATTTGAAAATGTAGTACAAAAGGTCCGTGATCACTTTGGACCCACAGTAATCAATTCAGGCTATCGTTGCCCCCAACTAAACGAAGCAGTAGGCGGTTCAGCAACCAGTCAACACTGCAAAGGTCAAGCGGCTGACATCGAATGTCCAGGTGTGGCCAATGCAGACGTAGCACAGTGGATTGTAGACAACCTAGACTTTGATCAGGTGATCCTTGAGTTTTATACTCCGGGCATTCCAGATTCAGGTTGGGTACACGTTTCATACAAGACCGAGGGCAATCGCAAGAGCATCCTTACTGCTATGAAAGAAAACGGTCGCACCGTATACAAAACGGGCATCATACTCTAGCCGATAAATACTAGTATTAAAAAAGCAAGCACTCGCTCTTGGGCGGGTGTTTCAACTAGGAGTAGAGTATGCCATATGTAAAAGGTAGTGGAAGCCAATCAGTTAGCGGACTTCCTGCGGTTGAAGATGTTTGGCACAGTCCCACAGTGTATGCCAACTATGTTCCCATAGCACTATGGCAACCGCCTGTGACGTCAGCACCTAAAGTTGTTCTTACCCCGCAACAGGAAACGGCTGTGAATCTACAGATACAACAAGCCATTGACAATCCTGCTCCGGTTGGAGACACGGGTGAGCAAGTTCCTGATAGATACGAAGGCGCACCAGCAGGTGGTGTTGATGACCTAGGAACTACGATACCACAAGTAGATGCTAGTGCGGCAAATTCAACAGCCGCCGCAGATGGCATTCCAGGATTCTTGCAACAACTACTGGTAGAAGCCGATGCACAAAAATGGGACGAAACTGGAGATCGATCCAGTTCATCAAACGGCAACATCATCAACATATGGAAAGAACTGGGCTTTCCTGATTCAGCATATTGGCGCACAGACCAAACACCTTGGTGTGCAGGATTTGTTAATTGGGTACTCAAGCGCACAGGCTACAAGTATATGCAGAGTGCTAGAGCATATGACTTCAGAGACAAGACCAGTGTGTACGGTGGCGTCCCTGTTCCACTAACTGATGGTCAACCTGGAGACATTGTGGTTTGGAACTACAGCCACGTAAACTTTATATACACATCACCTTCACCAGGTGTGTATACCTTCTGTGGAGGTAACCAAAAAGACAGTGCTAGTGTTGCAGACAACAATCCATCAGGCGGAACTATTACCAACAGTTGGAAGGGTGGCTGGACACAGAACAAAGGACGCATCAGCGGAATCTTCCGTCCGGTCAGAGAATAAATACTAGCATGAAAGCAACAGAGATACTAAGAGCATTTCTAGATATTCTAGATCAAGCAGAACAAACTGAACCTCGGGTTACAGTTACCAACATCAACATGGATGACCCTAGCACAGGCGATCGTAGAATGGCAGCCATTCAAGATCTATTGCCTGATGATGACTGTGGGTGTGGTCCTGCAAATGCTCCTCAAGAGAAGTATGCAGACCTAGACGCAGTTACTACACTAGCCGGCGGTGGCATGCACGAACCTAAAGCGCCAGAAGACATTCGTGGAGAGCATGGATCATTGTTCCGTGATTATCTTTCACGAGCACAACGTGGAGAATAATAATGGCTAACATCACGCTAACTTATAAAGGGTTAACAGGCAAGCGAGGTTCAGTTACTATTGACAACGGACAAACTCTACTACAACTTATTCCTGTGTTACTTGCTGACGAAGATCCTACAGTAGGTGTATTGACCACAGGCGACTACGACATTGTGCTAGAGCGTGATACTAGCATTACTGATGGCAACAACGGCAGTGACACATTGTTAGCCGCAGG
>Ga0209138_1003479_pt1 | contig 11256 bp, 9 predicted proteins | sample SaaInl3SG_22_DNA_FD_184645 | JGI IMG/M metagenome (GOLD analysis project Ga0209138, IMG submission 184645) | Marine microbial communities from expanding oxygen minimum zones in the Saanich Inlet - ESP_153SG_22_DNA (SPAdes) (version 2) | ecosystem: Environmental > Aquatic > Marine > Intertidal...
CAGCCCGGAGCTTTGGGCCAAACTGGAAGCCAGCGACGTCACTTTGCGCGAAGCTTGCGGCAACACCGTGCGCAACGTCACCGCCTCTCCCTTGGCAGGCCTCGACCCCAAGGAGCCCTTCAACGTGCTGCCTTTTGCCGACGCGCTTTGGCGCTTCTTCCTCCGCAACCCCGTCTGCCAAGAAATGGGGCGCAAGTTCAAAGTGGCGTTCTCAAGCTCTGACGAGGACACCGGGCTCGGCGTCATGCACGACCTCGGGGTCTTGCCTGCGGTCAACGCACAAGGCGATCCCGGCTTCAAGTTGCTCGTGGCAGGCGGCCTCGGTGCCCAACCCGCACCTGCGGACGTGCTTCACGAGTGGGTGCCGGTCGAGGATTTGCTTCCAATCACGGAAGCCATCCTGCGCGTCTTTGACCGCGAAGGCGAACGAGCGAAGCGCCAGAAGGCGCGCTTCAAATTCCTGTACCAAAACCTGGGTCGCGAAGCCTTGCTCGAGGCGATCGAACGCGAGCGGCAAGCCCCTTCGGGGGACTTCCCCTCCCTGGCGTTTCAGGAGCACGAACCCTCCACTCCCGAGCGCATCGAAGAAGCGGTGGCGCCGGAAGGCCACGAAGCGTGGCGCCGGGCCAACGTCTTCGCCCAAAAGCAGCCAGGTTTTTTCGCGGTGGGGATCCGCGTGCCCCTCGGCGACGAGACGACGGCGCGGACCCGCGAGCTCCTCGACGCGTTGGCGCCTTACACTTCCAACACCCTGCGCCTGACCCAAAGCCAGGACCTCCTGCTGCCCGACGTGGTGGAGGCAAACTTGCCGGTCGTGCACCGCATCTTGTCCGAACGAGGGTGGGCTCAGCTCGGATTCCAAGCGGCGGTGGACGTGACGTCGTGCCCAGGGACGGACACCTGCAATTTGGCCATCAGCAACAGCACGCATCTGAGTACGGTGCTCGAAGAGCTCTTGGAGGAGGAATTCCCGCACATGACGTACGACCGCGAATTCAGCATCAAAATCAGCGGCTGCATGAACGCATGTGGGCAGCACAGTTTGGCGTCATTTGGGCTTCACGGCAGCTCACTTCGCCGCGAGGGTGCGGTGATGCCGGCCATGCAGATTCTCGTCGGTGGCGGCAAACGCGTCAACGGGGAATGGTCGTTCGCGAAGAAAATCATGAAACTTCCCACCAAGCATGTTCCCGACGCGTTGCGCACGGTGCTCGTGGATTTTGAACTGAATCAACTTCCTGGAGAAACGTTCGCCGATTATTTCCTCCGCGTCGGGGACCGCTACCACTACGACCTGCTTCAACCGCACGTGGACGGCGACGCGCCAGACCTGTTCGTGGATTGGGGCAGCGACCAAGCCTTCCAACCGGAAATCGGCGTGGGCGAGTGCGCGGGCGTCGTCATCGACCTGGTGTCGACGCTCCTGCATGAGGCTCGAGAAAAGCTCGAACTCGGCCGCGAAGCCTTGACCGAAGGGCGTTGGGGCCACGGCATCTACCACGCCTATGCGGCCCAAATCGCGGGCGCCAAAGCCCTTCTGGTGCGCGACGGCCACAAGACCAACACCTACGCTGACATCCTCGAGTCGTTTGACCGCGAGTTTGTCGCCTCAGGGCAAATCGTCCTGGAAGCCGGTTCGTTCACGGGCCAGGTCCTGTCCTACCTCGGCGGAAACTCTTCCGAAGACGTTGCCAACGCGTATTTCAACACGGCGGAGGCGTTTTTGGCCGAGCTCGATGCCCTCTCCGCACCTTCCAACACTTCGAAAGCCTCTTGACATGACCACTCCGCTCAACATCCCTGCGCGTCAGGCCCACCTCTGGTTGGTGGGCGCTGGACCGGGCGACCCCGAGCTGTTGACGCTCAAGGGCGCGCGCGCGCTCGAACAAGCCGAGCTCGTCCTCTACGACAGCCTCGTGCACCAAGACGTCTTGGCCCTTGCCCCGTCGCATGCCGTGAAAGTCTGCGTGGGCAAGCGCGCCGGCCAAACCAGCACTCCCCAAGCCCTGATCCACGACTGGATTGAAAACGGGGCGCGGCAAGGCCTGCGCATCGTGCGGCTGAAAGGCGGCGACCCGATGGTGTTTGGGCGCGCTGGCGAGGAGTTGACGTTCGCCGAAAAGCTTGGCCTGCCCTGGACCTACGTGCCGGGCATCTCCTCCGGGACGTCGTTGGCCGGCTTGTCCGGAATCCCCTTGACACTTCGCGGCGTGGCCTCGTCCGCGTGGCTTGGGACAGCGACAGGCCAAGACGGCCGCTTGACCGACGACCTCGTGCAAGCCCTTCGCACCTCTTCGACGCTCGTCGTGTTCATGGGGCGCCGGCGGCTGCGTGAAATCGCCCAGCACCTTCTTCACCTCGGCAAGGGCGACCTGCCCGTGGCCGTCGTGTCGGAGGGCAGTCTGCCCCAGCACCACACCGTGGTGCGCACCGCCCGCGAATGGGCCGTCAGCTCCGACCTCGATCAGTTGGCGGACCCCGCGCTTTTGGTCCTCGGCGAGGTGGTGAACCACCGACTCCAAACCCACGCGACTCCCCTACGTTCCATTGCTCCAACCTTCAGCCATGAATACCAAGTTCCCCATCTTCCTCAAGCCGGAAAACCTCACGTTCAACGTCTTCGGAGGGTCTGAAATCGCCGAAGAAAAACTCCATTTCCTGCTCAAGAGCAGCCCGCATGCACGCGTTCGCGTGTTCGCCTCGGCGTTCTCAGAACCCGTCCGATCGCTGGCTGATGCGCACGAAGGCGTCCGCCTCATTCCCCGTTGGCGCGCGTGGCCCTGGGACCTCGGTCGAAGCGACATCAGCATTGTGGCCACCGTGGAACCACGCGAAGTGCGCTGGTCGGTGGGGCTCGGACGCCTCATGGGCCACCTCATGAACGTGGCGGACGTGCCCGAGGGATGCGACTTCTACATGGGGGGCATCGTGACAAACGGCTCGTTGAAACTGGCCATCTCGACGGACGGCAAGGCCCCGATTTTGGCCAAGCGCATGCGCGAATGGCTCGAAGACGTGCTGCCGGAAGACGTGGAAGAAAACTTGGACGAATTGCTGGCGTTGCGGCGTGAATTGAAAGGCGATTTCGCCCAAAAACAAGCCACCCTCCGCGCCCTCACGCGCCACTTCCGCGACAAAGCGTCCTGACCCTCAGAACGGTTCGGGAACCGCGGGGGCCTCGCTGGCGAAGTTCATGCGGACCTCCAGGCGTTCCACCGGCCAGTCGCTCGCGTCCCGCGGCGTGGCGGCCAAGCGGTCCACCACGTCCATCCCCTCCACGACGCGCCCAAACACCGTGTGCTCGCCGTCCAAGTGCGGCGCCCCGCCCTGCTTGGCATAGGCCTGCGCTTGGGCCGCCGTGTAGGTTCGGCCTGCGTCGCGCTGGATGCGTCCGAGCTCCTCGGCGCCGATCTTTCGTCCTGTAACGATGTAGAAATCGTACCCGGACGAACGCTTGTCGGGGTTGTCGTTGTAGCTCCGCGACATCGCCAGCGCTCCCCGCACGTGAACGCGGTCGTCGCGAAATTCCGCAGGGAGCGTGTGCTGACCAATCAAAAACCGCAGCTGCTGGGGACGCTCCTCCTCGCTGTTGCCTCCCTGCACCACAAAGTCCGGCACCACGCGTGTGAACTCGGCGGGGTCGAAGTAGCGACGGTGCACTTTGTACAGGAAGTTGGCGCGGTGCACCGGCACGTCCTCAAACAGCTCCACCACAATGCGGCCGTGCTTGGTGTCGAGGACCACGCGGTTCTCGGTTTGGGTCGCGCCCCACTCGGTCAGGAAACTCGCGGCGTTGGTGTCTTCCAGCGTCGGGAAATCGGACGCCACGAGACGGCGGATGCGCTCGTCCACCTCCACCTTCTTTTCAGGCTGCGCATCCTCCTGAGTGGGTTGAGCGTGGGTCGCATCTCCAGCTGAATCTCCTCCGCACGCCACCACCATCGCGGCCAGTGCCACCCCCACCAACGTGTGCCCAATCCGCTTCATGGCACAAACATACCCCCCACGTACATTCCTTACGGATCCTCCGTCTCATCTTCGCATCGTGAAGTACGCCATCGTCGACATCGAAACCACAGGAGGCTCCGCCAAGTCGAGGGGCATCACCGAAATCGGCATCGTGATCACCGACGGCACCCAAGAACTCGACCGCTGGTCTTCCCTGATCAACCCCTTCGAACGCATTCCACCCCGCATTGAAGCGCTCACCGGCATCTCCAACGAGATGGTTGAGGACGCGCCTGGCTTTGAGGAGGTCGCCGACACGGTGGCGGAGATGCTGGCGGATTGCGTCTTCGTCGCGCACAACGTGGGCTTCGACTACACATTCATCCGCGGGCATTTTGAGGCCTTGGGCACGTCGTGGAGCCGGCCCAAACTCTGCACCGTCCGCCTCGCCCGCAAAGCCTTCCCCGGACTCCCACGTTACGGGCTGGGGCCGCTCTGCGACGCCTTGGACATCAAACACGTCAACCGACACCGAGCCATGGGCGACGTCGAAGCGACCGTCGAACTGTTCCACCGCATCGCGGCGTCGGAGCGCGGCGAAGCGGCCATCGCCGACGCGCTGAAGCGCGGCACGCGCGAAAACTGGATGCCCCAGCACGTCCCGGCCGCAGAATTTGACGCCCTCCCAGACGAGCCTGGCGTGTACTGGTTTCTCGACGCGTCGGGAAAGCCCCTGTACATTGGCATGAGCATCCGGCTTCAGCAGCGCGTGCGAAGCCACTTTTCGGGGACGACAGCCTCCACCAAGCGCCAAGTTTTGCTTCGGGACATGCGCGCCCTGAAGCACGAATTGGCCGGGAGCGAATGGATGGCGGCCGTGATGGAGGACGTGCGGATTCGCGCGCATTGGCCACCCCTCAACCGCGCCCAAAAACAACCGAAGGCCTACCGCACCGTGGTGCATTACGTTGACCGACAAGGAAGAAACCGGCTCGCGATTCGGACGCAGGGGAGCGCGCGCGACGCGGTTCGGACCTTTCATTCCGAAGCGACTGCGCGCGGTTGGCTGCACGAACAAACGCTCGCGCACGGCTTGAATTCCGAATGGATGGGACTGGGCTCGTGGAGCTCCGCCGAACCGGTCGGCGAAAACGTGCACAACACGCGCTTTGAAGAAGCGATGTTGGAATGGAAAAATGTGGCCTCGGGATGGTTCGTCGAAGCCGGACGCACCCCTGACGAGCGGGGCCTCATTGCGGTGGTGGATGGCCACGTGCGGGGATACGGGTATGTGGAAGCCGAAGACCTTGCGGTCGACCCCCACTCAGCCGAGGGGCAAGACCGGCTCAACGAATTGACACCAGGGCTGCATCCCGTCGCGCCGTCGTCCACCTTGGACGCAAGGCTTCGAGAAGAAGTTCAGCGCAACCCCGCTTGGGTTGCGCTCAACGTGTGATGCGTCAGTTTTGGGTCAGGCCCACCTCGCCAAGAGACGTGGTGACGGTCTTGTACGATTGGGAAAACCGCAGGATGCTGGAGATGCTCGCAGGACGGGGCAGAGCCCACGTGTCAAAGGTGCCCTCCGCTTCGTGAGCGGAACAATGGTTGCAAGAAAAAAGAGCGTCGGAGAAGAATGGATTCATGAACGGAGGTATGACTGTTCCCCCCTCTAACGAAGAAGGGCGCACCGTATTGTGTGCGCCCTTGGCCAAATCATGAAACAGGCGATCCTCACCTTGGGGTGAGCACCAGGTTTTGGTCTTCCACCATTCGGCGCAGGTTGATCAGAGCGTAACGCATCCGGCCCAATGCCGTGTTGATGCTCACGTCCGTTTCCTCTGCGATTTCCTTGAAGCTCAGGTTGTGCTCGAGCCGCATCTGAACGACTTGCTGCTGCTCCTCGGGCAAGGCCGGCAACAACTGGCGCAATTCATCCAAGATCTCCCCTTCCACCAAGCGTTGCTCGACACTTGGCGCGTCGTGAGCGATCGTTTCGAAAATGTCGAACTCTTCGGTGGGGCGCACCATGCGGCGCTTGCGGTTCCGTCGGAAGTGGTCAATGGCGGCGTTGTGCGCAATGCGCATCACCCACGGGCCAAACTTCCCTTCCTCCACATACCGGCCCGACTTGAGGATTTGGACGACCTTGATCCACACGTCTTGGAAGAGGTCGTTGGCGATTTCTTCGTCGCGCACCACAAAGTGAATCTTGGTGAAGACTCCCTGCTGGTAGCGATTCAACAACGTTTCGAAGGAGCGCTCGTCGCCGTTTCTGTACGCGCGGATGAGCTCGCGGTCGGTTTGGGATGCATGCATGACACAACTCGTTTAAGTTCACGTTCTTCTCCCAGGGCCATCCCGGGTTCAGAGCTTCATGAAATTGGACTGGAGTCGAGTGTGTCTATCGCGATGCGTTCAAAAGGGTTCAACCGAACAAGACCTAAAGTACTCTTATTAACTGACAAGACCAAACCTCAGGTACCTTCGACGTGTTAAAAACTGCAATGAAGATTGACATCCACGGCGCCCGCGTCCACAACTTGAAGGACGTTTCCGTCAGCATTCCCAAGGAAAAACTGACGGTGGTGACGGGCCTGAGCGGTTCGGGGAAAAGCAGCCTCGCATTCGACACCTTGTACGCGGAGGGCCAGCGCCGCTACGTGGAAAGCCTGAGCAGTTATGCGCGTCAGTTCCTGGGCCGGCTTGAGAAGCCCGACGTCGACCGCATCGACGGCCTCTCTCCCGCCGTGGCGATTGAGCAGCGCAGCGCCGCAGGCGGTCCTCGCAGCACCGTGGGCACGCGAACTGAAATCCTGGACCACCTCCGCATGTTGTTCGCGCGGGTGGGCGAAACCCGCTCCCCCGTCTCGGGCGAGGTCGTCCGCAAAGACCGCACCACGGACGTAGTCGACGCGATTCTGACGAGCACGGCGGAACGCGTGATGGTCGTCGCGCCGCTGCAAGCCCGTGCCGACCGTTCGGCCGAGGACCATTTGCGCGTCCTGCAACAGCAAGGCTATTCACGGGTGTGGACCAAAGACGGGGCTGTCCGCCTTGAAGAGGCCAAGGCCGAGGCCGTGCTGGGGCTGGTCATCGACCGCTTCTCTCCTTCTTTAGCTCAGGAAGATCCCGGTCGTGTGGCGGACAGCGTCGAGACGGCTTTCTTTGAAGGCGGCGGGCGATGCCAGCTCTGGAGCGCGGGCGACGATGGCGAGCCCTCGTGCCAGGAATTCAACGACCGGTTCGAACGAGACAGCATCCTCTTCCCCGAGCCGAGCCCGGACATGTTCAACTTCAACAGCCCCGTCGGGGCCTGCAGCACGTGCGAAGGTTATGGCCACGTCCTGGGGATCGACCCCGACAAGGTCATCCCCGACCCGACCAAAAGCCTGTATGACGGAGCTGTAGCGCCTTGGCGTGGTGAGCGCACGGGCCGCTGGCGCGACCGCCTCGTGATGGGCGCCGCCGAGGCCGGGCTGTCCGTTCACGTGCCGTGGCACGAGCTCTCGGAGGAGCAGCGCGATTTGGTTTGGGATGGATGCGCTCACTTCAAAGGCATCCACGCCTTCTTTGCCACGCTGGAAGCCAAGAGCTACAAGATCCAAAACCGGGTCATGATCAGCCGATACCGAGGCCGGACGCTCTGCGGCACGTGCAAAGGCACGCGACTCGGCAAGGACACCCACAATGTCTTCGTCGGGGACATCACCCTTCCTCGCTTTCTTGGCCTTCCCGTCGAAGAAGCGCTCTCCACGCTTCGTGGTTGGGCCTTTGGGGAAACCCAAACCAAGATTGCGGACCGGCTGCTTTGGGAAGTGGAGACGCGCCTTCAGACACTGGTCGATCTCGGCCTAGGCTACCTGACCCTCATGCGAAGCAGCCCGACACTCAGCGGCGGAGAATCGCAACGCATCGCCCTCAGTTCATGCGTGGGCAGTGCACTCGTCGGCAGCACCTACGTCTTGGACGAACCCAGCATTGGACTTCACCCCGAAGACACGGCCCAGCTCATTGGCGTGCTTCACCGCCTCCGCAACCAAGGCAACACCGTGGTGGTGGTTGAACACGATGACGACATTGTCACCGCCGCGGACTACATTGTTGACATGGGACCTTACGCAGGTTCGTTTGGAGGCGAAGTCGTCTTCAGCGGCTCCCATCTGGAACTTGAAGCCCTTGACGACACCCACCCCTCCCTCACCGCCGCCTACCGCACTGGCCGACAAGCCATTGCCATCCCTTCTCAACGTCGTCCCGTGAGAGATAAGCTTGTGTTGCGTGAAGTCAGAGCGAACAACCTCCAAGGCTTTGACGCCACCATCCCTTTGCGCAGCCTTGTCGCGGTGAGCGGCGTGAGCGGTTCTGGCAAAAGCACCCTCATCACCCAACTCCTCGTTCCTGCCATCCAGGCTGAACTCGATGGGTTTGGTGGCAGCGCCAAAGGCTTTGTGTCGCTCGAAGGCGACCTGCGCACCCTCGAGCACCTCGAGTTCGTGGACCAAAACCCCATCGGCAAAAACTCACGATCCAACCCGGTGACCTACGTCAAGGCCTTTGACGAGATCCGATCCCTGCTGGCCGACACCTCACACGCCAAAGCACGCGGACTCAAACCCTCGCACTTCAGCTTCAACATCTCGGGCGGACGCTGCGAAACGTGCGAAGGCGAAGGCTACGTCACGGTGGGCATGCAATTCATGGCCGATCTGAAACTGCTCTGCGAAGACTGCAACGGCAAGCGCTTCCAGGACCACGTCCTCGAAGTCACTTATCAAGGCAAAAACGTCCACGACATCTTGACCATGACCGTTGACGACGCCCTGCTTTTCTTCGCCCCAGAACCAGGACGCAAACCTTCGGCCACCATCCGGCGCCTCATCGCCAAACTCCAGCCCCTCCAAGACGTCGGCCTCGGCTACGTCGCCCTCGGCCAGGGCTCCAACACGCTCAGCGGCGGCGAAGCGCAGCGCATCAAGCTCGCCGCCTTCCTCGCTCGAGGCGACCGACAAGGCCACACGCTCTTTGTGTTTGACGAGCCCACAACCGGGCTTCACGTGCACGACGTCGCCAAACTCCTCGAGTCGTTCGACGCCTTGCTCCAACAGGGGCACTCCGTCGTAGTCATCGAGCACCACCTCGACGTCCTGAAATGCGCGGACTGGGTCCTGGACCTCGGTCCGGGAGGCGGCAAGCACGGGGGCACACTTGTTCATGCCGGGACGCCTGAAAGTTTGGCACAGAACCTGCACTCCGTCACCGGAAAACACCTCAAACCCAAACTCCCGCACGCATGACCCGCCTTCCTTTCCTCGCTTTGCTTGCCCTTGCCACCCTCACAGGGTGCACCGCGCAACAACCCGCTCCTGCCGCCGACCCAGCCCTGACAGACAGCCTCCGGACTTCGAGTTGGTGCGGCGTGCTCAGCCCAGACGCGTACCGCGTCCTGCGGGAACAAGGAACTGAGCCGCGGTTTTCGGGCGAGTTCTGGCTGCACGATGAGGACGGCGTCTACGTCTGCATGGGATGCGGCGCGCACTTGTTTGATTCAGGCACCAAGTTCAAGAGCAACAGCGGCTGGCCGAGCTTTTTCGAACCCTCAGCAGCCCAAGGTGTGGGCGAGCACATCGATTTGAGCCAAGGCATGCGTCGCATGGAGGTCGTGTGCAATGGGTGCGGCGGCCACTTGGGGCACGTGTTCGAAGACGGGCCACCACCAACGGGGCTTCGCTATTGCATCAACAGCGTGGCCCTTGACTTTGTGCCACGAGACAGCTTGACCCTCGTCGCTCCAGCCACACCGCCATTGGATTGAATCCCGCCCTGGTGCAAAAAAAGAGGCCCACATCGGAGCCTCTTTTTTTTTAGGTCGCAGATTCGCCTCAGCGCGGTCGAGAACACACGAAAGTCAAGCCTTCGCTTTGGATGACTTCCTGTCCTCCTACAGCATTGCCATCGCTGTCTGTCACCGCTTTGGTACGGCCGTGCAAATTGATCAGCCCGTTCACGTCTCCTGCCGACGTCAATTGCATCAAGAGAATTCGCTTCGAGGGACCTGCAGCCGCTTGACGCTTGTCTGGAGTGACAAACCATGCCCCGTCGTCGGTCACAAGTTCTCCACCTTGATCAAACGCCGTCAGGGCATCCTCCATGATGAAGCCCGACACCGCGTTCATGTAGTTGTCCTCCGCCCCAATGGTGACCCAAGAATCGTAGAGCAACGACTCGTCGGACATGGTGTCGTAGCGCTGAATGTCGGCCGACAACGCGCCTCCCTTCGGATGCTGGTAAAATCCTTTGCTTGCCGAGACGCGCATGGGAGCCGAAGCTTCCCCGTATACAGCGTCGAGAATGTCGCCCTCGTTTTCCATCACGGCGTACACACGGTAGGTGTCGCCGGGGACCAAGCCCTTGTTGTCAATGAAATCCACCTCCAAGCGCACCAGTTGTGCCGAGGCGGTTGCGGTCACGGCCAACGTGAGGCCAAGTGTCAAGAGTTTTTTCATCGTCTTCAGTTGTTGTGAGCTGAGCTCGCCCCAAGATAAGCAGGTCGCGGATTACTTCAAGATACGGTCGTTGGCACGGACCTTACGTCCACTGCCTGGGCGGCTACGAAATGCAGAGCGCACGGGCAAGAAGTAGCCGAATGACAATTCATGTGAATGGGCACTGAGCATGTTTTGACCAACCGTGATGTCGTAGTTGTAACCCAGCGAGAATGCGCCGTAATTGACCCCTGTGCTTAGTACAAAGGCGTCCTGAGGGCGATACCCCATTCCAGCCCACACCGTGCTGTTGATGATCGCTCGAGCATTCAAGTCCAGTTGCGCCGAAGTCGCGTCCGTCATGCGCAGCAAGGCGCTGGACTGCACCGCCACGAGCTTGGATACGTTGTAGAGGTACGACCCCATGAAATGGTAGTGGCGCACCAAACGGTTTTGGTTATCGTCCACCCCAGCCACGTTCAGCTTGTCTTGAAGCAGGTTGAACACCGCCATGCCGAAGTAGTAGTCCTTTCCGTACACCATCATGCCAGCATTGAAATCCACACCAAACGTGGATTCAAGCGTACCCGGCAAGCTGGGGTCGTTCGGCTGATAAACGTCAAGGTCTGTACCGTCAAAGACGAACTGGTTGCCCTTCATGCTCAAGCCAAACGACACGGCGTCCTGGTTGTTGAGCAAGATGCTGTACGCGCCTGTCAGCTCGATCCCCGTTTGATGGATGGCGCCCCCCATGTCGTCCTTGTACAGGATCACCCCTGCTCCCAAACCGTTGGGCAGGGCTTGATGCCCACTCAACAACATGGTC
>Ga0209138_1003480_pt1 | contig 11252 bp, 9 predicted proteins | sample SaaInl3SG_22_DNA_FD_184645 | JGI IMG/M metagenome (GOLD analysis project Ga0209138, IMG submission 184645) | Marine microbial communities from expanding oxygen minimum zones in the Saanich Inlet - ESP_153SG_22_DNA (SPAdes) (version 2) | ecosystem: Environmental > Aquatic > Marine > Intertidal...
TTCATTTATTTTTTAATTCAATACGCCTTTGGAAGTAGAAACACGGAGCGGATACATCGAAGGATTGCACTTATAAAAAAGGCGTGTTTTTAAAGGGAGGGTATGCGCTTGAAACCCAGCGCATAAGCGGTGTTTAGAGCGATGCTACTGATTTGATTGGCGTGACAACGTTTAGTTAACACCGCCGCAACAAAGGTATTCAGCAGCAACCAACAGGCGTAAAAAAACCCGCAAGGGCCGAAGCCCTGCGGGTTGATTGCTCGGGTTAGGAGACGGGGGTATTACATACCCATACCGCCCATACCACCCATGCCGCCCATACCGCCCATACCACCCATGTCGCCGCCGCCCATTGCAGGTGCGTCGTCTTTTGGTGTCTCTGAGATCATGCACTCGGTTGTCAGCATCAAGCTGGCAACAGAAGCGGCGTTTTGCAACGCCGTACGGGTGACTTTCGTTGGGTCCAAAATACCCATTTCGATCATGTCACCGTAGGTGTCGTTCGCGGCGTTGAAGCCGTAGTTGCCCTTGCCTTCCATGACCTTGTTGATCACCACGCTTGGCTCGCCACCGGCGTTGGCAACGATTTCGCGCAATGGCGCTTCAATCGCTCTCAACACGAGTTTGATGCCCGCATCTTGGTCGGCGTTGTCGCCCTTGATCTCACCAGCGTTCTGACGTGCGCGCAACAGGGCGACGCCACCACCAGATACAACGCCTTCTTCAACCGCAGCGCGGGTGGCGTGCAACGCATCTTCAACGCGTGCTTTCTTCTCTTTCATTTCGACTTCAGTGGCAGCGCCCACCTTGATCAGTGCCACACCGCCGGCCAACTTGGCCACGCGCTCCTGCAACTTCTCACGGTCATAGTCGCTGGTTGCTTCTTCGATTTGAACGCGAATTTGCTTCACGCGTGCCTCGATGTCGCCTGCATCGCCTGCGCCGTCGATGATGATGGTGGCTTCTTTGCCCACTTCAACGCGCTTGGCTTGACCCAAGTCAGCCAAGGTTACTTTTTCAAGCGTCAGGCCAACTTCTTCGGCAATCACTTTGCCGCCGGTCAGGATGGCGATGTCTTCCAACATGGCTTTGCGGCGATCGCCGAAGCCAGGTGCCTTAACGGCAACCACCTTCAAGATACCGCGGATGGTGTTAACCACCAACGTCGCGAGGGCTTCGCCATCGACGTCTTCAGCAATGATCAACAAAGGACGGCTTGACTTGGCAACCTGCTCCAATGTGGGCAACAGATCACGGATGTTGCTGATCTTCTTGTCGTGCAACAGAACGTAGGGGTTCTCGAGCAACGCTGCTTGCTTTTCGGGTGAGTTAACGAAGTAGGGTGACAGGTAGCCACGGTCGAATTGCATACCTTCGACAACTTCCAACTCGTTTTGCAGTGACTTGCCGTCTTCAACGGTGATCACGCCTTCTTTGCCCACTTTGTCCATGGCTTCAGCAATGATCTGGCCAATAGACTCGTCAGAGTTCGCAGAGATCGTACCAACCTGTGCAATTTCTTTGTTGGTGGTCGTTGCTTTGCTGGTTTTCTTCAGCTCTTCAATTAGGCGGACCACAGCTTTGTCGATGCCACGCTTCAGGTCCATGGGGTTCATGCCAGCTGCGACATACTTCATGCCTTCGCGGATGATTGACTGGGTCAACACGGTTGCGGTTGTGGTGCCGTCACCAGCGTTGTCGCTGGTACGTGAGGCCACTTCTTTAACCATCTGCGCGCCCATGTTTTGCAAGCGGTCTTTGAGTTCGATTTCTTTTGCAACGGATACACCGTCTTTGGTCACGGTAGGGGCGCCGAATGAGCGCTCCAAAACCACGTTGCGGCCTTTAGGGCCCAAGGTTACTTTTACGGCGTTTGCGAGGATGTTGACACCCTCAACCATGCGTGCACGGGCTTCGCCGCCAAAGATTACGTCTTTTGCTGCCATTTTGAATTTTCCTTAATGGGTTATTTGAATGAAATGAACGAAAAGCGGGGCTCTATTAAGAGACCACTGCGAACAAGTCGTCTTCTTTCATGACCAACAGCTCATCGCCGTCGACCTTCACGGACTGGCCGCTGTACTTGCCGAACAACACGCGGTCGCCGACTTTCACAGACATGGCGGACAACTCGCCTTTGTCGTTTTTCTTGCCTGGGCCAACAGCCAAGACTTCGCCTTGGTCAGGCTTTTCCGCGGCGTTGTCAGGAATGTAAATACCTGATGCCGTTTTGGTTTCAACTTCCAAACGCTTGACGATCACGCGATCGTGCAAAGGTGTGAGTTTCATGGTTTCTCCTTGAGGATTACAACGTTAAAAAAAAGGGCTCTCAACACAGCGTTGAGAGGTGGCACTTGATGCACCGCGCAGAGCGTGTCAGACATGACAGTGATCCGTTAGCACTCAAGCCCATCGAGTGCTAATGATAAGGGTGAACCCGACTATTTCAAGAGCAGGGCCGCGAATATTCCCTCTAAATTGGGGGAAATAGGGAGGAATAGGGGAAAGTACAGCGCGACAGGGCCTAACACGGCGTTGTTGGCCGGTTAAACGGCCTGAAGGGTCTGATCGGTCCCAGCGGCCTGCCCCCCTATTGACTCACCGCGGCGCCTGCATCGGCAAGGGCCTGAAAGTCGCTTTGGTAGCCCGCCATGACGGCTTGCGCCTTGGTCCTTTGGGCAGGCGTCATGAGGTCGTGGAAGTCTGCAATCTGTTGGCACAAGCGTGCGCGGTAGTCGTCTGGCCACGTAATGCTCACACGCCACAAGGCTTGCAAACTGGCCACCGTTGCCGCGTTTTGCGCTGCTGTATCGCTATCACTGGTCGTTCCCTGAGACTGGCTGTGCGCTACCAGCCAACTGCGAAAGGCGCCCTGATTGCGCAGCCGGCGCTGCCACCCGTCGTTGAAATTGAACGGCTGGCGCGCCAGTGCGGCGGCAATGGTTTCCGTTTGTTCGTTGCTTAAATCACCGTAAAAGCGTTCCAAGTTGTCCACGGTACGCTCTAGGCGACGCTCGCTCAGTTTCTCTGGCTTTGCGTTCAACCAGTCGTCGCGCCACTCGTCGTTCTTGTCCTGCACTGCGGCGTCAAAGTGTGCGAGTTGTTTGGGGGATAGGCGGGTCAGCAAGGGCGCGGCCATGACAGCGGCCGCGTCAGTCACGGCGTAGACGTGGGGCTCAGTTGCCACACCCCAAGCACACACTTGCTGGGCGGTAATCGGTTGGCTAAGTTGCTCGGCGATCTCACCCAAGAGCGGCGTGATTTGAGGCAGCTCCGTGGTGATGTGCCACTGGTGTAGGTCGGCGAGACCGGTCTTTAGGGGTGCTGACTGTGGCTGTGAGATGTCAAAATAGTCATCTAGCCACCAGTAGCTAAGCGTGGGTAGGTTGTCGTAAGCCAATTTGAGTCCGCTACAGGCCACAAGCCCGACGCAGGCGAGCGACAACGCAACGCGCTTAGCGATAATAGTGGCACTACTTGAAAGCTTGCTCATGTCGTTAAAAGCCTCTGTATCTCTAAATAAACCACTGGACGTGGTGGTGATGGCCGCTGGTAAGGGTACACGCATGCGCAGCCAGCGACCGAAAGTGTTGCACCTTTTGGCCGAACGCGCTTTGCTTGACCATGTACTTGACACCGCTCAAGGGCTGGGTGCGCGTCATGTGGTGGTGGTCACGGGGCACGAAAGTGCGCAGGTGCAGACCGCCGTGCAAGCGGCTGAACGCGCACAGGCACCTGTGCGCTGTGTGGCGCAATCACCGCAGCTAGGTACTGGACATGCGGTGTTGCAAGCGATGCCCGCTCTGACCGACGACGGTATGACCCTGGTGCTGTCGGGTGATGTGCCGCTCACTACGGAAGAGACATTGCGCGCATTGGTGGCCAAGAGCGCGGGCACACACCTTGCCTTGCTCACGGTGCAATTGCCGCAACCCACAGGCTACGGCCGCATATTGCGTGACGCGCAAGACGCCGTGACAGCCATACGCGAAGAAAAGGACGCCAACGACGCAGAGCGTCGCGTAACAGAGGTGTACAGCGGCATCATGGCCGTCCCCACCGCGTGGTTGCGTGGCGCCTTAGACAAGCTCACCAACAACAACCAGCAAGGCGAATATTACTTAACCGATGTGGTCGCGCAGGCGGTGGCTGATGGGTTGCCTGTGCAGACGCACTGCATTCAAAACGCATGGGAGGTCGCGGGCGTGAACAGCGCTGCGCAGTTGGCGGCGCTTGAGCGCATTTATCAGCGCAACCGAGCCGATGCCCTGCTAGACGCGGGTGTGCGCTTAGCCGACCCCGCGCGATTTGACGTGCGCGGTGAGTTGGTCTGTGGCCAGGATGTGGAGATCGATGTCAACTGCATCTTTTCAGGTTGCGTGCGTTTAGGAGATGGGGTGCGTGTGGGCGCGCACTGCGTGATTGCCAACGCCGATATTGCGGCGGGAGCGGTTATCCACCCCTTTACGCACATTGACGGAGAAGCCACGGGGGTGCAGGTTGGAGAGGGGGCGTTGGTGGGACCCTTTGCGCGCTTGCGGCCAGGCGCCCGTTTAGGCCGTGATGTGCACATAGGCAACTTCGTTGAGGTGAAGAACAGCACGCTCGCTGACGGTGCAAAGGCCAACCACTTGGCCTACTTAGGGGATGCCGAGGTGGGTGAGCGCGTGAACTACGGCGCGGGCAGCATTACCGCCAATTACGATGGCGCGAACAAGCACAAAACCGTGATCGAAGCCGACGTGCACGTGGGTAGCAATTGCGTGTTGGTGGCACCGATTACCATCGGCGCTGGCGGCACGGTGGGCGGCGGCTCGACACTCACGAAAAGCACGGCACCCGGGGCGCTAACCGTTGCACGCGGCAAGCCGGTGTCGATTGCCAACTGGCAACGCCCCGCCAAAAAAAAATAAGGTCAGGCAGGCGCTCATGAGCTCATGAGCGCGACGCACCTGCTGCGGTGGCGGTGGGTAACGGTAAGGCGGTGCCAAACTTGGCGCGCTTCACGCTAAAAAATGCTTTCACATTGCGCACATTGGCTTGCGCTGTGAAGAGGCGTTGTGCCAGTGCGAGGTAGGCGGGCATGTCGTTGACGTAAATAATCAGCACAAAGTCAGGCCCGGGGCTGGTGCGATAGCACTGCAGCACGTTGGCGTCAGCGCATGCGGCTTGTTCAAAACGCAGCATGTGCTCCTCGCTTTGAACGTCAAGACTGACTTCGATGATGGCGCTCAGGCCCGTTCCCATGGTGTCTTTTAAAGCGTCGGCATTGAGGATGGCGGCGTAGTGTGTGATCACGCCATCGGCCTTTAGACGCGCGACGCGCCGCAAGGTGGTGGCGGGTGAGGCACCGATCTGTCGCGCGAGCTTGGCGTTCGTAATGCCTGCGTCGCGTTGTAAAACATCCAAAATAGCGACATCGGTGTGGTCAAGCATGATTTATTTAATCTAAAAAGTAATATCTATGGTCATTTATTTCAAGTTATAACAAATGAGAAATAAAAAATCAAAAATAGATAAAAAATGAACGCAAATTTCCCTACGTACTGTCTACACTTGGCGCTGTTTGTGGCTTATTTGCGAAGGGTCTCCTATGTGTGGCATCGTTGGCGCGGTTTCTTCGGGCAACATTGTTCCCGTTTTGGTTCAAGGCTTACAGCGCTTGGAGTACCGCGGCTATGACTCCTGCGGCGTCGCCGTCTATGCGGGCGGCCTAAAGCGTAGTCGCAGTACGGCGCGCGTCGCCGACTTACTGACGCAAATTGAGCGCACACAACTAGCGAGTGGCACGGGCATCGCGCATACCCGCTGGGCCACGCATGGCGCGCCAGCGGTACACAACGCCCATCCGCATTTCAGTCACGGCCCGGGCATCAATGCGGGAGATGATGCCCCTGAGCGCTCGGGGCGAATTGCTTTGGTGCACAACGGCATCATTGAAAACCACGACGAACTGCGTACCGCCTTGCAAGCCAAGGGCTACGTCTTTAGCAGCCAGACCGACACCGAGGTGATCGCCCACTTGCTTGACTCGCTCTACGACGGTGATTTGTTTGACGCTTTGCAAGCAACGGTGGCGCAGTTACAGGGTGCTTACGCGATTGCCGCCTTCCATAAAGACGAGCCGCACCGCGTGGTTGGCGCCCGCTTGGGCTCGCCGTTGGTGCTGGGTATCGGCAGCCCACAGGACACGCAGGCGCAATTTCTTGCGAGTGATGCCATGGCGTTAGCAGGTGTGACCGATCAAATTGTTTACCTCGAAGAGGGCGATCGCGTTGACCTGCAGTTGGGTAAGCACTGGGTGCTAGACGCACAACAACGCTCGGTGCAGCGGCCCGTTAAAACGGTGCACGCCCATAGTGGTGCCGCCGAGTTGGGGCCTTATCGGCACTACATGCAAAAGGAAATTTTTGAACAGCCGCGCGCAATTGCCGACACGCTTGAAGGCGTAGAAGGTATTGTTCCTGAGCTGTTTGACGGTGTCACGCTGCCCGCGCCCGGGGAGAATGCGCACGCCACCTTTCAGGATGTAGACCGCGTTCTGATCTTGGCCTGTGGCACCAGCTATTACAGCGGTTGCGTTGCCAAGTACTGGTTGGAGGGCATTGCGGGGCTACCGACGCAGGTTGAAGTGGCAAGCGAGTACCGCTACCGCACGAGTGTGCCGCACCCTAAAACCCTGGTCGTCACGTTGAGTCAAAGTGGCGAAACGGCAGACACATTAGCCGCCTTGCGCCACGCCCAATCATTGGGCATGCACCATACGCTGACGATCTGTAATGTCGCAACGTCGGCCATGGTGCGCGAGTGCAAGTTAGCCTACATCACGCGGGCCGGTGTGGAAATTGGCGTGGCGTCCACCAAGGCGTTTACGACACAGCTCGCGGGTTTGTTTTTATTGACGTTGGCCTTGGCGCAAGCCAATAACCGCTTGAGCGCAGCGGACGAGGCGGCGCACTTGAAGGCAATGCGTCATCTACCTAGCGCGTTACAAGATGTCTTGGCTTTAGAGCCTCAAGTCATTGCGTGGTCCCAAGATTTTGCGCGCATGGACAACGCCTTATTTCTGGGGCGCGGGCTGCACTATCCCATCGCCTTGGAGGGTGCGCTCAAGCTAAAAGAAATTAGCTATATCCATGCGGAGGCGTACCCAGCGGGGGAGCTGAAGCACGGCCCCTTGGCGTTGGTTACCGAAGCCATGCCCGTGGTGACGGTGGCACCGAATGACCAACTCTTGGAAAAACTGAAAAGTAATATGCAAGAGGTTCGCGCGCGGGGTGGGGTGTTGTATGTGCTGGCGGATGGCGATAGCCGCATCAAGTCCAGCGAACACGTACACGTTATAAATATGCCCGAGCACTACGGCGTTTTAAGTCCCTTGCTTCACGTGGTGCCGTTGCAGATGTTGGCGTATCACACAGCATGCGCCAAGGGAACGGACGTTGATAAGCCAAGAAATTTAGCCAAGTCCGTGACGGTGGAATAACCAGCGCTTGCACGCTTGCACGCTCGCACGCGTGTGCGTACCACCGCCGCGGGTATCGCAGACACCGTACGATCAGGCGTTGTCGCTGTCGTATCGCCTGTCAACCGATAATCATAAATATAGCTACTAATTATGCAAAATTAAGATAGCGGTTTTGAATCACAATGGTCGGAGCTAATGGGAATAATATAGCCCATTAGCGCTACAAATGACTCACGAAAAAATTGTCCGTACTGCATTAAACCGCTACTTTTCTAATCAAAAAAGTGCGGACGGACGTCAGTCCGTCTTGCCTTTGATGGTGATGCTCAATGTGCAGGTAGCGATGCAGGAAGGCGGCGGACACTTGACTGTGGCCGATATTCATAAAAATGCCGCTGGCTTTTCGCCGCTCAGCGTGTCTCGCAGTATTGATGAGCTGGTCGAGCGGGGCTTTCTAGATAAGTTGCCCGACGATACCGATCGGCGCGTTCGCCGCTTGGTCACGACGCCTGCAAGCGTGGGCTTCTTCGCTAACCTCTTCGACTAGGTCTCCACGCGCACCGCGCCGCTGCCTGTTGGCGCGTTAGTAGCGGATGCCCCACTTCTTGTAAATGAAGTGCAGCAACCAAGCCGGACCGATCAAGAGAAACTGTAGGTCCTGTAAAAACGAAGGCTTTTTGCCTTCTATGCGGTGTCCGATAAATTGCCCAATCCACGCAAGCACAAATACAAGCGCGGCGAAGCTTCCGAGTGATAGCGTCTGTGTGTGGGCATACAGCGCTTCGTAGCCACCGATCAACGCGACGCAGACCGTCACAGCAACCAGAAACCCCATAGTCAACGGCTTAGACAGACGCATGTAGTAGGTGAGACTGAACGCCAAAAAAATCCACATCCAGTTCATGCCACTGGCCTGCCCCATTGCCTCGGGGTAAGGGAGTAAATAAAACCCCACCAACACACACCAGGTAATCGCAGGGACACATACCCAATGAATTAGCTTGTTCGTGGGGTGTTGATGGCTCTCGGCGTAGCTATCGAGTAGTTGGTCGATACGGCGCGGCACAGGCGACGGGTCGCTTGCGGGCTTGTGCGGTGTACGTGGGGTGTTGGGGTGCATGCGGCGTTGGCTTCGGTGTCAAGCGGGTGTGTGCCTAGTGCCAGTTTAGTAGGTTTCTAGGTGTAAGCGTGCGTCGCGCTTCATGTCGCCAGCAACCTGTGCCCAGTCCAGTTGGTGCGCTGCGCAGATGTCCGCCATGGCGGTGAGCACGCCTTCCTCCATTGCCTTTAGACCACAGACGTAGAAATACGCATGGGGGTCTGCCATTAAGCGCGCCAGCTCTGGGGCTTGAGCCCGCATCACATCTTGTACGTATTGCTTGGGCTGGTCGGGCTCACGCGACAGCGCTAGGTGCGTGGTTATAAATTCGGAAGGCAATTTTTTAAGTGGGCCGAAGTAGGGCAACTCGGCCTTAGAGCGCGCGCCAAAAAATAGGTGTAGCTCGCCCCCTTCGTAGGTGCCAGCATGCAAGAGGCGCCGGCGCCATTCGGTCATGCCCCGCATAGGCGCACTACCTGTCCCCGTGCAAATCATCACAAGGTGGCTGTTCGCATGGTTGGGCATGAGAAAGCTGCTGCCAAACGGGCCCACGACTTGTACGATGTCGCCTACCGCGGCATCGCACAAGTAGTTAGACGCAACGCCTCGCACGGGATTCCCCGCGTGGTCCTCGAGTACCCGTTTGACGGTGATTGACAGGTTGTTATAGCCCGGGCGCTCCCCATGACGCGGGCTGGCAATGGAATACTGCCTCGCGTGGTGCGGCCGTCCTGCGGCATCGACCCCGGGTGCCAATATGCCCAAAGACTGGCCCTCTAAAACCGGGAAGTGTGTCTCACCAAAGTCCAGAACGATGTGGTGCGTGTCGTAGTCATGGCCCACATCGGTCACGCGGTGGTTGCCCACTACCGTGGCTCGTGCATAAGGCGTGGCAGCCGATGGCCCAAACAACAGCGTTTGCGGCTGTGCGGCTGACTTGGGCGCAATGGTCGCCCCAACGCTCCCGCCCCCGCTTGTGTTGGGCGACGGCGCGGCCACAGCGGTCGCTGCCAACTCGCCCTGTTCGGGTAGCTCATCCCACGTGAGCTGATCGTCCACCGAGTAGGCTTGCTCGCGCAGCACTTGCCGCCAGTTGTCTATGGAGCCGGTGGGGCAGGGGGAGATGCAGTCCATGCAGCTATTGCACTTGCTCGCATCCACCACGTAGTTGAGATCATTGTGCGTGATCGCACCAATGGGGCAGGTGGCCTCACAGGTGTTGCAACGAATGCAAATCTCTGGATCAATCAGATGCTGATTGATAACGGCGGTTTCGGCGAGGTCAGACATGGCGCAGGGGGTTTAGTTAAAGCGAACGTAGTCGAACTCGATGGGCATGCGATTCACGCCCATCGCTGGTGGTGCGATCCAGTTTGCAAACTTACCTGGCTCCACAACACGTCCCATGAGGCTCGCAACGAACGCACGGTCTTCGTTGGAGGGTAGCCACTCGCCTGCGCGCCCCTTCCACTCAGCGTCGCTCACCACTTCACCGGCTGGTGTGACGTTCGCCCCTTTCAAGGCACCGATGTTTCGGTTAAAGGCCTTGTGGGGAACGCGCAGTTGAAATGGGATGCCCGCTTTGGTCAATACCTTATTCCAACGTTCGACGCCGGCCACGCTGTCTTTGATGTAGTCATCGCGCAATACCTCGTTGAGCGCATTGAGCATGGGCACTTCTTTGGTCTCTAGCCCGCCATCCTTGGCGATCAGTACGGGGTAGGTTTTGTCCTTTAAGACGTGGTCATCGTCTCGCTTGCCCTCTTCGTATCGGCCCTTCAAACCCGTGCTGTAAAAGGTGGCTGCATTGCTTGACTCGTCTGCGCCGAATAAGTCAATGGTGACGCTGAAGTGGAAGTTGAGGTAACGCTGAAGGGTAGGCAAGTCAATCACCCCGGCTGCGCGCAGCTTGTTCACGTCGTCGGTCTTGAGCTCGTTCATGACCTGTGCGGTACGCTGAATGGTGCGCGATACGCCACTCTCGCCCACAAACATGTGGTGCGCCTCTTCGGTCAGCATGAACTTGGTGGTGCGCGCCAAGGGGTCGAAAGCAGACTCGGTTAACGCAGCCAATTGAAACTTACCGTCGCGATCGGTGAAGTAGGTGAACATAAAGAAGCTCAACCAATCGGGCGTCGTTTCATTGAAGGCGCCCAAGATACGTGGGTTGTCTTCATCGCCGCTGCGGCGCTCTAGCAGGGCATCGGCTTCTTCTCGGCCATCACGGCCAAAGTGCTTGTGTAACAAGTAAACCATTGCCCACAAGTGCCGGCCTTCTTCCACGTTAATTTGGTAGAGGTTTCGCAAGTCATACATGCTGGGAGCGGTTAAGCCCAAGTGACGCTGTTGCTCAACCGATGCGGGCTCGGTGTCACCCTGGGTCACAATAATCCGGCGAAGGTTGGCGCGGTATTCGCCAGGCACGTCCGTCCATGCCTTCTCGCCCTTGTGGTCACCAAAGTCGATGGTGCGCTCTTCCTTGGCGGGGTTCAAGAAAATGCCCCAACGGTAGTCGCGCATCTTGACGTGCCCAAACTGCGCCCAACCCTTTGGGTCAACGCTAACGGCCGTGCGTAAATACACATCACTGTCGGTGGAGCCCTCAGGCCCAATGTCGTCCCACCAGCTTACGAAGTTGGGTTGCCATTGCTCCAAAGCGCGTTGCAAGGTACGGTCTTCACCGAG
>Ga0209138_1003482_pt1 | contig 11247 bp, 7 predicted proteins | sample SaaInl3SG_22_DNA_FD_184645 | JGI IMG/M metagenome (GOLD analysis project Ga0209138, IMG submission 184645) | Marine microbial communities from expanding oxygen minimum zones in the Saanich Inlet - ESP_153SG_22_DNA (SPAdes) (version 2) | ecosystem: Environmental > Aquatic > Marine > Intertidal...
ACTGTCCGTTCCTGCATAGGCGTTACCTGATAAATCTGTTCCAGAAACAGTTGCAGTTGTTGAAGTAACTGTAGTAGATACCGTCCAAGTGTAGGTCCAAATTGAAGCCGTTGCTGTTGCACTCATTAGTGCGTTAGAGGTAATTCCAGAAAGACTTAAGGTTGGAGTGGCTGCCATACTTTCTGAAAAAGTAGCTGTAATAGTTACCACATCGGTGTTGAAAACGATGTCATCTGAGTCTGTATCGGTAAGAGCTAATGATAAAGAACCTGGACAATTTCCCCAATCAGGATTATTGTCATCTGCTAGAGCTGAACTTGAACTAAAAGTTGAAGGATCAACAGTAATATTGGCGACGCACCAATTTGATAAATCTTGATCGAACGTGCTTGCGTTATTAAACATCCCATTCATGTTTGTTACATTTGAAACGTCCCAAGAACCTATGTTTTGATTAAAAGAAATAGCGCCTGCAAACAAAAACTCCATAGAAGGTACATTTGAGGTATTCCAATTATTAATATCAGCACTACCACCATTATTGAAATAAGAAGCGTTGTAAAAAATTCTCTCCATATCCGTTACATTTGAAACGTTCCAAGAACCTATGTTTTGGTCAAAAACGCTTGCAGAAGAAAACATATAGGACATTGTAGTTAGGCTTGAGGTATTCCAATTTTTAATATCAGCACTATTTCCATTATTGAATGTAGAAGCAGAATTAAACATATCATTCATATTTGTTACATTTGAAACGTCCCAAGAACCTATGTTTTGGTCAAAAATGGTTGCTTCTTTAAACATGGAATTCATGTTAGTTACTGTAGAAGTATCCCAACTTCCAATATTTTGGTTAAAAGCAGGACATCTGTAAAACATAGAATTCATATTTATAACACTAGAAACATCCCAATCATTAATACTGTTACTTTCTCCATTATTAAAATCACTTGCAGAAGAAAACATCCCCTTCATGTTTGTTACATTTGAAACGTCCCAAGAACCTATGTTTTGATTAAAAGAAATAGCACCTGCAAACAAAAACTCCATAGAAGGTACATTTGAGGTATTCCAATTATTAATATCAGCACTACCACCATTATTGAAATAAGAAGCGTTGTAAAAAATTCTCTCCATATCCGTTACATTTGAAACGTTCCAAGAACCTATGTTTTGGTCAAAAACGCTTGCAGAAGAAAACATATAAGACATTGTAGTTAGGCTTGAGGTATTCCAATTTTTAATATCAGCACTATTTCCATTATTGAATGTAGAAGCAGAATTAAACATATCATTCATGTTTGTTACATTTGAAACTCCCCAAGAACCTATGTTTTGGTCAAAAATGCTTGCTTCTTTAAACATGGAATTCATGTTAGTTACTGAAGAAGTATCCCAACTTCCAATATTTTGGTTAAAAGCACGACATCTGTAAAACATAGAATTCATATTTGTAACACTAGAAACATCCCAATCATTGATACTGTTACTTCCTCCATTATTAAAAACACTTGCAGAATTAAACATAGAATTCATGTTTGTTACATTTGAAACGTCCCAAGAACCTATGTTTTGATTAAAAGATGAAGCACCTAAAAACATTATTGACATATCTGAAACACTTGAAACGTTCCAAGAGCCAATGTCTTGATTAAAATTACTTGCGCTTTGAAACAATCTGCTCATATCCGTTACATTTGAGGTGTCCCAAAATCCTATATCATAATCAAATGAATTGCCTCTAAATAAAGAATTCATATTAGTTACTAGAGTAGTACATAGGTTATAATTCTCTGAAGTAATTTCTGAAGCTATGGTAGTGTCATCAACTACAGTATAAGTTGTTCCGCTAATAGTAGCTGAATAACCTGAGGATGCGCCAGGACATTTGCATGTTTCACCGTCGAAAAAAATTAAATCTTGACCAAAAATTGATTGACAACAAAAAAGAAAAAGATGAATTATAAATATTTTTTTCATTTATTATTTTCGGTTAAAAATTCTTTGATTTGATTTGTTGGAAACATTGATAAGACAGAAAAGAATTTAATTCTTCATTTAACACGACAATCTAAATCATGAAACAATACAATAGTAGATAAACTTTTTGAATGCAAATTATGTACATTTGAAATAATGTTTTCATTTTGCCTTTTTGATACTCATTTTTCATTTTTGAGACTATGTTTTTTGACCTAATTATCTTTTTAAGTGGAATTCTATGCCTAATCATTGCCTCTATATTATTGGCGAATTACAAAAACAATGAGTTCCGAAGTATTTACTTGATAATACTCCTTTTAATTGCTTTTTTACATAGGGTTTTTTATGCATTTTTGACTTTAGAAATCATTAATTTTAAAATAAAATACAGCCTTAATCTGGCATATTTTATAATTCCAATATATTTTCTGTTACTCAAGGAACTTCTAAAAATCCATATTTCGAAAAGGGAAAAAATAATTTTAATATTCATTACATGCACAGTGCTATTTTTGAAGAAATTCAATTACTTAAAACCCGAGACAAACTTTAGTATATTTCTTTCATACAGTTGTGTAGTCTTTATTTTTACTCTTAGAATGTTTTACAAATCATTTGTAAATTCAAATTACAACTACAGATCTGTTCTATTTAAATTCATAGCCATCATTCTTTTTCATGTTGCTTTTCTGTTTTTTGGAATTAATTACCTTATGTTCTACGATCTTTATAATGTAGAGGGAATATCAGGTATATTTTATAGAGTATCTTCTTTCAGTTGGCTTATTATCCTAAGCTTTATGTTCTTTAATCCTGAGCTTCTTTTTGGAAAATCTAAACTTCAAAAAATAATTATGGAGGACTATTTGGAAGGGATTAAAGTTTGGTCTCAAAAACCTATTATCAAGTTGGATAACAAAGACATTAAGTTATCCAAAAATGTTAAGAATATTTCCTCTTCAATTACCAAAATTGAAAAAATCTTAGATGAAAAGCCTAATTACTTCCAAAGTTTATTAAAAGATAATTTGCAAGAAATAATCAGAATTCCAAAATCACATTTAGATTACATTTTCAAATACCATTGCTATCTCAATAAGCATCAGTTTAAAAGATATTATCAAATAAATTTTGTGATAAATCAAATTAAAAAAGGCTATTTGAAAAATCATACTATCGAATCCTTATATAAGTTGTCTGGGTATCGTTCTAAGATGAGTTTTTATAGAAGTTTCAAAAAATTCACAAACTCAACTCCGACCTTATTTGCACAAAAATACTCTGAGTTTCTATAAATATATTTTTATAATTAATGTTTTAAAATATTGTCCCTTTCTCAAAAAGTTTTGATTCCCTAATTTTAATTTATAAAAATACATTTAGCCCCTTGCTTTACAATCTTTTAAAAGTATTCCCTTGAAAATTGAAATAACTTAAGTCTTTTAAAAGCGTAATTAATAGCTTCAGTTTTGAAGGAACTATTTATTGGTAATAAAAGTATATATGAGATAAAATAGAAGACGCTTTATTTAAATGCATATTTCACAAGAGTACTAAGCTCAGTATAATTAAGAGTTTTCTCATGTGTAGCCTCAAGTATAAGCATAGGCGCTTTACCTGCTTTATATGCCTGAATCCATCTAGTAACACACAAGCACCATTTATCACCAGCTTTAAGTCCAGAAAACTGATAGTAGGGCATTGGAGTAATTAAGTCATTACCCATCGAAGCAGAAAACTTCAGAAATTCATCCGTCATAACTGCACATACAGTATGAGTACCTGTGTCTTGTGATATTGTTCTACATAAACCATCCCTGAAATATCCTGTCATTGGGCTTGTACAACAAATTTCCAGAGGTTCGCCAAATACATTTTTTTCCATTAAAACCAATCTTTGCTCCTAAGGTATAGAGAATGGCTTACATATCAAATCCTATCCCTTTGTTCCAATAGAAAAACCGTTTCCTAAAACCCATACCCCTGCATTTGGATTAATACAGGATTGAAACTTTTAGCTTTTAAAATGGTGTAGCCATAAAAATCAAGTACAATGAAAATAAAAAATCCCTAAAACATTGATTTTGAATGTAATAGGGATCACTATGGCGGAGAGACAGGGATTCGAACCCTGGCGACGGTTACCCGTCGACAGATTAGCAATCTGCTCCATTACCACTCTGGCACCTCTCCCGAAACAAAGTGCACAAAAATACACCTTAGATAAAAAGAATGCAATCTTTTTTGAGTTTATTTAGGGTACTCAATTCTGAGCTGATAAACATTAATTAATTTTTTGAAAAATACCTTCTTAACAGATTCAATTTCAGAAAAAGTAATATTGGAATTATTGAACTGCAGGGCCTTCATTTTTCCGTCAACAATACCACTAATAAAATCCTCTAATTGATTGATATTAGGATTCTTAAGGCTTTTTGAAGCGGCCTCAACAGCATCAGCCATCATTAAAATTGCCGTCTCTTTTGAAAATGGTTTGGGCCCAGGATACTGAAAATCAGTTTCTGATGTTTCTGGATCAATTTCCAATTGTTTTTTGTAAAAATAATAAACAGATGATGTTCCGTGGTGTGTCCGAATAAAATCAACAATTCTATCTGGGAGTTTATTTTTCTGAGCTATTGCTATTCCTCTTCTAACATGTGCTATGATGATCTCTGCGCTTTGTTTAGGTGAAAGTTCTTCGTGAGGAGAAAAGGTACCCATCTGATTTTCAGAAAAATAATTTGCGTTTTCTAACTTACCTATGTCGTGATACAACCCTCCTACTCTTACAAGTAAGGCATTGGCTCCTATTTCATTTGCAGCAGCCTCTGCTAAATTGGCCACTTGCAACGAATGATGAAAAGTCCCTGGTGCTTTTTCTGAAAGCATTTTTAAAAGGGTAGAATTGGTGTCAGATAATTCTAAAAGGGAAACATCTGAAACCAATCCAAACACTTTTTCATTTATATAAATTAATGGCTGAACAAAAAGCATTAGCAAACCATTAAGCAAGAACATTCCCAATGGAGTGAAATCAATACGTGCTAAACTACCTTCTTGTATTGTCGTAAAAGACAAATATCCAATCAGATATACCAACACAATCTGTCCAACTGAAATAAACAGATTCGCTCTTCGATAAAGCTGGGCAATAGTTTGTATCGTTATGATTCCAGCCATAATCTGAATAAAGACATATTCAAAACTATTGGGTACAATAAATCCGATTAACAATACAGTCAGGACATGAGTAAACAGTCCTAAACGGGCATCAAAAAAAGCTTTTACAATTAAAGGCAAAATACAAATGGGTACAGCAAATACATAAGTAGTATCGTAATTAATAACGAGTGTTACTGCTATTATAATAATGACAATATTAAAGAAGATGAAAGTTAGCTTTCTGTTGTTTTCATAAATAGACATGCGGTAGGCATGTAAAAAAAGTAACAACAGTGTAAACGTCAAAAGGATAAGAATGGAATATCCAACAACTACCCAAACCAAACTTTGATCCCCTTGTCGCAATGAAAATTCGTTTCTCAAAGAACTCAAAACCTCAAAGTCTTTTTCATTAACAAGTTGACCTTCAGTAATTATCAATTCTCCAGCAGCAATTACGCCTCTGAAAAGCGAAAGGTTTTGTAAGGCCTCTTCTTGAGCTCGTTGATCAAAAAAGGTATCTGGCGTTATATTAGGTGTAATTAATTCAAACAATAGGTCTTTAAAAAGTTCTATATGTTTCTCAAGCATTCCCTCAGGCGCATTTTGGACAAGATATTTAGATAAAGTATCGGGTCGAAAAACTTCCTCTATCGTTATGGGAATCTCTTCTTGACCTTGAATCAATAACACCTCTCTGCTGCCCTGGTGCTTGTAATTGGGGGGAAATACCCCATATCTATATATTTTATTCAACAGGGATTCTCCAAACTGAAAAAGACTATCCAAAAGAATCGGATTTGATTCCTCTGAAAAATAAATCATGAAAGTCTCTGGATACTTTTCCAAAATACTTTGCTTCAAGTTCATGTCACTCCTGAAATAGGGCTTTAAGTTTTTCAAAACAGCAATTCTATCCGATTCTATTTCTGCCTCTGACTTTAGTATTGAAAATTCAAAAGGAGCGTAATAGCTAGGATATTGCCATAAGCGCCCTTTTTGAAACTCATATTTAAATTGCCCTCCAAGAGGAAATAGATAAAGCAAACAAATAGAACTCGACAAGATCAATAAAGACTTGTAAAGAAGACCTTGCTGTGCAACGATAAATTTCCAAAGTGATTTCAAAAAGTACCTTTTAATTCAAAACTACATAAACTAATTCTCATCTAGGCTATTTTTATAGTTGATGACCCGATCTGGCTTTAAAATTCCTATTTTTGTATGCAAGAAGCTATTTACTCACTCTAAAATATAATTTTGAAGTACGGCATTTGTCATTTAAGTATTGTACCAATACGCGAAGAAAACAGCCACAAGAGTGAATTGGTCTCTCAATTACTTTACGGAGATTGTTTTAAAATTACATCCGAAAAAAAAGATTGGATGCAAATCTCCACCCTACAGGATTCTTACACTGGATGGATTGACAATAAGCAAATAAAGGAGATTTCTCAAAAAGAAGCTGAAAAAATTAGCGGTACAGGAGCTCAATACTGCCAACAATTGGTTGATTATATCGAAGCCGATGACCAAACTTTGACTACTGTAGTAATGGGAAGTAATATAGCTGCTGCTAGATTCTTAAATCAGACTTATAAAGGCACTGCAAGTAAAGGTGTAAATAAAAAATCCAATCTCATCAAAACGGCATCGTTATATCTAAACGCACCCTATCTATGGGGGGGGAAAACACCTTTGGGAATCGATTGCTCTGGACTAGTTCAAATGGTGTATAGAATTAATGGATACGCCATTCCTAGGGATGCTTCTCAGCAGGTTAACTTAGGAGAAACCCTTAGCTTTATTGATGAAAGTGAGGCGGGTGACTTGGCTTTTTTTGATGATCACGAAGGAAATATTGTCCACGTAGGACTCCTACTTGAAAACCACTATATTCTTCATGCACATGGTAAAGTCAGAATAGATCGTATCGACCAAACAGGAATTTATAATTTTGATACTCAACAGCACAGTCACAAATTGAGAATTATTAAGAAAATAATATAAAAAAACCCTCTAAAAGAGGGTTTTGATCTTTATACCTGAAAAATTATTCAATAAGAGCCTTCATCTTCATAAAGCCTTCATTATCTCCTAATGTTCCATAGATGTTCATTAAGGTTTTGATAGCTTCCTCATTCTTGTTTACCTCTATTAGTTTTTCTAAAATAGGTACACATTCTCTATAGATATCTTCACGGCTAGTTTTCAATACATCATAACGAGCATTATCAGCTTTTGAATTACCTAAACCATTCATCTCTTCAACGATAGAGGATTCTTTGTCTAAGATGAGAGAAACCAAATTAAGATATCCAGACTCAAAGTTAGGGTCAATCTCAATTGTTTTCTCATAATAAGATTTAGCCTCATCCTTTTTTCCATTTTGAGAATTTACGACACCAAGATTAAAATAAAGAGTTGCATTATTAGGATCTTGCTCAATTGCCTCTTTCATCAAGACTTCAAAACGATCGTTCTCTTTCAATTGAACGTATAAATTAGCCTCTGTCAAAATTAGGTTCAAGTCTTTCGGATTCTCAGCTCGAGCTTCTTTTACAGCATCCATTGCTTTTTCATTGTCGCCTAATTCAGCGTAAATCAAAGCAATGTTTTTTACAATTTCTGGGAATTTAGATTCGGTTGCCTCTTCTCTAAAATCCGAATACTCTTTTGTTTTTTTATAAAGTTCATATTCAGTTTGAGAAAATTCTGATTCCTCTCCGGTTGCAACAGATTTTGCAAAATATTTTACGGTAATCCCTTCGTATCGTATTTCTTTGAGCTCATTATAAAATGACAGAGCTAGATCATATTCAGAGCCGTTTACAGCACTTGAAGCGGCATAGTATAGATAGTCAACGTTTACTTCAGGATTAATCTTGTAAGCGATATACAATTTATTTGCTGCTTCTTTGTAACTTTTTGCCTCATTGTCCTCAATAGCGCTATTTACGATTTCAGTAGATAAGGTTACCAATTGTGCATCAAGATTAGAATTACTGCCAACTGCACTCTTGTATTCCATAAATTTGTCAAAAGCAGCTTGAAAGTTTTTGTTGGCTTGCTCTATTTTACCTTCTAAAAAAGTTTTTTGATTTAAAACTTTTTCATCGGCTGCATCAAAAAGGGCCGAATTCGATTCAAGAGTAGCAACTGCACCTTGTACATCTCCTGCTTCAAATAATTTTTCTGCCTTTTTGATCTCTTTCTTCTGACCATAAGAAAGTGTCAGAAATAAAATAAAAAATAAGGGTATTAGTGTTTTCATTGTTCAATTATAAAGGTTGTTTTTTTTTATTTACTCAATTATAGTGCCATCATTTACATCAAGATCGCTTACATCTTCAATAGTCTCTTCATCTTTCATTACTTTAGCTACTGCAGCGATAGTGTCATTTCCTTTTAAGTTTATCAAACGAACGCCTTGAGTTGCTCGTCCCATAACTCTTAGAGAGGCAATTTCCATTCGAATTGCAATTCCAGATTTATTGATAATCATAAGATCATCTTGATCACTTACTGTTTTGATGGAAACTAATTTTCCAGTTTTATCAGTGATAGAGATGGTTTTTACACCTTTACCTCCTCTATTAGTAATCCGGTAATCTTCAAGACTTGATCGTTTTCCGTAGCCGTTTTCAGAAACGACTAAAATATGGGCATCCATATCATTTACAGAAACCATTCCAACAACTTCATCAGATGCGTCTGCTAGAGTGATTCCTCGAACCCCAGAAGCACCTCTTCCCATGGGTCGCGTCTTACTTTCTTCAAAACGGATAGCTTTCCCTGATTTCACTGCTAAAATAACATGACTATTCCCATTGGTTAGTTTTGCTTCTAAAAGCTCGTCATCTTCACGAATACTTATTGCATTGATCCCATTAGCTCTAGGCCTAGAGTATTGCTCTAGTGAGGTCTTTTTAACCTGCCCTTTTTTGGTTGCCATAATGACATAATGACTATTGATGTATTCTTCATCCTTCAAGTCTTGTGTACAAATAAAGGCTTGAATTTTATCATCTTGTTCAATATTGATCAAATTCTGTATCGCACGTCCTTTTGCTGTTTTTGATCCCTCAGGGATTTCATAAACTCGCATCCAAAAACATTTCCCTTTTTGGGTAAAAAAGAGCATGTATTGATGATTGGTTCCTACAAAAAGGTCTTGTAAAAAGTCTTCATCTCTAGTTGTAGAGGCTTTTTGACCTACACCCCCCCTATTTTGAGTTTTGTATTCCGCCAAAGGGGTTCGCTTGATATAACCTGCGTGAGAAATTGTAATTACAACATTTTCATCAGGAATCATGTCCTCTATACTTAAGTCACCTCCAGCATATTCAATATTAGATCTTCTCTCATCACCATACTTTTCGCGAACTTCTAACAATTCTGTTTTGATGATTTCCATTCTTCGTTCCTTTTTATCAAGAATGTCTTTAAGATCTGCAATTGTTTGCATCAGAGCATCATATTCAGATCGAAGTTTGTCTTGCTCTAAACCTGTTAATTGACGCAAACGCATTTCAACTATAGCCTTAGATTGAATTTCAGATAGTTCGAAACGTTTGATTAAGTTCTCTCTTGCAGCATCAGCATTTTCAGACCCTCTAATAATCGCAATGACTTCATCAATATTATCTGAAGCTATGATTAGTCCTTCAAGTATATGAGCTCTTTCCTCTGCTTTTCTAAGTTCGTATTTAGTTCTTCGCACTACAACATCATGTCGATGCTCAACAAAATAATGAATCATGTCTTTGAGATTCAACATTTGAGGTCTCCCATTTACAAGTGCTATGTTATTGACACTAAATGATGATTGTAATGCAGTGTATTTATATAATTTATTTAATACGATATTTGGAATTGCATCACGTTTTAAGACATACACGATACGCATTCCATTTCGGTCAGACTCGTCCCTTATGGAACTTATTCCCTCTAATTTTTTGTCATTTACCAATTCAGCTGTTTTTCGAATCATTTCAGCCTTGTTAACTTGGTATGGTATTTCAGTTACAATGATGCATTCTCTTCCATTGACCTCTTCAATATTTGCCTTCGCTCGAATAACTACACGACCTCTTCCTGTTTGAAAAGCTTCACGTACACCCTCATAGCCATAGATTGTACCTCCTGTTGGGAAGTCGGGTGCTTTGATCGTTTGAATTAATTCATCAATGGTTATATCATTATTTTCAATGTATTGAATGGTCCCATCAACAACTTCTGTTAGGTTATGGGGAGGCATATTTGTTGCCATCCCAACGGCAATACCAGAAGCACCATTAATTAATAAATTTGGTACCCGTGTTGGTAATACAGTAGGTTCTTTGAGCGTATCGTCAAAATTCAACTGAAGATCTACGGTCTCCTTATCGATATCAGCCAATAAATCTTCGGATATTTTGCGCATACGAGCCTCTGTATATCTCATGGCTGCTGGGCTATCCCCATCAACAGAACCGAAGTTTCCTTGACCATCTACCAACAAATAACGTAAACTCCAAGACTGTGCCATCCGTACCATGGTGTCATAAACTGAACTATCACCATGAGGGTGGTACTTTCCTAGGACTTCACCCACTATACGGGCTGATTTTTTGTGTGCAGTATTGGCTCTTATTCCCAGTTCGTGCATGCCGAAAAGCACACGTCGATGAACTGGCTTTAGTCCGTCACGCACATCAGGCAAGGCACGTGACACAATGACAGACATAGAATAATCAATATAGGCTGATTTCATTTCATCCTCGATATTGATCGGGATGACTTTATCTGCTTCGCTCATAGTTTAAATTTATTAAAGCTAAAATACGTAAACAGTCTACAAAAACGACGTCAAAACGAAGGAGAATTCATAAAATTATTAACAGAATTGAGGCGTAAATTTGTTATAAATAATAAGGTCTCAGTTTTTGAAATATTGATATTTTTTTGTCTATTAGCATTGTGTATAAAACTATGGTGTGTTTTTTGCACTTAAAAACCAAAAAAATAAGTTATGGACGATAATTTTTCACCGCGCGTTAAGGATGTGATTGCCTTCAGTAAAGAGGAAGCCCTTAGATTGGGACATAACTTTATAGG
>Ga0209138_1003483_pt1 | contig 11244 bp, 7 predicted proteins | sample SaaInl3SG_22_DNA_FD_184645 | JGI IMG/M metagenome (GOLD analysis project Ga0209138, IMG submission 184645) | Marine microbial communities from expanding oxygen minimum zones in the Saanich Inlet - ESP_153SG_22_DNA (SPAdes) (version 2) | ecosystem: Environmental > Aquatic > Marine > Intertidal...
ATTTGGCCCTGGCCAAACGCCTTGAGCAGCAGCAGCAGCAGCAGCAGCAGCAGCAGCAGGACCAAAACTCGGAACAGGAGCAGGACTCGGAACAGGACCAAGATTCTGAACAGGAGCAGGACTCGGAACAGGAGCAGGACTCGGAACAGGAGCAAGATTCGGAACGGGACCAAAACTCGGAACAGCAACAGGGCGAGAAACAGGATCAAGAACAGCAGCAAGACCAGCAAAACCCACCTCAGGAAGGGCTAGATCAGCCTGAGGAAGGGCAAATCAGCCGGGCCGACATGGAGAGAATTTTGGAAAGTTTGGAGCGGCAGGAAGCGGAAGTCCAAGCGAAATTGCGTGCAGCCCAAGCCAAAAAAACAAGCAAGGGAAAATCCAAGTCCATCGAAAAAGACTGGTAAGCCATGATGACACGTCCCTTCTTCTCCTCCTTCGTTCGCCTTGCCTTGGTGATGGTTGCTTGGGCATCCTTGGGCGAAGGCGCCAGGATTTGGGGACAAGAAGCCTCGGTGGAGGTCACGGTGAACTCGACGAACGTGGTCCGAGGAGACGTGCTTCGCGTGACCGTGACATTCGTGAATTGCAAAGTGCGGGAAATCGATCCTCCCAACATTCCGGGATTGGAATGGAGAATGGGGCCGAGCACGTCCAACAGCACCCAATGGGTCAATGGAGTGACGACGTCCGAGCAACGTTACACCTACGGTTACGTCGTCGCCGGGCCAAAAGAAATCCAAATCCCAAGTCTCGTTTGGCAAACCAACCGAGGCAACCTGAAAAGCAATCCGGTCCGTCTTCTCGTCAGTGGCAACGACCCCTCCTCGCCATCCCAGGGCGCTTCAAAATCGCAGCCCCGCGCCGTGAACCGTGATCTCGTCACGTCCATTGAGCCAAGCAAACGCTCTGTCTACCTTGGGGAGCCCCTTGTCCTGTCTTACAAAATCTACAACCGCTACAACAACTTGGATGTACGGAACTACGACATTCCGGAATTGGAAGGGTTTTGGAAAGAAACCGTACAAGGGCCTGAAGCGCGTTGGGAACCGCAACTGATCAACGGAAAGCGCTACAACGTCGCCACTGTCAGGCAAATCGTTGCGTTCCCTCAACAAACGGGAACGATGGTGCTGCAGGGTTTCACGCTGAACGGGTACCTCCGCATCAATTTTTTTGAGGGACGGGAAATACAAGCCACGTGCGACCCCGTGGAGATTGAGGTGCTCCCTCTTCCGGAGAACGCTCCCTCCAATTCTCTTGGCACGTTTGCCGATTTGACCGTGGAACAACGCCTCTCTGCAGACAGTGTGCGAACCAACGAGGCCGTGACCTACGAAGTGACCTTCCGAGGTTCGGGAAACCTGAAATTTCTCCGTGAACCTGAAGTGGCTTGGCCTTCTGAATTTGAAGTCTTTGACCCGGAGGTTGAAGACCAAATCTCCATCACCGCCAAAGGCGAACAGGGCACTCGTCGATTCAAATTCGTGGCGATCCCGCGCGCTCCCGGAGATTACATGCTCCCCTCCTTTTCCGCCACGTCGTTTGACCCGTTGACTGGAAGCCACGTCACCAGTTCTGCTCCCGCCATCCAACTTCACGTCGCTCGTGAAGTCGGCGGCGCCGGAGAAAGCTCGGGGCTGACCTTCACGCACCAACAAGACGTGCAGGTCTTGAATCAAGATGTGAGGCACATTTTGACCTCCGCCAGCTCCTTCTATCCCAAATCTCGCCCCACGTGGACCACGTGGGCCTTTGGGCTGGCCATGGGAGCAAGTCCGTTGCTCTTTGGGTTGATGGCCTGGATGCGTCGGAAGCGCCAGAAGGAAAAGCGTGATGTGCGCGGCACACGCCGCAAACGGGCCTTGAAGTCATTGAAACAAACCCTCGCTCAATCGTCACCGTTGACGGTGGAAACGGTCGGCGAAGCCATGGAGCAATACCTCATGGCCATCACGGAGATGGACCGTTCTCTGCTGACCCGCGAGGCCGTTCGCCTGCGCATCGCCGTGACCGACCAAGATCTGGCCAAGGCTTGGGATGACCTTTGGGTGGCGTGCGAAATGCAACGATACGGGGCCTCTGCTGGGGATTTGGAATCCTTGGCCAACACGTTGACGGATTTGGCTGAAACCACTGAAAGCGTCTTGACATGAAGAAGCGCATACTTCCCACCTTGTCCTGGGTCTTGGCGACCTGCATGTTGACCTCGATGACCCAAGGCCAATTGTGGAGTCGCACCGACCTCACTGCAGCCTTTGATTCAGCCAACGCCACCTACGAAAGCGGGGACTACGCCCTTGCCTTGGAGCAGTATGAGGGAATCCTTACCACCCACCGGCATTTCGAAACGGAGTTCAATGCCGGAAATGCCGCATTCAAACTTGGCGAACTCGGTCGAGCCCGGTTGCATTACGAACGAGCCACCTTGCTCCAACCGTCCAACGAGAACCTTGAAGCCAATCTTGCTTTGCTCAAGTCGAGAGTGGTCGATCGAATCACCCCCATCCCTCAACTGGGCTTATCGACCTGGCTGTCCTCGTGGGTGAGCCCCGGGCGCATTCGCGGCTGGGTGCTTTGGACACTCTTCTGGTGGACAGCAGCATGGGCCATGTGGGGCCTGCGCTGGCGCAAAAACAGCCGCGACTCGCGCGCCACTTTGGCGTTCTTGGGTGCCGCCTCACTCACGCTTGGCGTGGTGGGACTTTGGGGGACCCGTGAATCCAACCTCAAGGCGCAATCCCCAAGCCAACTTGTCGTCATGAACGACCGAGTGGATGTCTTGAGCACACCTTCTTCAAGCGGCACTGTGCTGTTCCAGCTCCACGAAGGCGCATTGGCGTGCATCCTGGATCAAACGTCCGGTTGGGCGGAAATCCAGCTTGACAACGGCAACGTTGGGTGGATCCCCACCTATGCCACGGAAGACGTCTGAGGAGCAGATCAGTGTCGCACTTCGAATTTGGCTTGCGTTTGAGCAAGGCCCTGATTCCATCCCTTCGCGACATACATCCCAGAGGCCCATCCTGACACGTCCAATTGGACCCGCCCTGAACCGTCGGCTCGCAATGCGCAGACCTCTCGCCCTTGAACGTCCCAAACCCGAACCGTACTCGCTGCCGTCCAGCCGCTGAGGGTGACGTCTTGGCTTGCCGGGTTTGGCATGGCTTCCACCTGCATGTCAGGAAGGTCTGACACGTCATCTCCTGATGCCAAATCGTACAACACAACGTCATCGACAGCCGCTTCCACCAAGCTTCCACCATCAAGGTATTCCCCAACCGTTGTGCTGTCTGAAGCAATGAATCGAATTTGGAACGACTCGGAGGGCTCCAGCACATCTGAGATGCGGAAGGCCTTGCGGCGCCAAGAAATGTCTTGCTGAGACGTGTTCTCCAGGTACTGCCAAGTGTTCCCCCCGTCGTTGGTCACCTCCACTTGCCACCAATCGCTGGCGGGGTTGGCTCCCGAGGCTGGCGCATTGGTGTACCAGCGCCAGTAGGACAACACCGGGTTTTCATATGGCGTCAAGTCGATGACAGGTGAAATCAAGGTTGTGTGTCCACCGTCCACATCATTCGATCCGATGCCTTCGCCAAGGGGTGGATTCAACCCTGTCACGTAAGCAAAGCCGTAGAGTCCCTCTGTGTGATCTTGCAAGGGGGCCACCAGGGTGCTGGGGTCCGTCACGTCTCCCATGGAGCCCACAGGAATGGCCTCGGTCCACAATCCCGTCGTGGCGTTGTCGGTTGGAAGATCCATGTCCCAAGCCCCAAAATCAGAATAATCGTCCAAGTCGTTGACCAAGACAGGCTCCACCCCGACCAAAATGTAGTTGGGCAGGTTTCCGTTGACCGGCTTGTGTGCCGCCGTAGGTGTAGAAGAACTGGCACCTCCAAAGACATCCAGAATGTCCATGTAGTACTCCACCACCGTGCCTGCGGGCACGCCTGGAATGAGGTGAGAAAACACATCCCCATCTTGCGCCATGTCCACCGTCGTGTACGGGTCGTTGGGTGACGTCCGGTAATGCAGCCTGGCCGCCTCGAAATACACCACGTAAGGGAAGTCAATCGAGGCTTCCGCTTCAATCAAGACATCTTCGGTGGCTGCGGCAAATTCTACCGGCTCATGGGCAAGGTCCACATAGCTGAAGAGTGAAATGCCATGCATGTCGAACCCTTCGATGATGGCCGCTGCATTGGGCGTTCCGTTGAGCAAATCGTCGTCGTCGTCGTCGGCTTGCAAGGCATCAAGCAATACGTCAGTGAAGGCAATTCCTTCAAACCCATTGACCACCGTCGCCTGCAGCCCGGGGAAAGCGTCTACAAAAAGTCCCATCGTCAGGTCCCAATCCCCTCCCAGCAAAAGGTGCGTGTCGTACCACGCGCCACAGATGATTTCTCCGTCGGCGTGGACCTCCCCCACAATGTCCTCGGGGTAGACCTTGGGGTCGACGTCGTACCGACGAATGCCGTCGTTGTTGTCGGTGTAGAATCCCTTCCCAATCTCAGCGACGTCTGCGAGAGACATGGCCCAAAAATCCGCATACCCCTCGTTCATCGCTCCGTTGTTGAATCCGTAGAAGTAGCTCTGGTAGAACCAATCGTTGATGGCGTGCCCATACTCGTGATACACCACATCCGCAATCAACGACGTCGGGTTGCACCCACCTCCTTCGTCAAAGAAATTGATGCTGCCGCCGTCGTAAAACGCATTGCACTCTCCCGCAACATCCACATTTACGGGCATGCTCCAATCCAAATCTGAAAATTCTGGCAGCCACGACCGCATGTGGTCGTGAATCAAGTTGGTGCTGCGGTATGCACTTGCCTCTTTCGTGTTGCCCGGAGCGGACAACGCATTGAAGCCGTCCACAATGTCCACAGAACTCGAGGGCGTTGCGTTGTTGGTATACACCGTGGCAAACAACCCTTTCAATTCCAAATTCACGGCCAGGAAATCCTCGCTCAATGCCGTGTTGAACAGTCCCGCAGTGTCCGTGAAATAGGAGATGGTTCCCAAAGGGATTTCAAGGTGGGGCATCGCCAACGCTTCGGGAACGTCGTAGGGGTAAGCCTCGTGAGCCAAAGCCTTCACTTGCCCCAAAACGTTGGGTGGAAGTCCAGCCTCAATGCGCGCCAATCCCCGTTCCGCACCCGCGTTTTTCATCCCCATTCGGTTGACCTCTTTGGCAGGCGCCTCGTGAACCACTTGATTTACACGCATGACAACGGAACCCGTCACCATGTCCACCCAAGTCAGATACCTCACGGGCAGAACACCCCTGCGGCCGGTGATTTCCAGTTGCCAAACGGGATGGGCTAACCACGAAGAACCGGCCTCCCCCGCCTCTTCCACTGGAATCCAGGCCATGCCAAGGTCTTGCCACCCAAAATCCGTCACGTAGGTCGTCCCCACATTGCCTTCAGAACCGCCCACTGCCATGTCCGACTCGAGTTGGGCCAAGACACCTCCCGTGGTCACTCCGGCACCCGCCTCTACGGGAACAAGCTCTGGCCACCAGTCGCTTGAAACCAACACCAGTCGATCGTCGTGAAATTTGGCCTGGAATTTGGATCCAAGCACGGGCAATCCCTCCAAGAACTGAGACGCAAAGGCGCGCTGATGTTTGGATCCTCGCGCCACATGGATATCTCCCACCACGGCAGGAGCCCATCCAAATGCATCTAGCGACCACGCCCACGCTTCCATGGCACGTGCCTCAATGTCCAGACCGGGAAGAGGCTCTCCAGCACCCCACATGCGCGAAGGAAGGTTGCGGTCTGCGTGTTTCAGCACTTGCCAATCGGCCATGGCCGGGTTCGACTCGCCCCACATTGAACCTTGGCGGAACAAGCGCTGGGAATCGACGTCCACCACAGAAGGGGTCGACGTCATGCGGACTTCCCACGGGTCACTGACAAATTCCGGAGTTTGGGCTCGCAAGGAACCCAAAGTCGCCACCGCTGAGCAAGCCACGAGGAAAGCAAGAGAGTTGTTCATGGCTGAAAATGTACAACTCAACCACCCCACATCCACCTTAGGCGAAAACGAAAGGCGGCTGGGACAGAACGAAATGCGTCAATTCCCTTCCTTGACCACGGCGGGCCACTTCTCCTTCACACCCTTGGTCCAAATCGAATCGCCGTAATTCGCAGCCACGTGATTGGTGTCGCAAACAAGGGCCCAATACGTCAATCGCAAGCTGTCCTGGAGGTCGCGAAATTCCTCAGCCCCCCCTTCAGGCATTCCCGTCTGGGGAAACGCAGCCAAGGCCTCGACCCCCGACTGCTTCATGGCAGAGCGCAATTCGCGGTAAACTTTTTTTTGTTGCTCAAGGGGGACGACGTTGTTCAACTCGTCGGGAGCACCCGATTGGCAACCCGCGAAAAGCGCGGCAGCAGTGAGAATTTGGATTGCTTTGTTCATCGAGGAGAAAGATAAGATGCCCGGATGTGTTTTTCGCGAAAAGCTCAACACACGGCACCGAACATTCCGAGCATCGCGAGAATGTCTGACACGGAGATGCTGCCATCTCCATTCAAATCTCCGGGGCATTCGCTGGGCCACTCGAAAGCGCAAGTCCCGTTGTCGTACAAGGCTTCAGGATCGTAATTGGGCGCGGAGGGATAGGTGCACCCCCCAGCCACCGCGGACGTGCATTGGTAGGGAGGAAACAGGCAAGACCCGTCGTCTAAGTTGGCCAGAGGGTCGAAGTTGCAGGCGATGGCGTAGGTGCATCCGTACACCGTTCCATTTGGCTCGCAAGGCCCGTCCGTCCACGACGTCACGCCACCGCCAAACATGGCCTGGCACGTGTTGCCGTACGACACTCCGTCGCAACCGCATACCGGCGCGTATTCCGTAGTGCAATCCACTGTGGCGGCCATGGCAAGCAATTGGTCGTCCACGCATGAAGTGGCACACTCCAAAATGCAGGACTCGAAGGTGTCGAAAAAGGCTCCCGCGTAATTCACCCCCCCCGCATAGGTTCCACATCCGCTCACGAATTGGCAAGTTCCATTGACTTTAGCCACGCCCAACGCCATTGAACACAGCCCAAGGTCCACACCTCCCAAGTCCGTGCAAGGAGCCACGCCTTCAAGGTTGGAGTAGCACTGCTCCACCCATCCTCCACACGGGTCGCTCCAATACTGCACGCAAACGCTCCAGTTGGGGTTGAAGTCAAAACCAGCTTCGAAAACATCCCCTCCGGATTGCGCCAAGAAGCCGTCGATGTGCCACTCCAAGGCAGCATCCGCAGGGTAATCGATGGCCATGAAGGTGTACCACATGCCGTCCATGCTCGTGGTCAACAACTGCAGCCCACACTCGGGAGGGACTTCGTTGCACATGGTGCAGGTAGGTTCATCTTCGAAAAAGGCGGGGCTGTAATCCACGCCATTCACCACCCAATCGCATCCGGACAAGGTGGTGCACACCCCATTGACCCGAGCAATCCCCAGGACCATGTCGCAATCTCCAAAGTCCACCCCGGCCAAATCTTGACAGTCCTCCACCACGCAGGGACCGGACGTCCACGAGGTAACACCAGCTTGGGTTTGGGCTAAGCAAGCGTTGTCGTATTGGATGCCATCGCAACCGCAGACAGGATCAAACACGGCGATGCAAGCGGCATCTGGATCCATCAGAGAAGGGTCAATGCAGGCTCCAGGCTGGCTCCAAGAGGGCAAGCCGAGGGACATTGATAACAACAACGCGGGGCAACGGGTGGGCAATTCAAGCATCGTGATTTGGATCGCTTTCAATGTTTAAATCTCTTGCAAGGTATTGACGTGCAAACTGTTCGATCACGGAACGAAGGTGAGGCGGGTTGAATGGCTTCACCACCACGTTGTCCATTCCGGATTCCAACGCCATGTCCCTGGTTCGCGTCTCTGCATCCGCCGTCAACCCCACGATTCCCAAACCTTCCCATTCCGCTCCCCGATTTCGCCAATCTCGGGCGGCCTGAAACCCATCTTTTCCCGGCATGTGAATGTCCAGCAAGACCAAAAAGGGTTTCTCGCTCAGGAGCAAGCCCTCCGCCTCCTCGGCATCGCTTGCTGTCACGACATCGTAGCCCCAATTGATCACCATTCGTTTCGCAACGAGAACGTTGAGCTCGTTGTCGTCCACAATCAACACGGGGGCATCAGGAAGAACAAGCTCTGCGGGCGGCACCCCAATTGCCCCCTTCTCTTCACCCTGCCTCCCAACCTCAAGTGGCAAGAAAACGGTGAACGATGTCCCCTCTCCCAGCTCACTCTCGACGTGCAACCTTCCGCCGTGGAGGTCAATCAACCTCTTGGTGATCGCCAAACCCAAACCCACACCCTCGTTTGAGACATTGATTTCCCGTCGATTGGCCTGTTCAAACGGCTCCAAAATCCGCTCCATGTCCTCCGCTGCAATCCCCTTGCCACTGTCCGTCACTTCCATCACGAGCGCATCGCTTGCCCAACTCGCTTTGCAGGACACTCTGCCGTTCGATGTGAATTTCAATGCATTGGTTATCAGGTTGTTCAATATTTGTGTGATCCACCCAACATCCCCTACGAGGACCTCAGGAACATCGTCGTTCACCTGAAGCAAGAGCTCGTTTTGGGTCGTGGCTGCACGGTTTAAAAAACCGTTCAACACGCGCTTGAACAGGTCGCGCGATTCAAAAAGCGTCACGTGAGGTTCAGCATTGCCAGCATCCAAACGCTCCAGGTCCAAAACATCCGTCAACAAACCCTGCAAGTGTTTGCCCGCGAATTCCATGTAAGCCAGGTGAGACATCCGATCGTCCTCTGGATCCTCTTCCCGCATGAGCAATTCAATGAGCCCCAAAATGGCGTTCAGAGGAGTTCGGATTTCGTGGCTCATCACCGACAAAAAATCGGATTTATGCTTCTCCGCTTGGGCAGCTCGAGCACGTGCTTCTTGCACTTCCGTGATGTCCACCGCATAGACCTCAACATGTTGCAGGCCCTTCGGCTTGGAAAACGAGACCTGATGCCAAGAATCACCGATTTGAAGTTGGTGCTGCGTCTCGGGGCTCTCCCCTTCCAGCCCAAGGATGAGTTCCCACAGTTCGTGGTTGCGCGGCAAGGTCCGCCCTTCCTTGCACGTCTCGCCAAATACGCGGGTTGCCGCAGCGTTGGCCAACAAAATGGAGCCATCCATTTTCACGCGAGCCACAGGGTTGGGATTCAACTCGAAAAACTTTGCGAATTCCTGGATTCTTTGTTCTCCCAAACTCCGACCAATTTTTTGACCGCAGATGTTGGCGACGTTTTGCATGATTCGCAAGTGAGCGGGAGTGAAAAAACCCACAAGGGAATGCTCGCTGTCGATGACTCCAATGACTTCATTGTCGCACCAAATGGGCACCGCCATCTCACTCCCACGAATGGCGTCATCCACCACGTAATCAGGGTCTTGCGAAATGTCGTCGACGATCTCCGCAACGCCCAAGCGTCCGACTCTCCCCACGATTCCTTGTCCAAACCCCAATTCAATGGGCTCATGAATGGCCCGGTAATCCACGTTTTTCGGGCCGTAAGCGGCTTTTTGGACCCAGGCATTGCGCGAGGAATCCTTGAGGTAGATCACACAATCCTCAAGGCCCATTTTTTCAATGCACGAGGAAGCTATGTCCCAAAGAATGTCCTCCGTCGTGTTTTGACGAAACACGCTTTGCGAGAAATATTCAATGATGCTGAGCTGGGCCTTCCAGTCGCTTTGGCTTGCCTGACTTTGCCCGACGGTTGTCCGGAAAAACCACCATCCCAACAGAATCAGAATTCCGACCACCATGACCCAAAGCCATGGCCCCCAAACCTCCTGTATTTCCATGGGCATCAGCACAAAAACAAATTAACGCAAGATTGTCAGACCACCTGCCCTGAATCCCTGCATTCGTGAGAATGAGGTGTTGGATTTCACTTCTCCACCGGAGTTCCTCCCCACGTTGTCACGACTTCTCGGTCCAAACAGGCCTTCGGTCGTCGGGGGCGTGCATGTGAAATGGAAATGCGCCTTGACCTGCATTTTCAACCTGAGCAATGTCCTCATCCAGAGGCGACTGAGACGCTCTCTGCCATTTGGAGATTTCTTCGAAAACCCGTATTTTGGACATAATCAGTGCTTAAGATCGTCAAGAATTGTCGCGATGAAGAACCCAACACCAAAATTCTTGTGCTTCACAATCTTGCTTGCTGGACTTGTGATGCCAGCAATCTTTTTCAGCCAAGAGAGCGTTGTCATTGAGGTCGCGCAAGACCCGTCGCAAGTCATCTACCCTTACAACCCCGATGAAGACGCATCTGGAATCGTTGGTGCGGGAGATTTGCTTCCATTCCTGATTTACTTCGGAAACCCCATGGGATTCTATCAGTCTGACTCGGATGTAGACCCGATGATGCTTGAGAATGTGTTGGGTGAGATGGCATCCTTGTTGCTTACCCAGCAAGAAACCATTGCCGACCTGCAAGCACAACTCGTCGCCCAACAGCAAGCCGTTGCGTCTCTCGCTCCCCTCTTGAGCTTGGTTGCCATCGCCGAGAAGTCGAGTCTTGACAACGACACCTGGGTGTTGGAAGGCATGAATCTCCAGCTCGTGAATGGAGAGGGAAACACCTACGGGGAGGCCAACGGTCTGGGCAACCTCATTGTAGGATACAACGAGAGCGAAGGCGGACACCACGAACCCAATGGCGCGCTCGTGGCTGGAGAAATCCGCACGGGATCGCACAACATCGTTCTTGGCTCTGGACACACCTACGTGTCGACGGGTGCCTTCGTCGGTGGGTACAACAATTCCGCGCTCGGTCAGGGCGCCTCGCTGTTCTCGGGCCAAGCGAGTTTGGCTACAGGGACATTCAGCAGCGTGGTCGGAGGGTTGGACAACCGGGCGGCAGGATCCCTCAGCGCAGTCTTGGGAGGACATTCCAACACCGCCACTGGGGACCGCTCTACAGTGTCAGGAGGGTTGCTCAACGAAAGCGCAGGCATTGCCACTTCCATCTTGGGTGGTCAATACATGCAAGTGTTCGAGCAATACGAAACGGCGTCAGGCCAGTACGACATCAACGACTGACCCGACGCCGCAGCGCCCATTCAATGGGAACTTGACTTATTCGTACACTTTCCCGTAGACCGAAAGGAAGTCCATCAGGTCGGTGATTTGGACAAGTCCGTCACGGTTGAAGTCTGGGCACTGGACGTAGCGGCAAGAACCGTCTTCAACGTTGG
>Ga0209138_1003486_pt1 | contig 11233 bp, 8 predicted proteins | sample SaaInl3SG_22_DNA_FD_184645 | JGI IMG/M metagenome (GOLD analysis project Ga0209138, IMG submission 184645) | Marine microbial communities from expanding oxygen minimum zones in the Saanich Inlet - ESP_153SG_22_DNA (SPAdes) (version 2) | ecosystem: Environmental > Aquatic > Marine > Intertidal...
TGAGAAAAACTTAATTAAAAAAGGAGACCTCATCGCACTTGTTGGATTTGGCGGTGGATTATCCTATGGTGCAACACTGTTAACTTGGGTGAAGTAAATGGGGCAAATCATTCCTATTGAAGATTTGATGAAACTCATTAAGAATCATCAAAACATCGTCATTTCTATGGCTGCAGCAGAGCCTCAAACATTTTTAAGTCAGTTACATTTGATCGAGCATGATGTCCACTTGATGAATTGTCTACCACTCGCAACCATGTATGAAAAAGCGGAGCAACTACAACACATTCATTTTGATTCGCTATTTTATAGCGGTCATATGAGACGTTTGAGTCAAAAACATCCAAATGTATCTTATATACCAAGTCATCTTCATGCGTCTGGTATCAATAGGATGAATGTCGTTGCGCCAGATATGTTTATCGGAACAGGTTCAAAGCATCCTCACCATGAAACAGTCTCTCTAAGCCTAAGTAATGTTTATGAAATGGAAGCTTTTCAACGCGCAAAAATTAAGATTATTGAATTAAACGAAAAGATGCCATATGTATATGGTGATCATAGTATCAGCTTAAACGACATTGATTACATCATTGAAACAAATTATGTACCGAATGAAATAAATTATGACACAGAAGATGAACGAGATACAATCATTGGAAAATTGATTGCAGAGCATATTGAAGATGATTCCACATTACAATTTGGCATCGGCTCAATTCCTAATGCAGTAGCAAAAGCCTTAAAAGATAAAAAAAATCTAGGTATACACACAGAGATGCTTTCAGATGGCCTTGTACAATTAATTAAGCAAGGTGTTGTTACAGGTACTAAAAAAACACTATATCCTAATAAACATGTATGTAGTTTCATATTAGGAACAAAAGCATTATATGAGTATGTTAATCTGAATGAAGACATCTTACTGATGAATGCAAATCATGTAAACGATCCGTATGTGATTGGTCAAAACGAGAAACAAATTTCAATCAATACAACCATCGAAATTGATCTCACTGGACAATGCAACAGTGAAACCTTGCACCATCAACATTACAGTGGAACGGGTGGACAATCTGACACAGCCATTGGTGCACAACGATCCTATAACGGAAAAAGCTTTATCGCACTTCATTCAACAACATATAAAAAAGATCAACAAGGTAATCGTGTGATGGTCTCAAAAATCATTCCAAAATTTACGAATGGTGAAAGTGTTACCTTATCACGAAATGATATCGATTATGTCGTTACAGAATATGGTATTCAAAAACTCAAAGGTTATACAATCAAAGAACGTATATATAAACTCATTTCAATAGCACATCCAAATTTTAGAGACCAACTTTTAAAAGATGCAAAAAAAATATTTAACATATAATTAAATTAAGATAAAGTTGACATCATTTGATGTCGACTTTTTTTATCATTAAAGAAGAAGAAAAAGTTTAAAAATATCAAACAAACACATAAGAAAGACTAATATATATATTAGAAGTTTTTCCTCTTTAAAAACGTTTTGATAATAACCATAAACATTACATAATTTGAAATATGAGTATGTTTAACGATAAGAGAAGTCAAAATATCGTTTCTTTAAATATAGAAACCTCAGAATATAATGATGATTATCGTGTCAAATAACTACTTTTACAAAATCAATTTAGTTCGCATAATATATATTATGTTAACTAATGGATATGATATTAACTGTGCGGTTAAATTATTGAGTGTTGAAATGTTGATAACTTTTATTGCAATAATTTTCGCTTCTTAAAGATCTAGTGTGTCTTTCCTATGATTTTATAGATCATGTTTTTTAACTGTTTAAGTTATAATAAAATTAAACACGAATGAGGTCAAAAAATGCGAAAAAAAATATTACTAATTCTTACTGGTGGAACAATCTCAATGGATCATCATAAAGATTTATCTTCTGATGTTTTACAATTTCAAAAACAACATTTAGTAAATCTTGGTCATAGTATTTTAAATGATGTTGATATTGATTCGCATGTTTTATCAATGAAACCTTCGCCACAGATGACACCGTATGATATGTTAGAAATTTCTAATTATATTTCTTCTCAACTTCAAAAAAATTTATATGATGGTTTTGTCATTACGCATGGAACGGATACTTTAGAGGAAACGGCATTCTTTTTAGATTTATTTTTTAATGATTTAGACGTTCCAATTATTGTGACTGGATCGATGAGAAATTATTCTGACATTGCTTATGATGGCATGAATAATATTGTATCTTCGATACTCGTTGCTGCAAATCATCATTCTAAAAATAAAGGTGTGTTAGTGGTTCTTAATGATACAATTCATCACCCTTATGAAGTTACTAAATCTCATACCGTGTCTCTAGATACATTTCAGTCACTCGAATTTGGTCCAATCGGTGTTGTAGATGATCAAGAAATTGTTTATTATCGTGAATTTAAAAAAAGGTTTTATCTTCCGAAACTTGAAAAATTAACTAAGAACGTTGCGATATATAAAACATATACTGGAGATGATGGCGCAATCTTAAAACAATATTCTTCAATGGATGGACTTATTATTGAGGGATTCGGTCGTGGTAATGTTCCTGAAAAAATTGTTGATGCTATTAAAACCCTCATTGATCAAGGTGTTACAATTATGATTTCTTCACGAGTTCCTAAAGGTAGACCTTTTGCAACATATCCATATCATGGCGGTGCGCAACAACTCGTTGATATGGGTTGTTATTTATCGCCTCATATCAATACTCAGAAAGCTCGAATATTGTTACTATTTGCTTTATGTACAAACACTTCAATAAAAAACCTCACCATTTAAGGTGAGGTTTTATTTTTATTTGAGATGATTTAAAAAGGATGTTCCGATGACTGGCATTTCAACATTAAAATTATCAGCAATCGTTGCGCCAAGATCAGCAAATGTTGATCGTGTACCGAGGTGTAATCCTTCTTTAATATGTTTGTGATAACAAATGATCGGTACAAATTCTCTCGTATGATCTGTTCCATGATGTGTTGGATCATTACCATGATCAGCCGTTAATATCAGTAAGTCGTCATCATTTAACGCGTCCATCAATAGTTTTAATTGAACATCAAATGCTTCAATGGCTTGTCCATAACCAATAGGATCTCTGCGATGACCGTATAGCGCATCAAAATCAACGAGATTTAAAAAGCATAAACCTTCAAATTCTTGTTTTGTGTATGTGATGATTTTTTCCATCCCATCTTCATTCGAAATGGTTTTTTCGTATGAAGTGATCCCATAGCCATCAAAAATATCATTGATCTTGCCTAATGCAATCACATCTTTATGACCATCTTCTAAAAAATTTAGCACTGTTTTTTCAAAAGGTTTAAGAGCATAATCATGTCTGTTTGATGTTCTTTTAAAATTATCTTTATTGGTTCCAATAAATGGTCTTGTGATGATGCGACCGACTTTCCATTTCGGTTCCATCATGATATCACGCGCAATCTTAGAAATTTCATATTGTCTTTGTATTGGAATGATGTCTTCATGCATTGCAATTTGTAAAACGGAGTCTGCACTTGTATAAACAATAAGATCGCCTGTTTTCATATGATGCTCACCATATGTTTTAATGATTTCTGTGCCTGAGGCTGAAACATTACCAACAATGCTATGTCCCGTTTTTTCTTCTAATAATTGAATTAAGTCTTTTGGAAAACCTGTCTCAGTAAATGTCTGAAATGGTTGTGTGATTTGAAGTCCCATGAGTTCCCAATGACCAGTCATGGTATCTTTTCCTAGTGAAATTTCACGCATTTTTCCAACATGTGCAAGTGGTTTAGAAACACTTACTAATCCTTTGACAGGGGTAATATTTCCATAACCTAACGATGTTAAATGAGGGATATTGATTGGATACTTTTCCATGATATGGCCGATTGTATGTGATCCAAGATCGTTGAATTTTTCAGCGTCTTCTTGTTCACCGATTCCGAGTGAATCTAAGACAATTAAAAATATACGTTTAAACATTATTACTCCTTTGAACGTGGATGAGTTTCATCATACATGTTCTTTAACGTTTTTTGATTCAAATGGGTATATATTTGAGTTGTAGATATGTTTTCATGACCTAAAAGCATTTGTAGAGATCTTAAGTCCATACCATTTTCTAATAAATGCGTTGCAAAAGCATGACGCAACGTATGTGGAGAAACATCATCTTTACCAATCGTTTCTCCCCATTTTTTTAGTAACTTATAAAAGCCAACTCTTGATAATGGATTGCCTAAATGATTTAAAAATAAATAAGGCGATTGGTATTTGTTTAAGTGTGGCCTTGCATCTTTTAAATAAACAGTGATGGCATAATGTGCCATCTGAGAAATCGGAACTTCGCGTTCTTTATTCCCTTTACCGATGACATGAACATACATATGATTTAAATGTATGTCTTTTGTCGTAAGCTCTAATAATTCAGAAACGCGTAAACCAGAACCATAAATGAGTTCTATTAATGCAATGTTTCTTTTAGCTAAAACCGAGTCACCTTGGACATGCTCTAATAAATCAAGCACTTGTTTGATACTCATGGTTGATGGTAAATGTTTGACTTTTTTAGGTGTTTTAATATGTCTTGCAACATCAACATCGATCATGCGTTCAAGCATCAAAAACTTGATAAACATTTTTATAGATGACAATTTTCTTGCAACGGAGGTTGCTTGATAACTTTTGGATAAACTTTTTATATAAGATTCAATATGCGTTTTTTCAATGTGATCAACTTTTTTGACATCATGGTACTTACTTGTGAACGTAAAAAAATTTTGACAATCTCTAATATAAGCTTCAACACTATGTTTTGAAAGTCGTTTTTCTTGTTTTAAATAATATTCAAATTCTTTGATTTCAAATGTCATATAAATACCATAAATACAAGATTTCCTAATTGCAATCCTCTTCTTGTTAATTTCAAATGATCATTTTCGATGATTAAAAGACCATCATCAATATATTGAGTTAAACGGGGATACAATTCAAAAATGTCTTGTTTATATCTCGATTTTACCATATTTAAGTCAATTCCTTGCGTCATCCTCAGCAAAAAAAGTAAATGATCATTACGTAATGTTGTTTCGTCTTGATCAACGGATTCCTTAAGTGGATCCATAATATATTTTGACATTGCTTTGTGATTATATGTTCTTTTTTTATCAATAAATCCGTGTGCACCTAGTCCAACGCCAATATAATCTTGCAGTGTCCAATATAATGTGTTGTGAAGTGATGTCTGGTTATTTTTAGCAAAATTTGAAATTTCATAGTGGTCATAACCGGCTTCTTTAAACCTATCCATGACGATATCATACATGGTTGCTTCGGTATCTTCATCTGTTTGTATAAATTTATTTCTTTTTAATTGATGAGAAAAAAATGTCTTTTCTTCAATAATCAGAGAATATGCGCTCACATGTGGAATATCCAGTTTGATGATGGTATCAATATCTTGATGTAAATCTTCAACGGTTTGATGTTCAAGTGCGTAAATCAAATCGACATTGATATTTTGTATGTCTAAAGACTTGAGTGAGTCAATGGTTTCAAATACCATGGTATTGGTATGTTTACGATTCAGTCTTTCTAAATGCTTTTGATGAAATGTTTGCACACCTAAAGACACACGATTAATTCCGTATGTTTTAAATAATTGACCTTTTTGTTCATCATATGACTCTGGATTCACTTCAATGGTATATTCAACGGGTTGATACATCGTTAAAGATTCGAATAAATAGATGAGTTCATCATGGGATAGCGCTGTAGGTGTGCCACCACCAATATAAATGGTGTCAACATGAGGATATTTCTTATAATAACTTTCGATTTCTTTTCTTAATGCTTCTAAATATCGCATGTTGTGATCATGACCTTTTGAGACATGTTTTACAAAATCACAATAATGACATATGGCGTCACAAAACGGAATGTGAACGTATAATCCCCGCATCAATCATCACTATTCGATAAAATCGCAAGAAATGCTTCTTGTGGAACATCCACACGACCAATCGATTTCATTTTCTTTTTACCTTCTTTTTGTTTCGATAATAGTTTTTTCTTACGTGAGATGTCTCCACCATAACATTTTGCAAGCACATCTTTACGCATGGCTTTAATGGTACTTCTTGCGATAATTTTCGAACCTAAGGAGGCTTGAATTGGAATTTCAAACATTTGTCGAGGGATTAAATCAACCATTTTCTCACAAATCGTCTTACCTCTTTGATACGCAAAATCTCTATGAACAATGATGGATAGTGCATCAACGATTTCACTGTTTAATAAAATATCCATTTTTTGAAGTTGGGAAGGTTGATAGCCAGCAAGCTCATAATCAAAAGAGGCGTAACCTTTAGAAGTTGACTTCAATTTATCAAAGAAATCATATACGATTTCTGCAAGTGGTAATTTATAAATAATCGACACACGATTTGCATCAATGTACGTCATCGTTTCAAATTGACCACGTTTTTTTTGACATACATCCATGACGGCTCCGACATACTCTTTCGGTGTCATGATGGTCGCTTTGATCATCGGTTCTTCCATATGATCAATATCTTGAGGCTTTGGTAATTTTGTTGGATTGTCCACTTCAATCATGGATCCATCTGTTAAATATACGTGGTAAACAACCGAAGGTGCTGTCGCAATTAAACCGATATCAAATTCTCTTTGAATACGCTCAACGATAATTTCCATATGCAATAAGCCTAAAAATCCGGTTCTAAAACCAAAACCAAGTGCTTGTGACGCTTCCGCTTCATACATGAGTGAAGCATCATTAAGTTTAAGTTTATCTAGTGCATCACGTAAATCCGTATACTCTGAGGCATCAAGCGGATAAATGCCACAAAACACAACGGAGTTAAGAGTACGATAGCCAGGTAATGCTTTTTCAGCAGGTCGATTGAGGTGCGTCATGGTGTCACCAACACGCACATGATGAATGTCTTTAATCGAAGCCACAGCATATCCTACATCACCAGGTCCAAGCATGTCTCTTTTGACTGGTTTTGGTGTATTGACCCCAACTTCTAAGACTTCATAACTTGCTTTTGATGCCATCATTTGAATGACATCACCTTTTTTAAGCGTTCCATTTTTAACGCGTATTGAAGGGATTACACCTTTATATTGATCAAAAAAAGAATCAAAAACAAGGGCACGAAGTGGTTCATCTTCTATACCTTCTGGTGGTCTAATATCAGTAACGATACGTTCAAGAAGTAAATCAATACCAATACCATCTTTAGCAGAGACCAGTAATGCATCTTGAGCAGGTATACCAATCACATCTTCAATTTCTTTTTTAACACGTTCAGGATCTGCACTTGGCAAATCAATCTTATTAATCACAGGAATAATATCTAAATCATGATCGAGTGCTAAATACACATTCGCAAGCGTTTGAGCTTCAATGCCTTGCGCTGCATCAACGACTAAAATTGCCCCTTCACAAGCGGCTAGTGATCGAGACACTTCATATGTAAAATCAACATGACCTGGTGTATCAATGAGATGAAAAACATAATCTTGACCATCTTTTGCTTTGTATAATAATTCAACTGCATTTAGCTTAATTGTGATACCACGTTCACGTTCTAAATCCATAGAATCCAAAAGTTGAGATTTCATTTCACGTTCTGGCACTGTGTCAGTCATTTGTAACAAACGGTCAGCGAGCGTTGATTTACCGTGATCGATGTGTGCAATGATTGAAAAATTTCTAATATGTGTTGTTTTATGTTTCATGTTTTCTCCATTATTATTTTATCATGAAACTTGAGATTTTATTTTAAAGTCGTTGTATTGATCATCTGAATATTTTCAAATTTAAAAGTGATATATCACGAAGATATATCACTTTTTTTTATTTCAACTTCGATGACTTTTTTCTTTGTTGCTTTTTTCACTTTAAAATTAAATTTTTCATAGTCAAAGCTTTCATTGACATATGGTATTTTTCCCATCTGATCAAGCATGAAACCATTTAATGTTTGAGCATCTTCATATTCAAACCCTAATATTGCAAGCAAATTTTCTAATTCAGTCGACCCTTTTACAATGTAATGATCGTCATTGACTTTGGTGATGTCTTTTTCAATTTCATCATGTTCATCAAATATATCGCCAACAAGTTCTTCGATGATATCTTCTAATGAAGCCAAACCTTGTGTCCCGCCATGTTCATCTTTTACAATGGCTAAATGTTCTTTTTTTGATTTTAATAAATGCAAAAGGTCAACAATTTTCATATACTCAGTCACAAAAATAGGATCTTTCATCATTGTTTTCAATGTTTTTTTGCCATTGATCACATGATACATAAAATCTTTATAATGAATAATCCCAATAATATGGTCTAAATCTTTTTCATAAACTGGAAGCCTAGAATGGCCTGTTGTTTCAAATAAATCTAAGATTGTTTCATGATCATCCGTTAATTCAACTGCTTCGATATCGACGCGTGGTGTTAATATCTCTGTGACTTTTAAAGCATCAAAATCGATGACACGTTGAATCAGTTCTCGTTCATTTGCATTAATGCCACCTTGTTTTTCTACTTCAGAAACATAGGTGAGAAGTTCATCTTCTGTTACCGTTTGTTTTTTGAACTTAAATAGTTTGTTCATACTTGTTTGTATGACACCAAAAATGATCACTAAAGGCGACATAAGATAACCGACGAATTTAATAAATGGTGTAATGGTCATCGCGAAACTTTCTGGGAGTTGTTTGGCAATACTTTTCGGTGCGATTTCTCCAAAAATTAAAACGATGGTTGTTAAAACAACTGTGGATAACGTCACACCTAAGTCTTGGCCTACTAAATCGATAAAAAGGATAGTCGCAAGTGACGCCGACAAGATATTTACGATATTATTGCCGACAAGGATAACAATAAGTAACTTTTCAAACCGATCATATAATGCAAGTGTACGTGTTGCTTTTTTATTTCCTTTTTCAATTAAGAATTTTAATTTTATTGGATTTAATGATGAAAAAGCTGTTTCGGTGGCGGAGAATAATCCAGATAAAATGATTAAAATGACAAGTATGATCATCAATGTATTATACATCTGCATCCATCTCTTCTAAAATTGTGACTTCAATTTTTTTAAATACATGCTGTTCAATTTCTATGGCCTTAAATTCTATATTATTAAATATGAATTGAACCTCTTCATCTGTCTCAGGTAAATGACCCAGTTGATCTAACATAAATCCTGATAATGTATCATAGGCCTCGACATCGATACCTGCATCTAATAAATCTTCAACATCATAAATATTGACATCGCCTAAAATATGATAGACATTGTCTGCTAATTTATGAATTTCAATATCGTCATCATCATATTCATCGGATACGGTTCCAATAATTTCTTCAATAATATCTTCAAATGTTACAAGTCCGGATGTCCCACCATATTCATCTAACACGATTGCAATATGATTTTTAGTTTGCTGCATTTCTTTTAAAAGATCACTAATTTTTTGAGACTCTGGTATAAAATATGGTTTACGCATCAGACTTTTTAAACGTATCGTTTTTCTTTTCCCAGTTAAATAAGGAATGAAGTCTTTTAAATGTACGGTTCCAATAATGGTGTCTAAATTTTCTTTGTAGACAGGGTATCTTGTAAAACGTTGTTCCCCAATGATTTTAATAATTTCTTCAGCCGTCATTGATACTTCAAGTCCTTCAATATCGACACGATGCGTCATCACTTCATAAACTTCAGTATCATCAAAATCAAAAACATTATGAATCATTTCAGATTCTTCTTCGTCTAGTACACCACTTTGAGAACTCTCAGTGACAATCGAACGAATTTGTTCTTCAGTCATTTCTCTATCGGTAAGTTCAGGATTCAGTTGTAAGATTTTCGCAAAGAGTTTAGATAAATAGTAAATAGTGAACGTGATTGGATAGAACACATAAAAGATGATGATAAATGGCGTATATGTAAAATAGGCAACCTTTTTATAAAAACGAATGCCCAAACGCTTTGGCATATGGCTAAAAAAGACAATATAGATCACAAAAGCGATACCCATAAATAATACAACCATTAACATTGAAACGTTTTCTAGGTTTGAAAGCAAGATAAAAAGCATTACCATTGAACTGATAAGTAATAAGAGGCTCATCATGTGTTTATGAATTTCAAAGTGTCGATAATTTTCAGTATAATGTTTCAATCGTTTTGCTTGATAATTGCCTTTTTCAATTTCTTTTTCTATTAAATCATCCGGCATACGTATAAAAGAGACTTCACCAAGATTTAAAATAAAAAGCATTAAATAGGCGATCGATATAACGATCAGATAGATGATATGATTAGCGAACATCATGTAGACCTAATAAAAAAAGACAACTTAAAAAAGACGTTATCTTTGTCGTTTCGGGATATATTGGATCGTCGATCCTCTGGCTAACTTCCATGTATGAATGATACCTCAAATTTAATTTTATGCCTTTTTATTTTACTAAAAGAATCGCGTTTTGTCAACGTATACATATATTATACGCTGTGTTATAATATTATCGTTATGTTAGGAGCACATATGGAAATCATACTTTATATCGCGTTATTACTCGTTGGATTTATATTTTTAATTAAAGGTGCAGATTTCACAATTGATGGTGCGACATCCATTGCAACAAGACTAGGCATCTCTAAAATTGTGATCGGATTAACGTTAGTCGCTTTTGGAACCTCTTTACCTGAATTTTCTGTAAGTTTCATAGCGTCCATACAAGCCTTTATCAATCAGACCAATGCCGATATTGCATTGGGAAATGTCATTGGATCAAACTTAGCAAACTTTGGTCTTATTTTAGGGATATCAGCCATGATCATCCCTATTCATGTGTCTAAATCATTATTAAAAAGAGATTTACCATTTTTAATTCTTATTTCGACTGTTTTTGTGATGGTGATGTATTATTTTCAAATGGATGCTCAAATTTCAAGACTTGAAGGCTTTGTTTTATTATTATTTTTTGCTTACTATTTAAAACTTCTTCTTAAAGAAAAAAGAGTCATCGTTGCACTTGAAGAAACCCATTTACCTCTTAAAAAAAGTGTATTCATTCTTATTTTTGGTCTCATAGGCGTATCGCTTGGTGGCTATTTTGTGACAAGCTCTGCTGAATTTTTAGCGATTG
>Ga0209138_1003490_pt1 | contig 11227 bp, 8 predicted proteins | sample SaaInl3SG_22_DNA_FD_184645 | JGI IMG/M metagenome (GOLD analysis project Ga0209138, IMG submission 184645) | Marine microbial communities from expanding oxygen minimum zones in the Saanich Inlet - ESP_153SG_22_DNA (SPAdes) (version 2) | ecosystem: Environmental > Aquatic > Marine > Intertidal...
TTTATGGCGAATGAGACAAGACTTACGATTCAGCTTTCTGCTAAAAGTTTAAAAATACCTCATTTAATTATTCATGGAGATGCAGACACAAGTGTGGATCTAAAAGAAGCTTTCGCACTGTATAAATGGCATCCAGAGGCGCAGCTGGTTATATTAGAGGGTGCGAACCATGTGTTTGGAAGTCATCATCCTTGGAATTTTAGTGAATTACCCCTGTATCTTCAGCAGATGCACTCAAAAATCACCTACTTTATTAACAATTTGTGCTAGTTCTTAAAAAAAAGAGCATTTATCTGATATTTTTTTTGGAAAGAACAAACTAATTTTTGTAATTTGGACTAAAATAAATATATATTATGGGATATTCATTCAAAAATAGCAAAGGAAAGACGTATTTTTTACACACTAAAGATGTAATTCTTAAAGGTGGTAGAGAGCAAACTATCTATTATTTCGCAAAAGACGAGCGTAGTAATTCATGCGATCTTCCTGCTGGAAAAAAGATTGTAGAAAACGAAAAAACAGGACTACCTTTTGTAAAAAAAGCCTAAGTTTTTTAATCTTATCAAAAAAACCACTCATTAATGAGTGGTTTTTTTTTGCTTATAATATTAGATTGAGATTTTTTCTTTTCCCGATCTTAAAACAGAATAAAGCATAATTAAGGCAATAACTAAATGCATATAGCCAAATTGGTGAGGCAGATCAAGGGACTTGCTTAAAATCAGATACCCTTGGAACAGATTTATAACTAAAATAGCACATCCGATTCTATTGCTCAGAGCCATTGCAGCCTTGTTTTTTTCGTCGAAGGAAGTGTTTATTGGAAGCGTGAGAATCACTTGCCCCAAAAACATTACGATGATAAACAAATGTACTATATTATTATCTTGTGCATAACCTATTCCTTCTTCGATTATTAGACCTGCACCAAAAAAACAAATTCCAAAAAGAAACAAATCACGGATTCTTTTTATTGCTCCATATGCTGCGACTAAGATAAAAATGGAGCCATAAGTATTGCTTGCGCTTTCTAGGATAGGATTCATAACGGTTTAAGCTAAATGGGGTATAAATAAAGTTGATATTTATTACAATTTATAATGTTTTTTCAAAAATTACAAGTTTTTTTGTGTGATGGCTCAATTATTTTTTTGTTTTCTTGAGAGAAATCTGTTGTGACGCTGCATTATTTTTTTTAATATAATGAAGAAGATTTTCAAAAAAAAGGACATGCCAAAGCTGTTTTTCCTTTTAACTTTTGTATTTTTAGAAAACACAAAACTATTTTTAGCAGTTATTTTCAATACCTGTTATGTAAATTAATGTTATGAAACCAATCCTAAAATGCGTTTTCTGGACCATGTTTTTAGTACTCTATTTGGGATGTTCCAAAGACAATCCAGACGAACCAACTCCAACAACAGAACCAGAAGTGGTGGAAGCTTACGTAGCTTTAAATGTATTCTATGGTTCGGATGAAAATCAAGTATTTGATATTTATCTCCCTGAAAACAGAACAACATCTACCAAAACAATCATTTTGATTCATGGAGGCAGTTGGGTTTCTGGAGATAAATCGGACATGAATACAATCAAGTCGTTCATTTCTACACTCCACCCAAATGTGGGAATTATTAATATGAACTATACCTTGGCTGGGGTTTATAACCCACCAGTCCCAATGCAAACGGAGGATATTTCAGCGGTGGTTGATTATCTTTCTACCAATAAATCATCTCTTATTATAAGTGATGATATTGGGTTTATTGGTGTGAGTGCGGGAGCTCATTTATCATTATTGTGGAGCTATGCATATGATGCTAATAACCAAGTTGATATGGTTTGCAGTATTGTGGGTCCAACTAATTTTACAGATCCCAATTATTATGACAACCCTCTTTATCAGCCAGTTTTTCAATTATTTGGAAACCCCTCGATTGAATTTTTAGAATCTGCAAGTCCTTATTATAGAGCTACCGCAACTTCTCCACCAACTCAGTTGTTCTATGGCGGCATGGATCCCTTGGTTCCAACCTCACAAGGGGTAGAAATGGACGCACAGCTTACGACACTAGGAGTCACACATGAGTTTCACTTTTATCCAGACGAAGGCCATGGCTGGGAAGGCGCAAATTTGTTAGACACCACCACAAAGATTTCAACCTTTATAGAAACCTATATAGAAACGGAATAACTCCAGTATTCAAGTCTAGTAACATCAACAGCCATCAATTTACTTGATCTTTTAGTTAGATTTACAAAAGACACATTTTTGTGATTGCAGTTATTTAATATTTAATTCATACATTTAAGCATAATATTAAAATCAACATTTATGGAAAATTTTTCAATTTTAGCACAGCTTATTGTTTCGATATCTGTGATTATTGTGTGGGTTTTTAGAAATGATAATATTGTTTTAGAATTTAAACAATATGATTTGTCTAGTTCGGTAAGAAATGCTGTTGGTGCATCAAAAATTGCATTGGCAACCGTTTTGATACTAGGAATTTGGTATCCAGAATTTTTAGTTCCCGCATCGCTTTTAATGGCATTTTTAATGGTAAGTGCTCAATATTTTCATATGAAAGTAAAAAACCCTTTTGTAAAATTCATCCCCTCGTTTATACTCTTAATCCTGTGCTTATTTATTGCAGCCTTTAATTATGGATTATTATAGAGAATGGATTTAAACCTAATTATCCTGTTGTTTTCGGCGATTTCGTTTATTTTTTATGGGATAAACTCTTTTTTTTCAAAGCGAATGCTCTCCGAATATGCACGTTGGGGCTATAAAAACCAACGGGTTTTGCTCGGTTGCTTACAACTATTAGGAGCAATTGGTCTACTTGTTGGCATCATCAATCCCATAATACTTTCTGTGGCGTCCTTTTTATTAACTTTTATGATGGTAACGGCTGTTTTTGTAAGAATTAAAATAAAAGATAGCATCATTCAAATGTTTCCAGCCATTTTATACACGGCACTAAATTTTATAATCCTTTACAATTCCTTGGTTTAAACCCCAACCAAAAACTCCAGAATGACAAAAACAGCTCTCATAATAATTTTAATGGTGTTAGGCGTTCAATCGTGTGGCGCACAGAAAGATAACGATCTGTTTACAATATATTTAGTGAGACATTCAGAAAAAGAATCCACTCCCAATCATCATTTAGACCCTCCACTTTCTCAATGTGGAAAGCAAAGATCAGAGAACCTAAGCAATTTTCTTAAAGATGTAGATTTGGATGTTATATATAGCTCTGACTATATCCGAACTAAAAACACAGCACTCCCAACAGCCATGTCCAAAGGACTAGTGGTTAATGAATACAACCCTCAAAAACTTGATGATTTTTCCAAATCTTTGATCGGCAACAAACAAAATGCACTCGTAGTAGGACATAGCAATACAACAGGCGTTTTAGCAGGTCTGTTGGTCGGTGAAGAGATAGCCCCATTTGATTTAGATAGTTATAACCGAGTTTATAAGGTAATAATTTACAAAAATAGCGGTCAACTTCATTTATTATACACAGCTTTTAATTGCAATGATTAAACATGCATAATTTTTAATTTTGTTATATATTTTATGCAAATAGTTAAACAAAATATTCATTAAAGCCCTTTTTCTTCATTTTTTTCAAAACACTCGACTCCCTAATTTACTTCTTAAATGAATCTATATCTTTAATTTTCAGCACCTAATTAGTTAAAGATGTTTTTGTGAAATGATAAACAGTTGTATATTTATAACTTTAGAGTTGCATTAACCAATACTTTTTTTAATGGCTAAGAATAATTTATTATCACTTATTTGTTTAATATTTATTTATAATTTTTGTCATGCACAACCCGTAACCATCGACAATTATTCTGTGAATGGTCTTGGACAAGTACAATTATCAATTCAAGCTCAAGCAGGAAAATATTATGTGCTTCATGCACAGCACAACCCTTCGTATAATTGGGCCGTTTCAATGACAATTGGTGTCGATGGAACCATGGTAATTTCTGAATCATTAGCAGCATATCCATTAGAAAACTATTCGATAACACAACACGATGTTTCAGCTCCTGATGATTACGACGGAGATGGCATAGATGATATTACCGAATTTTATAATATGCCTACGGATTCGCCTTTTAATTATGCAGCACCCATTGACCTAATTGATGGATCAACTTCAATTCCGGACGCTGAAACCTTTATGGAGTTGGCTACGATCAATAATGTGGGATGGGCACCCTTTCTTGACGATCAATTGTATGTAAAATTTGGGATATTAAATAGAGATACCGACCAACCACAGGTCTATTTTATTAATAGCAACACCTATACCATCCATGCTAGCTTTTGGAGTGGTATTGGGGCATCTGTAACAGGTGATGATGGTTCTGGGGAGATTGTTTTTAACCCTAACGACATCCTTCCAAACGGGACTATTGGGAGCTATTCATTCAACTTTTCTTTCGGGAACGCCTATAACTTTGAAGCGACTCAAAGAACCTTTGAATTATTGGCAGCTAGCATGCCTTTTCTTCAAAATAACATGAACCACTTTATAGGGCAATCTGATGAAAACGACCATCTCAATAATTATGCGGATGATTTTGTTGGGACTCGAGTTAAGGTTGTTTTAGAATCCGATGTTTTTTCAGAAATCAATTACATCCCTTTTCATGAAGCGGAAGGCTATGGGTTTTTTAGGCATATGACGAATCTTAATGAAACTCCTGGAAGTAGAGATATTGTTCTCTATGATGCCTTGCCAAATTCATTACCAAGAGTAGGAGGAATCATAACCTCTGTCATACAAACTCCTTTGTCGCACGTCAACTTAAGAGCGATTCAAGACGATGTTCCAAATGCCTATATCGCCAATCCTTTATCGAATGACGCCATAGCAAACCTGCTAGGAGGCTATATTTATTACAAGGTAGAAAACGAGCAGTATGAAATTCGTGAAGCCACTTTGACTGAAGTGAATAACTGGTATGAAGACCTCAGACCAACAGAACCACAAATTCCAATTCGAGATTTAACCATCACAGAAATCATGCCCTTAGATGCTATTGAGTTCGAAATGTCTACGGCATTTGGCGCAAAGTGTTCAAACCTTGCAACCATGCGATCTTTTGATCTTCCTGTGGGGACGATCCCTGATGGATTTGGAATTCCATTTTATTACTATGACGAATTTATGCAATTCAACAATTTTTATCAAGAGGCACAAGTCATGATTGATAATCCTAGCTTCCAAACAGACTTAAACTTTCGTGTTGATCGTCTAAGAGAGTTTAGAAGAGCTATTAAAGACGCTCCAATGCCACAATGGATGATGGAGGATCTACAAGCGATGCATGATGCTTTTCCTGAAGGAACAGCTGTTAGATGCCGATCCAGCACTAATAATGAGGACTTACCTGGATTTAGTGGCGCAGGTCTATATGCCTCTAAAACCCAATATCTAGATGAGGGGCACATTTCAAAATCAATCAAACAGGTGTATGCCAGCATGTGGAATTTTAGAGCCTATGAAGAAAGAGATTTTTATCGAGTAGATCACTTTATAGCCGCAATGGGAGTCTTATGTCACCCCAATTTTCAAGACGAACAATCCAATGGGGTAGGAATCAGTATCGATCCTATTTACGAAACAGAAAACACCTTTTATTTAAACACCCAAGTGGGAGAATCGTTGATTACAAACCCTGACCCGAACTCCGTGCCAGAGGAAATTTTATTGTATGAAGATCCTACACAAGGAGGTGGCTATCTCGTGTTAAGACTGTCCAATTTAGTAAACCCAGGTGAGCTAGTAATGGACCAAGTCTATTTAGATCAAATGAGAGACTTTCTTACGGTTATTCATGATGGATTTGCAGTGCTCTATAATGTTGTAGGAGCCGATGACTTTGGAATAGACATTGAATATAAAGTAACAGCACAAGATCAATTGGTTATTAAACAAGCAAGACCGTGGGTTTCATTTTGGGCAAATATTAATGGCGATTATGACTTGGGTATTACAGCAATTACAGAGCCACAATCTTCCTCTAGCCTAGGAAACAACGAACTTGTAACAATAACAATTGCCAATCAAGGGTTAAACCCTATGAATAATTTTGATATCGAGTTGGTAGTGAACGGTCAATTGATGCAAACAATTACAATTTCCCAAACAATTGAACCTTTTACGGAAGCTGATTTTCAATTTACAGCACCACAAGACTTTTCAGCTATTGGAGAATATAACGTCACAGCAATTGTGAGTCATCCAGATGATGAATACCAAAACAACGACACTTTAAATGTTGTCTTAAGTAAGGTTCATGTGTTGGATGCCGCACTTTCAATTGGAGAAGTATCGGTTCTTTGTGATGATGTGGTTGAAGTTAATGCAGTCATTACCAACCAAGGCTACACCACTATTACTGATGTGCAAATTGAGGTCGTCGTTAATGGTTCAGTCCTAGAGATGGTCAATGCTACTGTTGACATCCCATTTTTGGAACATGCAACAGTTACAATAGCAATTGATAACAATCTTCAAGAAAATAATACCATCACACTAAACTTGTTAAACGTAAACAACCAAACAGATGGAGACGTAACTAACAATTCAGCTTCCACCACGACAACCCTTGATTCAAATTATGATACGATTACACTGTTAATCAATGCGGATAATTATCCTCAAGAAACCTCTTGGAAACTTGTTGACCAAGCCAATCAAATCATAAACACGGGGTCTTTAAGCAATGGTACTGTGGTTTATACGGAAGACATTTGTGTAAATTATAGCTCTTGCTTCACACTATATTTTTATGATTCGTATGGAGATGGAATTTGTTGTGGCTATGGCGAAGGAAATTTTCAGATCATAGACGCATCAGGGAATACAATTCTCACAAATAATGGTGATTTTGACAACTTTGTAAAAGAAGTATTTTGTCTTGATGAATCTGAATGTGAGATTACAGCGGAGATCAACATATCGCACGCAACTTCTTCTTCTGCCAATGATGGTGTTATTACAATTAACACGAATTCTGGGCTGAGTTCATATCAGTACAGTATTGATGGAGGAGAAACATTTTCGAATTCTAATACATTCAATAATTTGGCTACTGGGAATTACAACGTAGTTGTTTTAGGAGCTGCGGGGCTTTGCTCATTTGAGGAAACCGTTACAGTGGAATTCTGTAACTTTACCTCAGTCGAAATTGAATCGACTACAGTCTCATCTGTTGTTTCAACAAATGGATCTATTGTCATTACTCCTACTTCAGGGGTTGGTCCTTATCAATATAGTATTGACGGAGGTCAAACCTTTGTTTCCAATAATGTATTTAACAACCTAGCTGTAGGCGATTATAACATCGTTGTAAAAGACGGGGCAGAAATTTGTTCCTATGAGACAGGTGTTCCTATCGAAGTCGAAGGATTGGTGATTAACGAAATTAATTACAGATCAAGTCTTTCATTTAATCCAGGGGATTGGATTGAACTCTACAACCCAAAATCAGCTGCTGTTGACATTTCAAATTGGCAAATTAGAGATGACAACAACACACATATATTTGTAATCCCAGAGGGAACTCAAATAGCAGGAAATGGATTTTTGGTCATTGTCAAAGACGCCGCTGCTTTTAGTAATGCATTTCCAAGCACGCCTTATATGGGAGAATTAGGCTTTGGATTTGGAGGAACGGATGCCGTTAGAGTATACAACTCCGAAAGTAAACTCATAGATGATGTGTACTATGATTCCATAGCCCCATGGCCAACTTGTGCAGATGAAACCGGAAACACATTAGAATTAATAACTCCAGATTTAGACAATACATTAGCAGAAAACTGGAATTGTATCAATGACAATGGAAGTCCAAATGCAGTCAATAGTCCTGGACTTTCAATTGAAGATGTGGAGTCTAATTCGATTGCACTGTATCCAAACCCTGTAAACAACACGCTTTATATTAAAGGAAATTCAGGAAGTTATAACATTGAAGTGTACTCAATACTCGGTCAGCGCGTCATGACAGCATTCGATGTTAATAAAATAGATGTAACGTCGTTTAATGAGGGGGTTTATTTAATACGCCTAAGTACAGAAACGACTACAACGGTAAAACGCATTATCAAGTTTTAATACTAGATAATGCGTTTTTGTAATGAAAACGTCGTCTGTTTTTTAGAAGAAGTTATAAGATGAAAAGATGCCTATGCTTATCTCATAGCTCTTACAACTGGCGATCCCAGAATCCCTGCCACACAATATTGGTTTGTAAGGTCAATTAAATCGGAAAACATTTTTTCTCTTTGTTGTCCCAGAGCCATATGGGCTTGTGCTCCCTCAGGGCCGTTATAGATTTCGGTTATTCCATAGAGAGTATTTCCTGTTTCACTACTAGAGGGATCTAGTGGATTATTAAGTTCAGGAGCTTTAAATACAGCATAACAAAGAACTAAAGGTTCATTGTCTCCCTCAATAAAGCGATTCACTCCATAAAGTAAATGCCTACCCGTTGCCACAAAATTCTATGGGATAGGGTGTAAAATTTATTAAGGAACGCAAAAGATGTTATTCATGCGTTATATAATATCGAAGATCTACAGCTTGGAGACTAAGAGTAGTTTTTTCATTGAATTAAATTGGTTTACACTTCAAAATATAATCAATTTTATTCAAGTTTTTTTATACATAACTAGTACATAAAAAGAGACTGGTTAGAGAGTGAGAGCTACAAAAAACCCCTCAATAAAGAAGGGTTTTCAGGGTGGAGCCAAGAGGAGTGAAATCGAACTATTTTTGGACGGATTTGCAAAGAATCAAGAATTAATGATTAGCATCATATTAACTTAAATTTTTTCATTCACTTTTTTAATAATAGCTTTTTAAGATAAGAAGTTGAAAACCCAGTAGCTTGAGCAATTTCTTTTTTAGATTTATTTTCGATTTTCATTTGCCTGACAATTTTTAAGCGTTCGTCTCTAATTAGATCTCCAGGCTTCTTATCCCCGAGTAAGTTATAAAGTTTGTTAACGGGCAATTCAAAATGATCACAAATAGAGTTAATACTAACTGAGCTTATGTTGCTAACAATATATTCATTGATTTGCGCTTGATTGATTCCCTTGTATTTCTCCTTTTTTATATTATAATTTATCAGTTTTTGTCTGAAAAATAGAAAGCCTCCAGCGACCAATAGAAGGATAAATAATCCGTAAATCAAAAGTTTGTCTTTTCTAATGATGATATTTTCCTTTTCTTGTAAATCTTCCTGTTCATTAAATAGATTAGTTAGTGTGCTATTATCAAATTCATACAACCCGTTTATGCTTCCAAGGTTTAATTTATTATTATCGATAAAAAAAGCATTTTTATTGAATTCTTCTTTGACAATTAATTCTTTCCCTACTTTAGTTTTTAAGTCAAATAAATACAGTCCTACATCAGAAGTAACAAAAACAAAATTTTTAAAAACACCTATATTATTGGGGAGTGTGATGTTATCAAATAGAATATAATTTTCTTTTTTTTCTGTTAAATGTATTTTTCTAACATCCTTGTCAGTTAATACATAGTATATTGAAGCAGAATTTGAAAACACATCAACAATAAATGAATCAAAAGAAGCAATTTTGGTTAGTTCTTTGGTTGTTGGGAGATATTGAAATATAGTTTTATCGTTGTGCAAAAAGACTCTCGAAGCGCGATTTATATCTTTTTCAGATCGAATAAAATTCAATATTCCGTATTTAGAAGCTGACAACACTTGTTTAAAATCTAGGGTTTTGTCATTGAACAAATACACTCCATAAGATGTAAAAAGTAAAAATCTGTTGACATCAATCTTTTCTACATCATTTGCAAGCCCAATAATTTCATCTTTAATTTCAATTCCTTCACCGTTAGAGGCGTAAAAGTTTCTTTGTCCGTTCTTATCAATTATTGATAGTCCGTCCCAGTTAATAAAAGTTACACCATCAAATTCTCGTATAAAGCTGCTGGTGTATGTTGGGAATTCTATCTTTTCATTGTTTATTAAACTATAAATCCCATCATAAGATCCTATGTAGTTTTTTGAAATTGATCTAATGCTGGGCAGGGGTTTCACGTTGTAAGATTTTAGGTTAAAAACAAACAATACCCCACGACAAATGATGTAAATGTCTGAACGATAGACTAATGTGTTTGATTTAGATTTGGAATAGTTTATTGGTAATAAATGATTGTAAAGATTATCAACGGGTGTGTTAATATTAATAAATTCTCCATTGTAATGATCAATGGCGCCAACAATATGGGTGTTGATTAGCTTTAGTGTCTTTGTTTTATTGTCATAATATTGAACACCATTAGAAGTCCCAAAAAACAATTTATTGTCAACAACAATGGTATTGAAAAAATAGGAGGTATGATGCGTTTCTTTTAATTCAAAAATTTGCTCAACTTGTTGTGAAAGCGCAACGTGTGAACAAATAAAGGGAAACAAAAACAGCGTTATTCTTTTAAGTAAAAACATGTAAAAATAGCTTTTTTTTATTTAAATGATATTTCTTTTAAAAAAGAAGATAATTCTTTTTTTTATAAAAGTAATAATTTATTTTAAGTTTGACAATATAATTTTGTTATCAGATTTTTGCAAAAAAATAAACAAATGAAAAAGGAGTTTTTTAAATTTATCTCAATAACAATTTTCTTTTTATTTATTAGTTGTGATTTGGTCGCACAGAATATTTATGGTACAATCATAAATAGTTTACATGATCCAGGAGGGTTACATTTAAACAATACAAAAATTTATTCTCAATCGGATTTTTATGGATTTATTCGCTTAAATGGTAAGGAAGAGAATAATTCATACGTGGATGAAGATTGGGGGCAACGTGTGGTCTATTATAATGGCACATACAACTATGAGATTACTCAAGGTAATAATTCTATCCACACAGGTACTTTTTTGATCGATCTAGATGTTAATTTTTATGGAAATAGTGGTCTTTTTTTTAACGACAGGACCAGGATGGATCCATCTAAGCCAGACTATGCGTTGGAACAATTTAACAATGCTTTTTCAATAGACATTTCTTCATTGAACCTAGCCTCTGGAAATTATAGCCTGACAATAAATAAGACAAATCATATCCCATATTCCTTTTCTTTTTCTATCATTGATTATAATTTAACTTCTAAAGCATTTACTACTC
>Ga0209138_1003492_pt1 | contig 11222 bp, 11 predicted proteins | sample SaaInl3SG_22_DNA_FD_184645 | JGI IMG/M metagenome (GOLD analysis project Ga0209138, IMG submission 184645) | Marine microbial communities from expanding oxygen minimum zones in the Saanich Inlet - ESP_153SG_22_DNA (SPAdes) (version 2) | ecosystem: Environmental > Aquatic > Marine > Intertidal...
AACTGTTGGTGTTTGGCTCTCCAAATCAAAACTTAAAAATCCATCATAGTCATCATCGCAAAAAACTAGATCTGAAAGCTCAGTGGCTGTTGCTTTGTTGTTGACTATTAGATAAAATAGTGGGTCGAGTGTGACATTGAAACAAGCTTCATCATCAACGCTATCTAATCTAACAAAAATTGGTTGATTTGATACAGAATTATAAATCAAAGGCAATGTGTTTTGAGATGTATTTGCATCATCAAAAGAAGTGTAATAAGTAATATTATAATTAGCAGGGTTTAGACCGCCTAAAATATCTGAGTTTTGCAATTCTAAATTAAATTCTTCAATATTATCATTGGAAATATCATCGCACAAAACAAGGTCTGAGGCATTAGAAATGGTAGGTGCTCCAGTAAGAATTAACTCAAAAGAAGTTGTAACAAAACATGTTTCTGTAAGTGAATCTTCAATTCTTATAAAAATTGTTTCGGGGTTGGTTGATGCTGTATAATTTGTCAAATTTACTTCAATAGGAGACATGTCATTTTCTGCATCTTCTGAGGAGTTGTGGTATGTAATATTAAAATCATCAGGATTTTGAGAGCCAAGTATCAGCGTATTATTTTCTGATAAATCAAATGTTGGGTTCCCCGCATTGCAGCGCGACAAATCAGCAATAGCTTCTATGATTGGAGTAAGTTTGTATTCAATTGTTATAGAATCTGAAGTTGAACATTCTTCACCAAAAATAATATCAGCTCTATATTCTCCTGCTGTACTAATTTCTAAAACTGATGATGATTCTCCTTCTATAACTTCATTATTCAAATACCAAATATGCTCAGCAGTGGGTAATCTAGAGTCCAATACAAGGGTGTCTCCAAAACAGAGCGCATTCCCTCCTTCAATAGTTACATCTTCTCCAAGATTTCCACCTAAATCAAAACTTCCCCCTTCTAAAAATACAGCTGCATCAAAAAGAGTATCGCCATCATCTGCAATGACAAGTTTAATAGTATAACTTCTATTTGGAATTACCATAGATTGCGCAGTGATGCTTACAGTGTGTCCTCTAAATTCAGTAGGGCTATCTATTTCTGGCAAGCCAGTTGTTCCATAAAAAGCTTCAAAAAAATCTTCATTTACAGAATTACAAGAGGAGTTGTGTGTGTTGTCACGAACGCTTAATACAGAAATAGGATCATTAGTTTCTGGAACTAGTGCTAAATTAGTAGTTCCTCCTGTTACATTGTCCGTAAGTAAAAATGCAAAAGCATCTGTAAATTGACATTGAAACCCACCATACTCTTCCGAGGCAAAAATAAAGTTAAAGCTCATATTGGGCGAAAGTGGCACAAAATCAAATTGGACAAAGGTGGCATTATTGGTGTCTCCAATATTCAAATCCAAGATTGCATTTTCTAAATCTTCGTCTCCAGGCCATGCTGTTGAACCTGAACTAAGCGTTGTTATTTCTGGGCCACCGGCTTCAGAGGCATCTCCCGTCGTTAGTATAATTCCTTCTGTAAAAGGAAAGTTAAGGCCATTCCCAGAAAAATATCCAATGCCATTCGTTGAGCCAAAGTCGGTTCCGGTTGAAGAAATTACATTTGAAATTTCTGCACAAGAAGTATCAATTAAAATATCTTCTACAAGTTCATTAACTGTATATGTTGTTTGATCGATAATTAAATATGGGCCAAGTACTTGAACAACAATAGTTACAGTGTCTGAACACCCTGTGGGGTTGGTGTCAGTTACAGTAAGAGTTACGTTGAATGTCCCAATGTTATCAAATGTATGACTTACAGGGATATCTCCAGAGTCGGTAGTTACGGAGTCCTCTCCTCCAAAGTCCCATTCGTAAGTGGCACCTGTTCCGTCTTCAGAAAAGTTTGCTCCACCAGTAAAGTCTACTGTACCTCCTTGATCTACCGTAATATTACCACCAAGCCCTGGTTCTGGATTTGTGCTAGCTATAAATGCTTCTATGTCTTGACATGGCGTTGCACAACTAATTTCTGCAGCAAATCCTGCTCTTGAAATCGAAATATTACTTGTAAATACTAATGTTAAACAGCCTGATGTGCTTGAGGCTTCAACAACTCCTGGTGTAACATTTCCAGAAAATGCCCCAATAAGTGTTGTCGTAATATCAGGGCCATCATAGATTGTAAGAATGTCTGCTCCTTGTTGTGTGTCAAAAAATGTAAAATCTAGCTGAACTGACTCCCCTGGGTTTTCAGCACAAATAGTGATTGTAAAATTTTCAGAATTTGTGTAATTGTTGGCCGAGCCTCCCGAGTCATATAAGGTACCGTTGCAACGATCAAATGTGCCATTTTGCATATTGATGTCTTGCGCATGCACAAAAGATACTGATGTGAAAATTAGTAAAAAAAGAGATGAAATTTTCAAGCTAAAATAGTTACATCTCAAATATATTAATTTGAATTAATATTAATTGATGATTTTAATTAAAATTTATGACTATTGAATTTCTAGCGATACTTATTTGGAGAGATTTCTTTAGTATCTTTGCAAAAAAAATATGAGTAACATTCAAATTACCCCGCAAGAGACAAGCAATCCAAAAATTTTAAAATTTGAAGCAAGCTCTTTTCTTGTTCAATACAACAGTTTTGAATACGCTAACATTGATGAGGCTAAAAACTCCCCATTAGCACAACAATTATTCTATTTGCCCTTTGTTAAAAAAGTTTATATTTCAGGAAATTTTATTGCCATAGAGCGCTATGATATTGTTGAATGGAGTGAAATAAAAAACGAAGTTACCGAACAAATTCAAAATTACATCAATGATGGTGGTGTGGTTGTTATAGAAGAAAAAACAAAAAAGAATCCTGTTACCATTTATGCAGAGAGCACGCCAAATCCTGGTGTGTTAAAATTTGTTGCAAATAAAAATCTAGTAACATCTACTTTTGAATTTGCTTCAATTGAAGACGCAAAGCCTTCTCCGTTTGCAACAGCTTTATTTCAATTTCCATTTATAAAATCTGTTTTTTTAGATAAAAACTATGTTTCCATAACAAAATTTGATGTTGTAGAATGGGAAGAAATCACACTAGAACTTCGGACATTTATAAAAACATATATTGAAGATGGAAAAGAAATGGTTGGTTCCACAGCTGCTGTAGAATTGAAAAAAACAACAGAACAGTTAGATAAAGCATATGATAAACTAGACGACACATCAAAGGAAATCATAAATATTTTAGAGCAACACGTAAAACCGGCCGTTGCTAGCGATGGCGGAAATATTATGTTTGAGTCTTACAACAAAGAAAATAAAGTTGTAAAAGTTATTCTTCAAGGTGCATGCAGCGGATGCCCCTCTTCTACATTTACCCTGAAAAATGGAATTGAAGCTATTTTAAAAGAAATGATGGGGCCCAAAATTGAAAGGGTTGAAGCCGCTAATGGATAGTTTTAAATATTTTTATATATTTAAACCTAAATTATTTATTAACCCTAAATCTAAAATACCATGGGAGTACTCAAAGTCATCGAAGTGCTGTCTAATTCCAACAAAAGTTGGGAAGACGCCACTCGAAAAGCCGTTAAACATGCCTCAAAAACTGTAAAAAATATCCGATCTGTATATGTACAGGATCAAAGTGCAACAGTTAGTGGGGAAGATGTTGATGAATTTCGTGTAAATTTAAAAATCACTTTTGAAGTCAACTAACATTAAAAAAAGTCAAAAAACCACCTTTAGAGAGGTGGTTTTTTTATGCCATTAGATCCACAATTTTTTTGCCAACACTTGTACCAAGTGCCACACCCATACCTCCCATACGAACACCCAAAAACACATGGTTTGAATGCTGTTTTATTATAGGTATTTTTTGTGGTCCAACCCCCATAATCCCTGTCCATCTTTGGTCAATTTCAATATTTTTATTTGGTAAAATTACAGTCCGAAGAACATGCTCTAATTGAGTTTGTATTTTTGAAGTCGTTTCCATTTCTGTAGTCGTTTCATTAGCAAAATCTAAATTCCTTCCACCGCCAAAAAGAATTCTATTATCTATATTTCTAAAATAATAATAACCACAGTCCAAGTGAAATGTCCCTTTTACGTGTAAATCTTGTACTGGTTTTGTAATAAGCACTTGTGCGCGTGCAGGTTTAAGATTTTGGGGGATTAATTGATTTGTAAATCCGTTTGTTGTTACAATTAATTTTGAAGAATTAAATTCAAAGTGATTCGTTTTTACCAAAACAGAATTTGACTTTTCTGCAAACGAATCAACAGTAGTTGAATTCAAAATAGTGATGCCAAGGTTTTGAGTTTTTTGGATTAACGCATGCATCATTTTTCCTGTATCTATTTGAGCTTCAAATTGATTAAAAATATATTGTGGTTGAACCCCTTCAAAATGAAACTTATTTGAAACTACTGAGAAAACATCGCTTTCAAAAATAGACGAAAGCATCGCGTTGATATTGTGAATTTTTTCAACACAAGTATTGAATAATTTTTGATTTTTTTTCAAAAACAATTCATATCCGCCATAGGGCCTATAATCTAGTGCCTCATCGCCAAGCATTTGACGCAATAGTTGTAATCCATCAACTCTACTCTTCAGTAATGATAAAACCTCATCTACAGAATGAGATTTTAAATCCTCCAAAATTTCACTTAAACTCCCAAAGCAAGCAAACCCTGCATTTTTGGTGCTTGCCCCTTGCGGAAGAAATCCTTTTTCTAAAACTAAAATTTTGGCCTTTGGGAAGCGCTTTTTAAGAAATACAGCCGAGCTGAGACCAACAATACCACTACCAACTATGGTGAAGTCAATATTTTGTAGCCACTCTTTATGTTCCCAGTAGGATAAATTCATGGCCTAAAGTTAATGGTTTTTCCAAAAAAAACTCCGAAAATAATTTTTCGGAGTTTTTTTTTAAAATTAATTTGATGTTTCTATCACAAAATCTTCCATGAATTTTGTGGTATAATTTCCTGCCACATAATCTGGGTGTTCCATGAGTTGTCTGTGGAAAGGGATAGTTGTTTTTATGCCTTCAATTACAAATTCATCAAGTGCTCTTTTCATTTTATTAATGGCCTCTTCACGAGTTTGAGCGGTTGTGATAAGTTTAGCAATCATAGAATCATAGTTAGGCGGAATCACATATCCTGCATACACATGAGTATCTAAACGAACACCATGCCCCCCAGGCGAATGAAGGGTGGTGATTTTCCCTGGAGATGGCCTGAAATCGTTAAACGGGTCTTCAGCATTGATTCTACATTCAATAGAATGTAAGTTGGGAAAATAATTTTTTCCAGAAATTGCTACACCAGAAGCGACTAAAATCTGCTCTCTAATAAGATCAAAATCAATAACTTGCTCTGTTATTGGGTGCTCAACTTGAATTCTAGTATTCATTTCCATGAAATAAAAATTTCGATGTTTATCTACCAAAAACTCTACAGTTCCAGCGCCTTCATATTTGATAAATTCTGCTGCCTTAACAGCGGCTTCACCCATTTTTTTGCGTAATGCATCGGTCATAAATGGGGAAGGTACTTCTTCGGTAAGTTTTTGGTGTCGCCTCTGTACAGAGCAATCTCTTTCTGACAAATGACAAGCTTTCCCTTTGGAATCACCAACAATTTGGATTTCAATATGTCTTGGCTCTTCAATGAGTTTTTCCATATACATATCATCATTACCGAATGCAGCTTTAGATTCTTGCCTCGCAGAATCCCATGCGTCCTTCAAATCTTCTTCTTTCCAAACGGCACGCATTCCTTTTCCTCCTCCTCCAGCAGATGCTTTAAGCATAACAGGGTAACCGGTTTTTTTGGCTGTTTTTTTACATTCTTCAAAAGTTTGTATTACGCCATCGCTTCCTGGCACACAGGGTACTCCAGCAGCTTTCATGGTTGCTTTTGCATTGGCTTTATCCCCCATGCGATCAATCATTTCTGGTGATGCCCCAATAAATTTTATACCGTGTTCTTCGCAAATTTTGGAGAAGCGTGCATTTTCAGATAAAAACCCATAGCCTGGATGTATTGCATCTGCATTCGTAATTTCTGCTGCTGCAATAATATTGGCAACTTTCAAGTAAGATTCACTACTTAGCGCTGGACCAATACATACGGCCTCGTCGGCAAATTTTACATGTAAACTTTCAGCATCAGCTGTAGAATAAACTGCAACAGTCTGAATGCCCATTTCTTTACAAGTTCTAATGACTCTCAATGCAATTTCCCCTCTGTTAGCAACTAATATTTTTTTAAACATAATTGTTATTTTAAAATGTTAATTTCTTTTTCTAAAGCAAATAATATTTGCTTTTAGAATTCAAATTAAGAAGGGTCAACCAAGAATAAAGGTTGATCAAATTCTACTGGTGAAGCATCATCAACAAGGATTTTTACAATTTTCCCTGAGACTTCGGATTCTATTTCATTAAATAATTTCATGGCTTCAATAATACACAAAACATCGCCTTCTGCAATGGATTGTCCAACTTCTGCGAAAATAGGCTTATCTGGTGAAGGTCTTCTGTAGAATGTTCCAATAATAGGAGATTTTACGGTTATGTATTTTGAATCTTCTGATGGTGCTTCAGCTTTTGGTGTTGCAGGTGCTTCTGCTGCTGCTGGCGGAGCCTGCACTAGTGGTGCTGATGGCATTTGCATAGGAACGGTTACTTGTTGTACTTGTTGTTTGTCGTTTTCTCCAGTACGAATAGTGATTTTTACATCATCCATTTCAAGTTTTACTTCACTTGCACCAGACTTAGCGACAAATTTGATTAAATTTTGAATTTCTTTTAAATCCATAATTAAAGTATTTAGTATTAGTTAGTTTAATTTTTTGTGTATGCCCATTTAAGGTGAATTGCTCCCCAACTGAATCCTCCTCCAAAAGCGGCAAAAATAATATTATCCCCTTTTTTAAGTTGATCTTCATAATCGTTGATGAGTAGTGGAAGGGTTGCAGAGGTTGTATTGCCATATTTTTCAATATTCATCATAACCTTGCTATCATCCAAGTTCATTCTTTGTGCCGTAGCATTTATAATTCTTTTGTTAGCCTGATGTGCGGCTAGCCACTGAACATCGTCTTTTGTTAAGCTATTTCTTTCCAATATTTTTACAGCAGCATCTGCCATATTGGATACTGCGTTTTTAAAAACTGTTCTTCCTTCTTGAAATGCAAAATGGCCGCCATTATCTAAAACCTCGTGTGTTATTGAGTGAGACGATCCTCCATATGTTGCTTGTAAGAATTCTCTACCAGAACCATCTGTCCGTAAATATTCGTCTTGCAATCCAAGATTCTCATTGTTTGGTTCAAACAAAACAGCTCCAGCGCCATCACCAAATATGATACATGTTGCGCGATCTTTGTAATTGATAATCGATGACATTTTATCTGCACCTATTAGAAGTATTTTTTTGTAACGCCCTGATTCTATGTAACTTGCTGCTGCAGACATTCCAAAAAGAAAGCTCGAGCAAGCAGCGTCCATATCGTAAGAAAATGCATTGGTTGCTCCAATTTGAGTTGCTGTAAATGATGCTGTAGAAGCGGCTTTCATGTCTGGAGTTGCAGTAGCTACAAGAACTAGGTCTATCGTAGTAGGGTCTAAATTAGTTTTTTGAATCAAATCTTGTGCTGCTTTGATGGCTAAAAAAGAGGTTCCTTTGCCTTCTCCCTTTAGCAATCTTCTTTCTTTAATTCCCGTTCTAGTGGTAATCCACTCGTCATTTGTTTCTACCATTTTTTCCAACATGGTATTGGTGAGAACAAATTCTGGAACGTATGCGCCTACAGCGGTTATTGCTGCTGAGATTTTACTCATATGCATTTTATTAAAATAATAAGTTTCGGTTATTTTTCAGTAAAAAACATTAAAAAACGCTCCAAAAATACTGTTTTTTGTTCAAAAATGATCAAAATTTGTGTTTTTAAATAAAAAAAAACGCTCGATGAGCGTTTATTTTAAAGAATGTGATTGGTAGTTTAAGCTACATTTTCTTCAGCAGCTGTATTATCAATAAGGACTTGACCTCTGTAATATAGCTTACCCTCATGCCAGTGCGCTCTATGGTACAAGTGTGCTTCACCTGTTGTTGGGCAAGTAGCAATTTGTGGTGTAGATGCCTTGTAATGGGTACGCCTTTTATCTCTTCTTGTTTTGGAGATTTTTCTTTTAGGATGTGCCATTTTTTATATTATTTATCCGTTAATAATTTTTTTAATGAATCCCAACGCGGATCAATATCGTTGTCAGAATTTTTATGATCTAAGCTTTTTGGGCTTAATTTTTCAAGTGTTTTGAGTATTTCAGAATTTAATGATCCATCTTTGATACCAGGGTGCAATCGTTTTTGTGGAACAGAAAGTACAATAAGTTCGTATATGTGATGCGCAACATTTAATTTATATTCTCCGTGAGGAATAATTAAAATTTCTTCATTGTCATCATTGTACTCAGAACCAAATTTAACAATGAGGCTAAACTCAGAACTTATAGGTTGATTAAACGGTTCATTAGTAAGGTCACAGTTAAAATTAATAATCCCTTCAACCTCAAAATCTAGCTCTAAAAGCGTAGTTTTTTTCTGAAGTGTTAGTCTCACTTTTAATTGGACGCTATTGAAATCGTCATACTCAAAATGTTCAAAGAACGTATTGTCAATGTCGTACTCATATATATGCTCGCCTAGCTTTAATCCTACAAATTGTACTTCAAATGCTTTTAATGGCTTCATTATTATGCATATTTGAGCGTGCAAATATATACATTTTTTTAGGCATTACATAAACTAGGGCTATTTTTTATTTTCGAAATTTAACTTGTTTCCGAAGAGGGTTTTGTTTGAGCTCTGCACTCATCGTTCTATTTCTGTAAATTTCAATACCTGCAAAAATTGCTTCTTTGAATGAATCAATATTGGCAATTCCTTTACCCGCAATATCAAATGCGGTTCCGTGATCTGGTGAGGTACGTACTTTATTGAGTCCTGCGGTGTAATTTACGCCATTGCCAAATGTAAGCGTTTTAAAGGGGATGAGCCCTTGATCATGATATGTTGCTACAATAGCATCAAAGTTTTGATAATTGGTTGATCCAAAAAAACTGTCGGCAGCATAGGGGCCATAAACCAGTTTCCCTGTTTTTTTGATTTTTTCTAATGTTGGACGTAAAATTGTATCATCTTCTGAGCCAATTACACCACTATCACCAGTGTGTGGGTTGACACCAAGCACTGCAATTTTTGGCGCTCTCACAGCAAAATCTTCTTTTAGAGAGTGATGAATGATATTTATTTTTTTTAAAATGAGAGCCTCATTTAGATGTTGAGGAACATCGCCAACTGGCACATGATCTGTAAGAAGCCCTACTCTAAGGCTGTTTGAAACCATAAACATCAAGCTATCGCCTTCTAGTTCTTGGTTTAAAAAATCGGTGTGCCCTGGAAATTTAAAGTCTTCTGATTGAATATTGTGTTTATTGATTGGTGCTGTTACAAGCACATCTACTTCGTCAGTTTTAAGACTTGCAACTGCTGCTTTGAGTGATTGAAGAGCATACTGCCCTGATTCTGTGGTTTCTTTGCCAAAGTCAATTGTAACGTCTTTATTCCAAACATTCACTACATTTATTTTCCCATCGACAGCATGACTTGTATGGTGAATCCCATGAAAAGAAATAGAACTTTGAAAATATTTCTTTAAAAATGACACTATTTTGGTTGATGCAAAGACTATTGGAGTGCAAAACTCTAAAAGTCTATTATCTGAAAACGTTCTTACGATCAACTCACCACCAATGCCATTCAAATCTCCTATTGAAATGCCAATTTTTATTTTTTTTTCTTTTCTCATCAAAAATGATGTCTAATGTTTGTAATTTTGATTTTACAAATTTAAGTAATAAAAAGTATGTTTACAGGCATAATTGAAGATTTAGGAATAGTTGAAGCATTGGAACAAGAGCACACAAATTTACATCTTACCATAAAGAGTAAATTGGCTACCGAACTAAAAATTGACCAGAGTGTTTCGCACAACGGCGTATGCCTTACAGTTATAGACCTTTCTCCGTCTAGTTATACTGTTACTGCAATTAAAGAAACCTTGGACAAAACAAACCTCAACAGTTTAAAGGTTGGAAATCATGTAAACTTAGAACGTGGTTTAAAGCTTGGTGATCGTTTAGATGGTCATATGGTGCAAGGGCATGTAGATCAAGTGGGTACGTGTAATAATGTAGATGAACAGAATGGAAGTTGGATTTATACATTCGAATACAATCCAAAGCTAGGGAATATCACTATTGAGAAAGGGTCTGTTACCGTAAATGGTGTGAGTCTAACTGTTGTCAACTCAAAGGACAATGGTTTTAGTGTCGCCATAATTCCTTACACTTATGAGCATACCAATTTTCATACTTTTAAAGAAGGTAGTGTTGTTAATTTAGAATTTGATGTGATTGGAAAATATGTTTCCAGACTGCATACTAAGACTTCTTTTTCTTGATTAGCACCTCATTTTGTTCTTCAAGCAAGTCCTTAATTTTTGATAATAACTCAATATCAGCAGGTGTTGGAACGTTGGTATCTTCGACATTATTAGCTTGATTTCTCAACTTATTAATGAATTTTACGACTATAAAAATAGTAAATCCAACAATTAAGAAATCTATTACAGATTCAATAAGCAAGCCATAATCAATAGATACTTGGGTTACTTCGCTAGTTGCTTCTCTTAAGATAATTTTCTTATCGCCAAAATTAACTCCATTAGAAAGTAAAGATAAAGGTGGTAGCATTACATTCTTTACCAAAACATTGACTATCGCATTGAAAGACGCTCCAATAATGATTCCAATAGCCATATCCAACATATTACCTTTTACAGCAAAGTCTTTAAATTCTCTAAATAATTTCATGAGTGTGTATTTAAGCTGACAAAAATAAAAAAGCCTCAATAAATCTTGAGGCTTTTATTAATAATATTAACATTCTCTATTTTGCAAGTGCAAATTTCTTTGTTTCTGGATCATGACCACCAATTAGTAGCAATATTTCATCGTCATGCCCTTCAACAGCAGACCAGAATTTTTTACCTGCTTCGTCCATGTTTCCTCCTACATTTGCTTCTTCAAAAGCAGCAAAATCGGCCCAAGTCTCAAAGAATTGGTAGGTATGCCAATCTGCTCCTGACCCATAGAGATGT
>Ga0209138_1003493_pt1 | contig 11220 bp, 5 predicted proteins | sample SaaInl3SG_22_DNA_FD_184645 | JGI IMG/M metagenome (GOLD analysis project Ga0209138, IMG submission 184645) | Marine microbial communities from expanding oxygen minimum zones in the Saanich Inlet - ESP_153SG_22_DNA (SPAdes) (version 2) | ecosystem: Environmental > Aquatic > Marine > Intertidal...
GCCTCCTTTGATGTGATCGTTCCAAGTGATTATGCCATCGAAGAACTTGCTGTTGGTGGGTTACTTGAAACCATCGATTGGAATCGAATTCCAGGATTTACAAAACAAGATTTAAGTGCAGATTATTTAAACTTGTTAACTCAAATTGAAGATTTTAAAATCTTAGAGTATTCCGTTCCTTATTTCTGGGGAAATGTTGGTATTATTTATAATAAAGAAGTTGTCAGTCAAACAGAAGTAGAAGCAGCTGGTTGGGATATTTTACAAAGACAAGATTTACGTGTCATGTTTTATGACATTTCACGTGATGCACTCATGATTTCAATGCGTGCGGTATATGGTCCAACCATTTCTATTAATGATGCGACCGATGCTCAGCTTGCTGGTGGTGAAGCTTGGTTAGAAGATGCAATTGGAAGTAAGACACGCTTTTTAACAACTGAAATTTATGATGTATTCTTACAACCAAATCCAACGATTGACGTTGCACATGCATTTTCAGGAGAAGCCATTTATTTATTACCTGAAAATAATCATTTAGGTTGGTATGTCCCACATCAAGGAACCAATGTTTGGATGGACATGATGGCGATTCCAAAAAGCTCTGAAAATAAAGATTTAGCATACACATTCATCAACTATATGATGGCATATGAAGTCGCACTAGCAAACTCCATTACCATTGGGTATACATCTCCTAGACAAGACGTTGTTGAATATATTGTATATAATGAATTATATGGTCCAGAATATGCTGTTGAAATTCGTTCTTTTGATCAAATGCACCGATATAATCTCGATTTAAAATTAAAAATTGAAAATATTTGGGCACGATTAAGAGCTGGTAATTAATTAAAGTTTAATAAGAAAAAATAAGCACCTAAACAGGTGCTTATTTCTTTATCGATTACTCTAAATTGAGTGATAAACTTTCTAGTTTTTTAAAAGATTCTTTATAGTCTTTTAACTGATTGATAGTATTTTTTATGAGTTGAATGCTTTCAAGAAACATAGTTTTTTTAGTTTCGTGTGTATTCAGATAATTGGAAATAAAAGATAATTGCAATGTCTCATTCAATGTAGCAGCAATCTTTTCTTTATCTGAAGGTTGAAAATACTTTTTATATCTTTTTAAAAAATTCATTAAAAGATTCTTTTCAGACTTTGAAATGTGTTGATCATTATAAAACATCACAAATAACAAGAGATGCAAAGATAAAAGCATTTTATTTTTTTCATATAAAAAAGAAGCATCTTCATAATGATTTGTTGAAGCATCATCGATGGGTCTTTTTTTGAATAAAAAATTCACCCATTTGTTTTTATGATAAGGCATCATCGGTGATCTTTCACTTCTCGCACCACGCATGATTTCTTCTTGAACATGTTGTTGAGAGAAATATTCATTCACTTTATAATTAATTGTTGGTTTCATTTATTTACTCCCTAACTTATAATATCACAAATCCAGTCATCTTTATTATTAATTATTATTTTAAATTATTAAACAACAAGATTGTTTCATGTTATGATATGGCTGGAGGATTTAATATGATGATTTCTTCGTTATTACATACATTAAAAATTACTGAAATACATGAAACGCATTACTACCATTCAGTTTATAAATTTTTTAAAAGTTTAGAAGATCAAGGCGTGATTTTTAAAGAAGAAGATACGTTTTACATACAAAAACTACTTGTTCCTGAACGTATTTTTACTTTTCAAATCCCTTGGGAAGACGATCAAGGACATTTGCATGTGAACACAGGATACCGTGTTCAACATAATGGCGCATTAGGGTTATATAAGGGTGGACTAAGATTTCATCCTTCTGTCAATTTAGATATTATAAAAGCACTCGCTTTCGAACAAACATTTAAAAATGCCCTCACGGGATATCCAATGGGTGGTGCGAAAGGTGGAAGTGATTTTAATCCTAAAGGAAAATCAAAAAGAGAACTAAGACGTTTTAGTTATGCATTCATGGAAGCATTAGCACCTTATATTGGTGAACATGTCGATATTCCTGCCGGAGATCTTGGTATTGATGGTGAAATTTTAGGATACATGAACGCAAAGTATCAAAATTTAAAACAAGAAAGTTTATATCCGTTAACAGGTAAACCTGTCTTATTAAATGGATCGTTTATTAGAAAAGAAGCAACTGGATTTGGTCTGATTTATTTTGTAGAAGCGTATTATAAAGAAGTATTACACACAACGATTCAAGGGAAAAAGATTCTTATTAGCGGTGCAGGTAATGTGGCAATTCATGCCGCTTTAAAAGCAAGTGCTTTAGGTGGGATTGTTGTTGGATTATCTGATTCTAGTGGATATCTATATGATCCTCAAGGATTAGATATTCATGATATTATTGAACATAAAATCACAAATCAATTGCCACTCAGTCAATTCCACAATCAAAAGATTATGTATCAAGATGATCGCTTTTGGCATCATCCATGCGAGATTGCACTACCTTGTGCAAAAGAAGATGACATTACATTAAATGATATAGAAGTACTTCATCAAAATGGTGTAGAGGTGGTTGCTGAAGGTGCCAATATACCTGTTAAAAGTGATGCAATACAATTCATGAAAGAACTTCGTATTGTCTATGGTCCAGGAAAAGCAGCGAATGCGGGTGGTGTGTTTGTATCCGCGCTTGAAATCGAACAAAACAGAACCTTTCATCAGTGGCATCCAGATGTTGTCGATCAAAAATTAAAAGATTTAATGACACAACTCTTTCATGACATGTATATCCAAGCGAACCAAAAAGCTTATGATTTAATGGGAGCTGCGAATCAATTGGCATATCAAAGAGTTTTACAAGCGATGAAATTAAGAGGATTATATTAAGAAAAAAAGACGATCTTAAGATCGTCTTTTTTATTAATAACTACTTATATTCAATACTGAAGTTGATACAGTGACATTAGAGGAGACTAATTCTGGTGTATTGCTAGCACCGTAATGCCCAAAAAGCCAAGTTCTTGAACCAGTTGTTTTAAGATATATCGATACTGTTAAAGAGATATTAGATAAGGTTAAATAAGAACTGAATGAACTTTTTGCTAGTGCATATCCAATTATCACACCAGGGGCATTAGTTGATGCGTCACCTTGACTATGAAATAATTTATTGCTTGTACCTGAAATTGAACTTAAAGTTACCGTACCACCATTATGTCCAAACATAAAGCCTTGATACCAATGTTCTGGAGCTGCATAACTACTTCTATACTCAACACTATTATTAGATAAAGTAATATTTGAAATAGTTGCATTCTTAACTAGTCCTGCAATTAAACCAACTCTTCCTGTTGTAGTTGTATTATAGATGAGAGAAGAATTAGATATTGTGACATTATCTATGATGTTGGTTCCAGACTGAGACTCAATTGTACCAAACAATAAACCAGCATCAATACTTGAAGAAGTATAGGTTGTTTGATTATTAAACTCAATATTATCAAATGTAATATCTTTTAATGATGCAGTGTTCATGGTTCTAAAGAAGCCAATGCTTGATGCACTTGAAGAAGAAACTATTACATTTGAAATCGTATATCCATTACCATCTAGATGACCTAGTAACTCCAATTGAGGCAATTGAGCATTTTGAAAATCTAAGTCATTCATCAATATAAAATATTCTTTATTAAAATTATTGACTAAAGAACGATTGTAATTGAAGAAATCGATGAACTGTTGTGTTGTTGAGATTTCATTAGGATTATTAGAACTTCCTGGTGGATCTTGAATAATGACTGTTCTTCTTACAGTCGATGAATTTCCTGCAGCATCTGAAATACTATAGTCAACAAAATAGGTTCCAGTTGTTGTTGTATCCATTGCAGGTGTATAAACAGTATCTGTAATTGTTCCAAGATTACCATCAAAACTATCTGTTGCTGTTGCTCCTAAGAGTGATTCATCATAAGTATCAACATTCACAGTTAAATAAATAGTTGCATCGCCATTTAAAGTAATTACTGGAGCAATTGTATCTGCTACAATGACGGTTCTTGTTACTTGTGTTGCCGCATTACTACTTGGATCACTATAGTCATAGGTAATGGTATAAGTATCTGGTGAGTTAGGATCAACAGTATCTCCACCGACAACAACATTTCCAACCGCGACATTATCAGTAATCACAACTCCAGGATCTGTAAATAAAGTACCCGCTTCTACACTCATAGAAGGACTACCATTTAATGAAATCACAGGCACTGTTGTGTCTTCAACAGTCACATTCAATGTTTGAGAGGTTTCATTTCCTGAAGTATCTGTTGCTTTTACTGTAACGGTATACGTTCCAACAACATTATAATTTACGTTATCTGTTACTTCAGTTAAAGTAATTGTATTACTTACAGCATCATCATAAGTATCTACAACATTCACCATGCGAGTTGTCCAGTCGATATCATTTGTTCCGGCTTGAATGGTTTCATCAGTGATGGTATCAAATGTTGGGGCACTGATATCTCTAATTTGAATGGTTAATATAACAGTGACTGCACCATTTCCATTTAAATCTTGAGCATCATAAGTTAAGGTATAGTTGCCACCAACATTGGTATTATCAAGTAATCCGCTAAAATTACCAAGTCCTTTTAAACTTGTATCAACGTCATAGTTGTCAGTTAATGTTACTTCCGGTTCTACAAAAGTCTCTAAATAATCTAAAGTAATTGTATTTCCACCGGTTATCACAATCACAGGTGCTGTCGTATCCACAATATTAATCGTTACTGTTTGAGCGTACGCATTTCCTTTTTCATCGGTGACTGTAATCACAGCTTCATATTGTCCAACGTTATCAAAATCAACATTGTTGGTTTCTGTAATAACTAAATTATTGGTTGCTGTTGCATTATCAGAAGCATTAGTAATGAGTGTTGTAAAATCAACAGGTGCTGATTTGACCTCATAGGATTGAGTTGAAATCGGATCTGCAGTCGGTGCCGTTGTATCCACAATCGTAATGGTTAAAATGACTGGTTCAGCAACATTTCCTAAGCTATCCGTACCTGAATAAGTAATGGTATACACAGCATCTAAGATAGAAGTATCAATGGTTGCTGAAAGTGTTCCTGTTGTTCTTAAATCAACATCAGCGTCATAGTTATCAGTGAGTGTAACTACTGGTTCAGTAAAGGTAGCATTAAGTTCAATATTTAATGTATTTCCACCTGTAATCACGATCACAGGCGCTGTAGTATCTACAACTGTTACAGTTCTTGTAACTTGAATCGCATTATTTCCTTCTGTATCAACCGCATCAAACGTTATCGTATAGTCACCTAAGACACTTGTATCCACGGTATCTCCAGCAACAGTGATGGTTCCTGTCGTATCTAAGTTATCAGAGAATATCGCACCAGCATCTGTATAAAAAGATCCAGCTTGAATTGTGATTTCATCGTCCCCATTTAAAGTAATTGCGGGAGGCGTTGTATCAATCACTTCAACCGTTCTTGAAACTTGAGCAGCAGCATTCCCACTAGGATCTGTATAATCATAAGTGATGGTATAGGTGCCTAATACAGAGGTATCAACGGTATTTGAAACGGTAGCATTTCCTACAACAAGCGCGTTATCAGTGATGGTAACGCCTAGATCTTCATAGGTTGACCCTGCTTCAATCGTCACAGTAGCGCTTCCTTCAAGTGTAATGACTGGAATGGTTGTATCCGTAATTGTAACTGTAACAATGACTTCTGCAGCTTGATTTCCGCTTGAATCGTCTTTATTATAAGTAATCGTATATGTACCAGGAACTAAAGGATTAATTGTGGTATCATAATTGCCCTCTAATGTAATAATTAAATCATCATCATAATTATCAGTTAAGGTCACTACTGGAGGGATGAATAAACTTCCCGCTTCAATCGTGATGGTATTACCACCAGTAACGACGATCACAGGTGCAGTCGTATCGACAACATTAACAGTTCTCGTCACTACAACGGCATCGTTATTACTAGAATCTGTAAAGATATAGGTGACCTCGTATGTATCAAGTATCGATGTATCAATATCAACAATATCCCCATCAATAAGTGCAACATCATCTGCATCATAATTATCAGTAACAATCGCACCTAATTCAGTGTACGTAGAACCAACCTCAATATTGACTGTTGCATCTCCGTTTAGAGTAATGACCGGAGGTGTTGTATCGACGACATTGACGGTTCTTGTGACCTCTACAGCAACATTATTATTTGAGTCTGTAAAGTTATACGTGACTTCATATGTACCAAGTGTAGATGTATCTACCGTATCTCCACCAATTAAAGCAATGTCATCTGCATCATAATTATCAGTAACAACAGCACCTAATTCAGTGTAATTAGAACCCACTTCAAGTGTAATTGTTGCATCGCCATTTAGAGTAATGACTGGAGGTGTTGTATCAATGACAGTAACGGTTCTCGTTACTTCAATAGCAACATTACCTTCAGAGTCAGTCGCATTGTAGGTAATGGTGTTTTCTCCTAAGATGCTCGTATCAATATCATCTCCTACAACGGTAATGGTACCTGTTGTATCTAAGTTATCAGAGAAAATTGCGCCAGCATCTGTATAAACAGAACCTGCTTGAATCGTGATGTCAGCGTCACCAGTTAATGTAATGACTGGCGCAGTTGTATCGATAACGGTGACGGTTCTCGTGACTTCAGCTGCAACATTACCTTCTGAGTCAGTCGCATTGTAGGTAATGGTGTTTTCACCTAAGATATTTGTATCAATGGTATCCCCAACAATTGTGATGGTTCCTGTTGTATCTAAGTTATCAGAGAAAATTGCACCTTGATCACTATAAATAGATCCTGCTTGAATGGTGATGTCAGCATCGCCAGTTAACGTAATGACAGGAGCTGTTGTATCAATGACTGTGACTGTTCTTGTGACTTGAATGGCAACATTATTATTTGAATCTGTAAAGTTAAACGTGACTTCATACGTACCAAGTGTAGAAGTATCTACAGTATCGCCAGCAATGATAGCAATGTCATCTGCATCATAATTATCAGTGACAACAGCACCTAATTCAGTATATGTCGCACCTGCTTGAAGGGTAATTTCAGCATCCCCGTTTAACGTAATGACAGGGGCTGTTGTATCAACAACCGTCACCGTAAGGGTCACTTCAACCGCAACATTACCTTCAGCATCTGTTGTATTATAAGTGATGGTATATGTGCCAAGTGTTGAGGTGTCAACTGTTCCAACACCATTGATTGTACGTGTGTCATCTAAGTTATCTGTCACAGTAACGACGGGTTCAACAAACGTATCAAGATATTCGAGTGTCATTGTATTGCCACCATCAATGGTAATGAGTGGAGCTGTTGTATCCACAACCGCCACTGTTCTTATGACTTCGGCAGCAATATTTCCATTAACATCTGTAAAGTTATACGTAATGATATAAATACCTACTGTTGATGTATCAACCGTATCGCCACCAACAATTGCAACATTATCTGGATCATAATTATCTGTAACAACTGCACCTAATTCGTTATAGGGTGCACCAGCTTCAATCGTGATCTCAGCATTTCCATTTAACGTGATCACTGGCGCAGTCGTATCAACAACATTAACAATTCTTGAAAGCTGTGTTGCACGATTATTATCCGTATCTGTATAGTTATAAAGGACCGTATAGGTTCCAACGATATTGGTATTGACAGTATCACCAGAAATAAGTGCATCACCAGTCCCATCCTTGGAGTCATTAAAGACTGCACCTAATTCAGTATAGGTGCTAAAGACTTCGATTGTCACAGTTGAATCGCCATTTAAAGTGAGTTCTGGAATTTCTCTAGAAACTTCATATCTTAACGTATGATCTGCATTAATATCTAAGCTATCAACAGTAACAAGTGGATTGCCTTCATTCAAATCATAGGTATATACAACAACAATTAAATAATCACCAATGCCACTGTATGTTAAGTTCACAGAAGCATTAAAGGTTCCTGGATTCGCAACTTGTGGTGTGAGTGTGACATTATCAAGTGTTTGAACAAGGTCGCCATCTTTATAAAGACGTACTTCTAAATCAGTGATGGTGTCATCAATATCAGTAACTCTAAATGTCGAAAACACGAGGTTTCCAAAGCTCACTGCACTTAAAACTTTGACAGCAGGAATGTCTTTTGCATCGGTTGTAAAGGATTCAATACTTGTTTGCGTTAAAGGATTGCCATTAAAAGTATAGGTGTATGTTGTTCTAAGTTCGTAGGTTGTATTGCTTAATAAATCTTCTAAAACATACGCGTTATTTGTTTCAGTGATATTAGAAACTAAGGTGTCATTTAAATAAAGAGAAACAGTAGTGATTGAAACACCTTCTAAAGTGACTAACGTAGAAGAAACACCTTCTTTAGTAGAGGTGACACTAGGTGTCACACCATGTAGGGTTTCAAGGATGCCTTGGTTTAATACAAAGAGTCTTGCACCAACACCATCAAGTGGATCAAAAAGCGTTGTAATGGCGTATTCATAAGCATGTCCCATCATTAAATCAGAAACAACAAATGAATTTGCACCAATTGAAACAGGTTGTGTATACATAATATTGGTGCCATCAAACACATATAAAAAAGCAGTATCCACTGAAAGTGATGAAGGATCTGTTAATGTAAAATCTAAGGTGAAGGAAGTTGCTGCAATCGTTTCTGAAACTTCTAAGATTTCAGGGATCTCATCATATAAAATCCCGACTTGAATGGTTCTATCTGCATCAAAGATTGCGTCTTTAATAGCATTATCATCGTCACTATCGATATATTTAATGGCATCAATGGTGATATTTTGAATCCCTGAAGCATTCGCAACTCTAAATTCAACAATGATTTGAATGATGCCATTCAGTTCAGGGCCTTCATTAAAATCAAGGTCTTGATACATAAAACCATTCAGTGTAAACGATAAAATAATATGGTTATTTGGGTTTTCCATATTGACTTTAACAAGAATTGTTTCGCCTTGTTCAGCATAATAGGAGATGCCTTCTGTTGTTTCAGGAACGAGTCCAGATTCAATCTCATCAATAAAAGGTTCTGATACTTCTTCAAGCGCGTAAGCAGAAGAAACTTGAGTCACAGATTCGACTTCCATCCCTTTATATACTGGGACACCAGCATTCACTGAAACTAAGTTGAAAGCAATAAAACCCGCAATTAAAAGTAAAAAACTACTCATCGCTACAATCAGTCTAGGTTTTGTAAAGAAAGGTTTTTTCATATAATGCGTATGCTTTGGACTTCTTTTAATTTCTAACTTTTTAGCAAGCGCATCATACTGGTCTGGTGCTTTTAAATCATGGATAAAAGCATCTTTTAGTTGTTGTTCATGTTTTGACATGTCATTCCCCCTTCAGAATCGCTTTTAATGTTGGTAAAGCATTCTGATACGTTCTAAATACATAGGTTTTGTTCATATTGAGTAATTGTGCGATATGATCAAAAGAAAACTCAAAAACAGCTTTATAGATGATGATATCCACGGTTTCATTTGGAAAATGCTCAAGAAGATCATCATAGGTGCCCCCAATGGAATAGTCTTTAGACGCAAGGTTAAAAACATAGTCATCGTCCTTGATGATCTTCTTTTCTTTACTAGCAACTCTTGATAAAAAGTTTCTAGCAGCATTTTTCGCAATTTGAAGGATCCAAAATTTAAAGTTTCCCCCACGATACGTCTCTATTTTTTGATAAATCGTTAGAAAGACATCTTGTGTGATTTCACTTGCATTATCTTTATGTTGAAGCATTTGTAAAATGACATAATACACAAGTTTGTGATACTTTTGATATAACGTGGAAAAAGCACGTTCATCTTTTAGTATCAATCCATCAATGAGTTGACGTTCGTTCATTGGAGCTCCTTCAGTTGATGAGACACACGTCACCATCAATTTGTTTCAAATTTGTTTCAAAAGCGTAAATAGTATATCATTATTCACGACTTTTTTTCAATTTCGTAATAAGTTGAGAAAAAAATATAAAGTTAAGATAGAAAGAATGGTAAAATTTAAATAAACATTACGAAAAAGACGAGTGAATGAAAAAAGTTAACGTATTATTTGCAATCATGTTAGTTGCTTTGTTTATGACAGGGTGTCAATCGCACTCTATTAATACAGACACATATAAACAATCTTACTACGACAATTACATCGCTTATTTAAACCAGTTAGAGCACTTAGAAACTCAAGCGTTTTTGCATGCAGTAAAAATCAAAATAGATGTTTCTGAAACAAAAACGATTTTTGGATCAGGGGTGATGTTTCAAACCGAAGAAGACAAAACATACGTCTTAACCAATTATCACCTCGTATATGATGAAAGCAATCACCAAAATATTTCAATTATTGATTCTTTAGAAGTTCAACATCAAGCGACATTTGTTTATGGACATGCTGATTATGATCTTGCAATACTTGTTTTTGTTCAGAATAACGAAACGTATTCTAATCTTAGGCTATTAGAACAACCCTTAGAATCACCCTATGGGTCATATATTTCAGGCTATCCTAAAGGTGAAACGTATCAAATGAAATACGGGACATTTACCAATTATGAAAGTATCGAATTAAAGGGAGATATTGGTGAGATTATACAAGTTAATTTCGATGTCATGAGTGTTCGATTAAAAAGTGAATCTGGAAGTAGTGGAAGTGCAGTTTATGATTTGTATGGCAATTTGATAGGACTTGTATTTGCTGGAAATCATATTCCTAACGGTTTATCTGAGACCTATATGATTCCAAGTTATGAAATCCTTCACTTTTTAGAATTGTATCAAGAACAAAAAACCACGTCATAATTGAAACAATGTCGTGGTTTTTTGTGTCTTATTAATTGGCATGAAATAAATATGTAAGTTAACAAAACGTTAAGTAAATATAGATGTGTATAATGATATAATCAAATTAAATTAATTCTTTTCTAGAGGGGGCTCATATGAAAAAGATAATTCAAACATTACTATTGGTGATACTGTCGGTTATAGGATCGACTTCTCTCATATATTTTGTCTTGATGCCAATGGCAATTGCTGAAATTGAACCAGAAGAAAGAGCGGTTCCGGTGTATCAAGGGATGGAAGTGATTCAAGAAAGTGCAAGTCCATTATCCATGATAAGGACACAGTTTCCATTTTCTTTTGATTCAGACGTGGATACCA
>Ga0209138_1003495_pt1 | contig 11212 bp, 9 predicted proteins | sample SaaInl3SG_22_DNA_FD_184645 | JGI IMG/M metagenome (GOLD analysis project Ga0209138, IMG submission 184645) | Marine microbial communities from expanding oxygen minimum zones in the Saanich Inlet - ESP_153SG_22_DNA (SPAdes) (version 2) | ecosystem: Environmental > Aquatic > Marine > Intertidal...
GCTGACATCGCCTGGTGCATTTGCTATCAATCCGTGATACAGTTCCATGCTTTCACTGCTTTTTTTCCACAGTGCAAGATTGTCATCATGTATATCAAAGCTTCTGTTGCCGTAGGTACCTATTTGGGATATGGCTCCTAGAGCATTGTTATTTGATCCTGAAGAGCCTCTACTGCCACCTATGGTTCCCGATGCTGCGAATGAAGTAAGTCTAGGCATACTATCTATTCCCTATGGCGTTGGCTGTTTCGGAGATAATTTCTGATAACGTACAAGAACAATACCTGAACCACCAGTACCACCTTTTGATGACGAACCACCTGTACGGCCACCACCGCCACCACCGCCACCAGTGTTAGGCATACCATCTTCACCTGTGGGTTCACCATTACCTAATCTAAGACTGTTTCCGTTACCGTTACTTCCATTAGGAGCATCACCTGAGCCACCACCACCGCGGCCCCCAGCTCCTATGTTTGCCGCACCTACGTTGCCCCAGGCACCGCCACCGCCACCTCCAGCAAACCAACCGTCTTCGCCGTAGGTATCTCCGTAGTAAGTACCCATGTACATACCTTCGCCGCCTGCGCCTGCTATGTTTCGGCTAGTAGGAGATACGCCAGGTGCACCTGCGCCGCCGCCGCCACCGCCACCGTACGGTTCGGAGCCGCCATCACTGCTAATAGCACCGTCGTTACCATAACCGTATGTGCCAGAGTCGCCTGCTTCATTTGGCTGTAGTCCTAGACGCTGACCACTGTTTCTATCTAGGTTTCTACCACCACCAGAACCACCATTGTTGCTTCTAGTGTCCTGCGTCCATGAACCACCATGTCCGCCACCTAGAGCAGTTAACAATGACCCGAACGTGGTATTCCCACCTGGGTTAGCATTAGGCATACCTGGATAACTACCTCGGTTATCGGAACCGGCTCCGCCTTGGCCAACTACAGTAGAATATGTGCCTGCTGGTACGGGCAAGAGAGGTCTATAGATCAAACCACCTGCGCCGCCGCCACCTGGTACGTGTGAGCCTCCACCACCACCGCCTGCGACAGCAAGTACATCTGCGTCTATATCTCCAGATGTTATAAAATCTTGTGCGCCTTCACTTGTGAATACATGAACTAAGTAATCAACGCCATTGTCTCTGTGAGTATATACTGCGTCACCGCCTGTAATGGTCATCTTTTTAAATGTTATACTTTTTGTAGCTGTTGCTCCTGTAGTAGTAGTAGCTTCAATATCAACAGTAACTTCTTCGTCTAATCCTGTAGGCGTGCCTTGTACTACACCCAGTGGCGAAAGTTCGACACCTGCGGGTAAAGTTCCACTGGTTACAGTATATGTGATTAATCCACCTGGTGCATAGTCCACATCTAGTGTGTCTGCATATGCTAATCCTTCTAGCACTGTTAAACTTGCTGTGTTTATAGTAGGCGTAGGCCCTAGATTAGTTGCAATAGGAGTTGGCGGAGTATCTAATTCAAACCCTACTTCTACACCCCATGCTGTTGCAGTTACAAAATCATTGTCTGCAAGAAGAGTAAGATACTTGCCGCTAGGAACAACGATTTGAGTTCTTTCCATTACGCCTTTAGGAGGAATAGGAACTTCTAGTTCTAAAGGATATATTGTAGTATCTGTAAGACTTGTAATGTCTGTGTTTAAATCATCAGTGATTGCTACTGAAATTTTTATTTCTTCTGTTCTTCTATTAACAACATTTAGCGTAACAGTTGTAACATCATCTGTAGGACATACATAAATGCTTTGACTGATATTCTTACTTAATTCAACTGCTGCTAGTCTACCGCTTGCCATTATTCATCCTTACCTTATATATACGCCGTGTCCGTAAAACACTTGTGTTCTATCTGAACCGCTAAATCTTTGATCGCTGTGATTCCACCAATGTCCGTGCATTCTGTGCCATCTTCCGGAGTTAGCGTACTCCCCGCCGAAGCCGCCGCCCCAAACGTTGCTGTTTGAGTTATCTCGACCGCATCCAATCTGTGAACCATAGTGCATGCTGCTTGTAAAGAATCCACCCGTGTAGTTGCTTGAGTTACTTGTAGATCCAGTGTCTGAACGTATTTTAAAACCTACAAAGTCGTTGTTAGGCTCCATAACGTTCGTGTCGCTTTGTACATCTAACTCACTCAACCAATTATAAGCATTACCGAATAATACAACATCTGCTTTGTAAGTATTAGGTTGATTAATAACACTGTACATATTTTCAAACTGACTGGTATGTCTCCATCCAACTCGCTTGTCTTGTTGTCCGGATCTGCTAGCAATAACCATTACATCGTTAAACGGGCAAAGGGCATAAGTTGGTGCAAAGCAAAGCGAATCATCTTGTGTAGAATAATCATACCCAAGTGCATCAATCTCTTCTTTAGTAGAATATCCCCAACCTTCCCAGTTGGCAACAAGGAAAGCTCCACTACCAAAACCGTTATTGGTTGTGATGTTTGAATCGTTTCTTAGCACTAGCATCCAGCCGCCACCGTCATACACACTGTCCATATAACAATGAAGTTGAAATGCTTCTTGAGTGCCTTCAGGTTTGATCCAATATGTTCCGTCTACGTTTGTACCTGTAATACGTTTTATTTCTTTTGCACTAGGAGCAGCTAATGCTTCAGTGCTTCCGTCCTGCCATTTTCTTACAATAGAAAATGCAGTAGGTGTTTCGTTGCCTACTTCATCTCTAGCAGTTAAAGTAACTGTAGTAGGTGTTGAACTAGTAGAATATGATTGAGCATTTGTAAACACATACCTAGTACTAAAGTCAGCGTTAGTGTTTGTAGGGAAATCAAAAGAGTTATTAGAGAATACAATACGTGCAGCGCCTCTACCACCCTTGCCGCCGTAACTAGCATAGCCAGGTTCGTCAGAACCGCCACCGCCACCGCCGCCAGGGAACCCTCCGTTACCTCCATGGCCGTTGTTAGTATTAGTAGCTTTATTATCTCTACGTTCACCGTTCTGTGCAGTTGCTACTATAGTGCCTGTAAATGTTTGTGCGGAGTTGTTCCATAGATAAGAACCACCTCCACCACCACCGGCTGATGAATCGTCACTGTATCCGCCTTGACCACCAGCAACACCTGCTACATCTTCTGATCCGTCTCCTGCGGCAGGGAAAGTATTCCATCCGCCTCCACCGCCAGCACCTGTACCAGTTGCTAGTTCGTAGCCTGAACCATTTTGTACGTGGGGGCCTCTAGCGCCGTTCCCGTCAAAGCCGCCGGCACCACCACCGCCAGCTGCACCGTTGTAGTTACCACCTGAACCACCACCGTTGCCACCACCACGTGATGTACCATAACTAGCATTAGCAGAGAAAGTTCCTTGGTTTTGGTATGTTGTAAAATTATTAAATCCATCTCGATTACCGCCAATGTAACCACCTTGTCCGGCACCACCTGTTAACACAGTCACTGAATCAATTTTTAGAGAACTAGCTTCACCTGCAGAACCATAACCATTTTTGACTCCATTGCCGCCGTCTCCTACAACTACTTGTATAACTTCTCCGCCTGTGAGTGTAACATTGTTTACATAAGCAAGGCCGCCTCCGCCTCCGCCACCTGCGCCATAGTCGGTGTTGTCGCCACCGCCGCCACCGCCGCCACCGCCTACTACAACGGCGCTCATGTTAGTGAATAAACTATTTCCTGTAGGAACTGTAAATGTGTAATCCCCAGGACTATCTAATAAGAAGTCTATTTGAGTAGCATCGCCTGGAATATTATCTAGTGCTTCTTGTAGAGTCCCAGTTAGATACTCTCCTGCTACAGCTAGTCCAGGTAAAAGAGTGCCGCTTGTAAGACGTACATCTACAGGCCCTTCGTCAGTTATATCAAATTGTAGTTCGTTTAATATTCCTGTTATAGGTTCGATATTTGTAGTGTTCCACACAGGAGCTAAACCTAGGTTCTGTGAAGTTGGACTTACTGTAATAGGATTACCATTAACCATTCCCCATGCCTGTACACTTAACGGACTGCATGTAGATTTAATAGTTAAGAAATAATTAGAAGGTACAATAATTCCAGTTCTTTCAATAACTTGTTTGGGAATAATATCTAGATCCCATTCTAAAATTGCATCTGTTTCTTGTATTTCGTGTTGATTAGCTGTGACAGCAATTTGAATTTTTCCTGCATCAACACCTCTGTTACAGACGTTAATAGTCACTGCTGCTGCATCATTAGTATCACACACAAATATACTTTGCGTTACATTTTTAAATACTTCGAAAGCACCTTGTAATCCTGTAGCCATATGTTTCCCTAGTTAGTTCCGAATATAAACCATGACATTCTGGTAGATCCGTTTGGAGCATTTATTCCCCAGTTTCCGTCATAGTTTGGTTCTGAATAGTTAAGATTGCTGTAGTTAGTTGTTACATCAGCAATCCACGAAAAGTGTTCTGTGTTAAGTCCAGTTGTTCTACAACCTAATGCGTTAACCATAGAGTATCTATAGTTTTCATTATTCCTAATACCAAAATCTAATTCATTGGTTTCTGACAACTCGCCGAATGCACTTGGTCTGTATCTTGCTCTAGATGTTGTAGCAGATCCTTTTAAAAACTCGACTGGTATTTGTACTCGTCCTGCATCTCCATTTACACGTAGGTCAGGTCCGTTTAATCCTCTAAAGAAACTTCTTAGATCGTTTCCTCGATCATTAAGCCATTCAGTATTTGTATATGCAACTTCTGTGGAAATAGAAAATAAATCATCAGGGTCTTCAACAGTTTCTGCAAAACACTGCATAATCAAAATATCTTTGTAGTTCCAATTATGATATAAGGCATTTTTATATCCGGTGTCGTTAACTAGATCTTGGAAAGTACCAAATTCGTTTGTATCAGTCCAACTGCCCAACCACGAACCACTCCCAGCTACAGCTCTATGATCAGTGCTACTACTCACACTACCTAATAACACCCAACCTGTGTTAGATGATCCAGTATAGTCTGCATTTGGACCTATGCCTGTACTAGCATTTGTAGTAAACAATTTAGTTTCTACAGTATCGCCTACAGAGTCTAAAATATAGATGCTTCCAGATGTTTGATTCGAAGTATTGATAGCTGTACTAATATTAGCATCAGTTGCAAGAGGAGAATCTGGGACAGATCCCGGAGCCCAACTACGAAGTATGCTAAACACTCTAGGAGTAGCAAGTCTAGAATCTTTAGCATCTATAGTAAATGTATAAGGAACACCATTTTGATTATAGGCATCGCCTTCTTGAATAAATCCAGATATTCTGCCCGACTCTGCAACAGTCATTCCAGTAGGCAGTGTTCCACTTTTATATTCGTAGGCTACATCAGCACCGTCTGGATCTGTAGCCTCTAGCTGAATAGGTGTCATTTCGAAACCTTCGTAGATTTCGCCTAAGTCTGCAGCAGTGGTCCATACAGGAGCAGCACCATTATTTTGTAAAGGTTGCGGATCTCCAGTTTCGTCTCCGAGTTCGTATCCCCATAGGACTACACTGGTTTTTTCACCAGTGGCTCTTACAGTAACATAATGATTTGCAGGAAGAACAAGACCTGAACGCTCTAAAACTCCTTTAGGTTCTAGTCTAACATCATATTCAATGTATTCATCTAAAGTAGCAGTGTTTTCTGCAGCCGTGATAGCAACCCTTACATATGAAGGATATTCGCCTCTATTACATATACTGATGTTTATTACAGTTGCATCATCAGTGGTGCATTTATATACTGATTGTACAATGCTTGGAAATATTTCCCAAGCACCTAAACGACCTACTGCCATTTAAATCTCCAAAAACGTTTCTTATATTTATGCTAATAAAATCAAAGAGCTTTTAACTAAGATTAGTTTAATCGTCTAGATTATTAAGAAATTGTTTAAGTTTAGTAGAGTCCGTTTCTGCTCGTATTTTCCCTACACCCGACCCTTCTGAAGGATCTTCTTTAACTTCTGTAGAGCCAGTAGTGGATGTACGTTTAAGAACATTAGCGATAGCACTAGAACCGGTGCTTGTATTTGCTGTAGGTACATCATCTGCGTCTTCACCTAAATCTCTAATACGCAAACTATCTACATCAAACTCTAGATCAATCTTTTGTCCTACACCTGAACTAGATCTAGTTTTCATTAACTGGATTTGATAGCGTCCACGCTCACGCATTGCTCTACTTGTAAAGATACCAATCAAGTTGTCTGCTGTGTTAATCTTAGATATACCGCCCGAGATGTGCGAGTGATCAAATTCAATTTCTTCTACGCTGCTTCTGTTCAACTGCGACGCTGTAACAAAGATACAGTTAAGTTCCATGGCCAAGTTACGCAACTCTTCCGATACATACTTGTCCTTGACGAACAAGTTCTCTGCACTTATCTTAGCCGCAATAGGATGCATTAGATCCAAGTAGTCAATCAACAATACATCTACTTTGCGTCCTGTTTTAATCTCATACTCTTTTAGATAAGCTCGAATGTCGTTTGCGTTCTTACCTGTAGGCATGTACTTAACCTGGAACGCACCTGACTTCTTACCAATCATCTTAACTTTCATTTCAACATCGTCGATACTTTTAAACACATCACGACTAGGTATGCCTGTGGTCATTGAATCAAGTCGCATACTAACCAAGTTTTCTGAAAGCTCAAACGTTAAGTATAATACATTAAGTCCTGCTTCACACCAGTTTACACCCATGTTAGCCAAGAACAAACTCTTACCTGACCCTGACCCGCCTGCAAAGATGTTAAGCTCGCCTCTGTTAAATCCACCAAATAGTTTCTTGTCCAGTGCAGGCCAGCCTGTGCTTACCTGTCCGTTCTTGTCTTTGATTGCTTCTAGTCGAGCCTTAGGATCAGCAAAGTAATCTGTACCTAGGTCTTTTTGTAATCCAATCTGTACTGCTTCTTTAACTAGTTCTTCGCACTTACCGTACTCACCTTTTTCTAATAAGTCGGCACTCTTAAGAATAGCAGTTTCCAATGCCTTGTGTTTAGAGAACGTTTCAAAGTCCTGCAACAACCAGTCATAGTGATTCTCTGCTAGTTGTCCTGGATCTTTTAAATCGCTTTTAGTTGCTGCATTGATCATGTCAAATGTAGGCAGGGCGTTGTGTTCTGCTACATATGTTTTTAAAAACTCTGCAGCATCTTGCAAACGTCTGTCAAATGCTATAGGTTCAAATACACCTTGACATCTTACAAAACTTTCTGCATCTGTAAGAAACATTTCAAGATATACTTTTTGTATGTCGTAACCGTAGTCTGTGTTCTGTCTTGTTGTCATATTGCTATTATACTATTTGTACCATACTTTGTCAATGTTTGTTCTTTGTTTTGATTTTGCTAGTACTGCGCCTATACATGATCCTGGGTCACCTGGATTCTTAGGTACATGTACTTCGTTCCAATAAGGACGTACTAACTCTACAGCTCTGCGATTAAGAGCGCCACCGCCTGCTAGTGCTAGATTCTTTGAGCCTGTGTACATTTTAGCCCATAGGCTTAATCCTTGTACAGCATCTTCAAATACACTTTGTGTTGCCGCGGCTAGTTTACCTAATGCAAGATCTGTTTGTATCTCTGGTCTTAACCAATTACAACCTCTGTGTAGGTTTTCTCTAAACAACCATCTAGGGTCTCCATAGGTAGGCATTTTTTTAATTATATCTGTCATAAGTAGATTTCTAAAATGCTCTGGGTCATATCCTTCGCCCATGCCTGCTACCATGTACTCGTCACGCTGTGGCACTAGCCCTAGTCGTTGTGTCATTGCAGAATAGAATAGTCCCGGACTGTGTGGGTATCCTTGGCTGTAAATTTTTTTGAGCTTGTTATTCTTACCGCGCCATATAGTCAGGGTTTCGAACTCGCCTATACTGTCCAAACATATCACAGCACAATCATCATGCGGCTGTGTGTAGTAAGCATAGGCTGCATGACTATAATGGTGCTGGGTATACATGATATTAGGATTTGGAATACCTCTATCTTTGAAATACTGCTCAATGTTGTTTTCTTTGAACAGCCAACCTTGTCCAGCCCATAACTGCCGCATGCTTTTTAGAAAAGGGCGTTCATACCATACAATATAACTAGGATAGCCCCAATGTTCTATAGCATAATCTAACAGCTCTTTGTTTAGATGCGGGTCGTTGGGTATGCCACTAAAGTCTTTAGCCAAGCCAGCCCATACTAAATCATCGTAACTGAATACAGCCAGGCTAGCATCGTGACTGTTTCCTACGCAACCCCAAGTAATCATTTGTAGATAAAAGGATCCCGTTTTTTAAGTTCGTCTAATCTTTTCTTAAGTGCTCTATGTTCTTTCCATTTTGTATACGGAAGTAAAACAATCTCTTTTATTTTCTTTAACCAAACCATTTCTTTGCTCTCAGTCTAATTTTAAGTGGCGACTCTTCCGCCGCTGTTACAATACTGTGTAATGTATATAGCCTTCCGTAACGATCCACAGCATCACCTACGTCATTGATATCCATACTCCATTCAGGCATACTTACACTCCATCCTTGCTCGATTGCTTGCTCTACAAGTTTTTTACCTGCACTATCTCTATCAGGTATTACTATCACTTGCTTGCCTAGTCTGTTAATAAGTAGAGCTTGTTGATCCTTTAATTCACTACCTAGCAGTGCCACACCTTCTATGTGAATAGCATCAATAGGTCCTTCGCATACAATACAAAATATCTTGTTAGGTGTTTGATTGTCTAAGTTAAACACATAACCAGGCTGTTGTTCTGATAGATACTTGGGCTTGCCATCTCTAACTTTTCGAGCAGTCCATCCTACTACCTTGCCTTCATAGTAGAAAGGTATGACAAGTCTATCTCTATAACCAAGACTAGGAGCCCAATGAAAGTTGTAGTCATCTAAATATAATCCACGGCTGTGCATATATTCGATTACATCAATCATAGTCTGCGAGACTTGATCTGCGCTTTCTATGCTAGAGATAGGCACTGCGTCTTCAGGCAAGGGCACGGTATTGAATGTGGGCAACTGTACTAGTTGTGTTTTTGATTCTACACCCTCATTCTCTCTCATCACTTCTAACGCCACCTTATTGACTATGTCGTCAGGCGCTCCCATCCATTGTAGGAGTTTCCGTAACTTGTGCGAAAGATTTCTACCAGGCTGCCAACTTGCCTTGAAGCCGCAGTTAAAGCAGTGAAAAGATACGCCCCCGTCTGGATTAGTAATCAATCCACCACGCAGTCTAGTATCTGCACTAGTACCGTTGTGATGACAGCAAGGGGCGTTGAATGATAGCCAGCCACTAGGAGTCTGTTTCCTCTTAGGCGGCAAGTATGTCAGAACTGTATCGGCTACTACACTCATGTTATTAGTATAGTATCAAGTGTTGACTATGTCAATCAGTTTCTAATTAAAACTTTGGAAATTTTATTAGCAGGATCAGCATCAACTGCAACACGAACATAACTAAACACACCATTAAAGTTAAACATTTTATGTGTCTCGTCTGCGGTCATTGTTTCAGTTTCTATATCAAACCATTTTGTAATACCAGGATCGATTTGATTTTCTAGTGTTCCTTGTATTGTAATATCTCCAGCAAAGTCTGCGCCATATACTAAAGCAGTATGTAGTGCTTCATTACCATTAAGAGCAGGTTGTGCTTCTACATACTCGCTTACCCATGTACCTGTAACTTCTTCGCTAAATGATGTTATAGAATGTGCCGACTTTGGAGCAGGCAAACTTTGTCCGTCTAAATATATTGTACCTTTGTTTTCGAAGTAACTATCGCTGTATGTTAATACATTGCCAGTGCTACTATTTAAATGGATAGAATAACTTAGATATTGTTGTTTTAAATTTAATAAGTCATTTTCGGAAATAGTAACTTTACACTTTCCTTTTGTTTCGGTAGTACCTATATCTAATACTGTGCAATCGTGTTGTATAACTAGATTTTGATTCTCGTCAAATAACATAATGATCGGAGTATACGATTGTATGTCTACAGGTTTTTGATCTGCATTAAGAACTCTAAATTCTAATACATTATCTATTCCTTTAAAAATTTTAATTTGTCTTGTGTACACTGATCTATACTCCGTTATGAATCCTGCTTCATTAGCAATGATGTTGGTTTTATTTTTGACTAAATATCTAGGTGTTAATTGCATAAACATATTTATCGGACATGCTGACAAAAAATATAAAAGAAAATTTTCCATTTATAAGTGTTGTGACATACGGTGGTAACGAGTATGTGGGCATCATCGCCAATCAGGATCAATACGTTACTTGCATGTACAACTATTCTACACTAAAATCACAAGAAGAAAAGAAACTGCTTTTAGAACTTGGAGAAATATGGTGGTGGGAATCTAATCGATTAATACCTATTAATATCTTTTTACGTGAAGAAATACAAGTATTAAGTTATTCTATGATGACTATGAATTCTAAAGACGTAAATGTTACAATAGGGCCTACAGTAAGTTTAAACAATATGACTATTAAAAGAGTAAAAAGAAAGTCAGTACAATTAATTAAGAAACCTAAGAACTAATCCGTCCGCTTCTTTTATTAATATTTCCAGTAAATTTTTTATCTCCTGCAATGTGTACCATATAAGGTTTTACGTTTTTATTTTGGAAATAACCTTTACGTGTAGTTTTAATATCTTTATTCAAATCATTACACTTCATATGTGTTGCACATTCTGGCCACAAATGTCCGTCCCATGATTTAGGTTTAGCCCAAATACGATGATTATCGTAAATATCTAACATATTATTTTTTAATAACTGTCGTTGTTCAGGTGTGCCTGCAATAACAAATAATCCTGATTCCCAATGTATCATTTTGTTTTGTGTTTCAACATGAACTGCTAAATCGTAACCTTGCAATAATAATCGATCATACCCTTGCGGTATTTGTTTAGTGGTAACAGTATCTGCATCTAACCAAATAATAGGCTCGTCTGTGTTATCTAACAAATTACAAATACTGTATACTTTGTGACTCCATCGAAGTCCTTTTAGATATTTGTTTATTGTTTTTTTATTTGTTTCTTGATTGATTAATTCTTGTGTACGAGTTTTAAACGATGCAAAATTAATTTGGGTATCTAAGTCTATATTAATAATTCTATCATGATCAACTTTGCACTCTTGATGATATAGATATAATTTT
>Ga0209138_1003497_pt1 | contig 11209 bp, 5 predicted proteins | sample SaaInl3SG_22_DNA_FD_184645 | JGI IMG/M metagenome (GOLD analysis project Ga0209138, IMG submission 184645) | Marine microbial communities from expanding oxygen minimum zones in the Saanich Inlet - ESP_153SG_22_DNA (SPAdes) (version 2) | ecosystem: Environmental > Aquatic > Marine > Intertidal...
ACAATTACCTATAGAAAATATAAAAAAAGTGTCTTGGAATTGTGGAAAAATACAAATTGTCTACAAAGATGGCTCTAAATTACAATCTTCTGCTGAAAATATTGTTTTGATTTCTGATTATAAAAATAGTAGTGAAATTCCCTTAAACGACCATTGTCTTTAAAAAAAATGTATAAAATGACAAAACTAAGCCCTCAAGTGGCAAAAAACGTTGACCACTGGTCATCAGATTTATTTGACGAGAGTACACGTACTGAAGTTCAAAATTTAAAAAACAATCCCGAAGAATTAGAAGATCGATTTTATAAAAATCTTGATTTTGGAACTGGCGGAATGCGTGGCGTTATGGGTGTTGGCACCAACCGTATTAACAAGTATACCTTGGGAAGAAATACTCAAGGGCTTTCCAACTATCTTAAACAAATTTACCCCAATAAAAACCTCAAGGTTGCAATTGCCTATGACTGCCGACATAACAGTCAAACCTTTGCTAAAATTGTAGCTGATGTCTTTTCAGCAAATGGTATCGAAGTCTTTTTATTTGAAGACCTTCGTGCAACACCCGAACTTTCTTTTGCTGTAAAACATCTGAATTGCCAGTGCGGAATTGTACTTACCGCATCACACAACCCTCCAGAATACAACGGCTACAAAGTGTACTGGGAAGATGGTGGACAACTTGTTCCACCGCATGACAAAGCCATTATTTCAATTATTAATGATTTGGATTACACTGAAATTAATTTTTCTGCAAAAAACGAGCTCATTCATTCCATTGGTAAAGACTTAGACAATGTATTTATAAATACGTCTGTAAAAAATGGAATTTTAGAAAAAAACAACAATACAAATAGAGAAAATCTAACGGTTGTATTTACGTCATTGCATGGAACCTCAATAACGGCAGTTCCAGAAACATTGAAAAGAGCGGGCTACACCAAAATACACATTGTTGAAGAACAAGCAACTCCAAACGGTGATTTCCCAACTGTGAAATCTCCTAATCCTGAAGAACCAGAAGCATTGAAAATGGCAATGGAATTAGCCGAAAAAGTAAATGCTGATATTGTTATCGGTACAGATCCTGATTGTGATCGGCTGGGGATTGCTGTACGGAACACTAAAGGACATCTTACACTTCTAAATGGTAACCAAACCATGATAATAATGACTAAGTTCTTGATGGATCAATGGAAAAATCAAGGTAAAATTAATGGTAACCAATTTGTAGGGTCAACCATAGTTTCAACCCCAATGTTACCAAAACTTACAGAACACTATGCTGTAGAATGTAAAATTGGACTGACAGGATTCAAATGGATTGCCAAAATGATTGAGGAGTACCCAACCATGGATTTTATTGGTGGTGGCGAAGAAAGTTTTGGATTTATGGTAGGTGATTTTGTTCGTGATAAAGATGCGGTGACCTCTACTCTACTCGCTTGTGAAATTGCAGCCCTAACCAAAGCCAGTGGCAGTTCATTTTTTCAAGAACTCATTGAATTGTATTCTATACATGGGTTTTATAAAGAACGCTTAATTTCCATCACTAAAAAAGGAAAGAAAGGAGCCGAAGAAATTCATAAGATTATGGATCATGCGCGCAACAATCCACACCAAAGCATAAACAACTCAAAAGTTATTTGCATTGATGATTACCAATCTTCAATTTCAAAAAATATATTGGATAATTCGTCGTCTAAAATTGCAATTCCAAAGGCAAACGTTCTTATATTTACAACAGAAGATGGTAGTAAAATAGCATTGAGACCAAGTGGAACAGAACCCAAAATAAAATTCTATATCAGTGTCAATACAACACTATCAAGCACCAATAATTATGAGCAAGTGAATAATATTTTAGAACAAAAGATTGATAAAATTTTAGCTTCAATGCAACTCATTTAGAATGAAAAAAATTATAAAACAATTATTACCTTTTATAAAGAACTACAAAAAACATGTAGTACTAAATATTGCATTTAACCTGTTGTATGCGCTTTTTAGCACCTTAGCATTTGTGTCTCTTATTCCAATGCTTAATGTCTTGTTTGATAAAACTAAAAAGATAGCTAAAGAACCTGTTTGGACTGGAGTTGGAGGACTTAAGGATTATGGAAACGACTTGCTCAATTACAAAGTTTCATCCCTATTAGACGAGGGCAACCCACAAATGGCACTTTTGATAGTTGTTGCACTAGTGATCACTACTTTTTTCCTTAAAAATTTATTTGGATACCTCTCCATGCAACATGTTATGTATCTCAAAAATGGTGTTTTAACCGATTTGAGAAAGAACATGTACAAACATATTATTGAACTTCCAATAAGCTTTTATTCTAAACGCAAAAAAGGTGATATTATGGCCCGAGTTTTAGGGGATATCAATGAAATGCAAAACTCATTTTTTATTCTTTTAGAACTTATTATTAGAGAGCCATTGACTATCATATTTTCACTTATTGTAATGTTTAGTATAAGCTGGCAACTTTCTGTTTTTGTTTTACTTTTTATTCCAATCTCTGGATTTTTGATTTCGAGTATCGGTAAACGCCTCAAACGCCAATCATTGCGTGCGCAACAAGAATCAGGTTTACTTATTTCAACTGTCGAAGAAACACTTACTGGTTTAAAAATTGTAAAAAGTTATAATGCAGAAATTACCTTCAAAAAAAGATTTACTGATTCTGCCGATAGAATTTTAAAACTCGTCAATAAAATTGGATTGAAAAATAATTTAGCAGGTCCCCTAAGTGAGGTATTAGGAATCATTACTATCGCAATTCTGCTATGGTATGGAGGAAAACTAGTACTTATAGAAAATACCATTGAAGGTACCACATTTATTGGTTTTATGGCCTTAGCCTACGGGATTTTGACTCCAGCAAAAGCCATAAGTAAAGCATCTTACAGAGTAAAAAATGGTATTGCTGCTGCCGATAGAGTTTTTGAAGTCTTGTATCATGAAGACACGATGCCAGACCATGAAAATGCACTAAAATTATCTGGATTTAATGATAAAATACAACTCAAAAATGTATCATTCAAATACGAAAATGAATACGTTTTAAAAGATTTCTCAATGACCGTTAATAAAGGTCAGAGTGTGGCTTTGGTAGGACAATCAGGAAGTGGGAAATCGACTATTGCAAATCTATTGACACGTTTTTATGATGTTAATGAAGGTACTATTTCTATAGATGGAAATGACATTAAAAATACAACCAAAACCTCTTTACGTTCACAAATAGGTTTGGTAACTCAAGATTCTATTTTATTTAATAACAGCATAAAAAATAACCTAAAAATTGGAAAAAATTCTGCTACAGACAAAGAGATTATAGAAGCCCTAAAAGTTGCCAATGCTTGGGAATTTGTAAAAGAACTTCCAGAAGGTATTGAAACTAATATTGGGGATGCTGGCAATAGTCTTTCTGGTGGACAAAAACAACGTCTGAGCATTGCAAGAGCCGTTCTTAAAAACGCCCCTATTATGATTTTAGATGAGGCCACATCTGCTCTGGATACTGAAAGTGAACGTCTAGTGCAGGATGCTTTAGAAAATATGATGAAAAACAGAACTTCTGTGGTTATTGCACACCGTCTTTCTACCATTCAAAATGCAGATCATATCATTGTTATGAAGCAAGGTAAAATTGTTGAGCAAGGAAAACATCAAGAACTTCTAGACAAAAAAGGGGTGTACTACTCCTTAGTCATGATGCAGTCTTTCGACTAATTTTTTTTTGACTTAAAATCCAACTGAACAATACGTCCTTTTCCTGCTGCAAAAGCTGTGCTATCATTCAAAAACCGAAAGGTATAAAAACCTTCATCACTTAATGACGTCCATGATGTACCTCCATTTGAACTGTAATCTATCCCCTCAAAACCAATAGCAACCAAACCTTTGGCATCTGAATTGGGAACATATTGCACACAACTGCGATAGCCGGGATTATTCTCATCGCCTACAGCAAACCATGTTTGACCCCCATCAGAAGTTTTTATAACAGTGTTAATGTTAGATTTTGGTTGCGTATAGTCACCGCCAACAGCAACACCATTTTTGATGTCATAAAAATCTATACTATACATGCCTGTGGTTGGGGTGCCTTGTACAATGGGTGTGTCAAACACCGTCCAAGATCGGCCTTTATCTGAGGAATAAAACACTCGACTTGCCATGCCTCCACTCGCTATCCAAACATCATTTCCAACAATTGAAATATTGGTATCACTCGCCGCAAAAGCAGCCTCACCATTAACCGCTTTAGGAAGTTGGTCGCAAGGAATTTTATACCAATTTTCGCCACCATCTCTGGTTATTAAAATACTCAAACAATCCGCTGTGGGATCACCCATTGCAATACCGTCCTGAGAATTCCAAAAATCCATACTGTCATAAAAAACAGCTTCATCCGACTCCGAATACACTAATTTTGAATTTTTGTATAAATAGGCAGGACTAGCAATACTTAAAGCAAGTACAGTCTCATCTAACAAAGCCATAGAACGTATATTAAGCGTGTCTTTTGTAAAACGATTTTTTGACAATTTCTTTAATTCTAAGTCATAACGATAAACATCACCTAATGACGATACCGCCACTAATGCTTTCTTATCCAATTCTAAGGCTCTAATATTGAGCAATGAATCTTCAATAATGGGAATGATTTGAACAGCACTAAAAACAGGGAGTGGCTTAGAATTTTTACAACCATACAAGGCTAAAAAAAGCATAATTTTAAGAGGTAAAGTAAATTTCATAATACTATTCATTGAGTTTCAAATCTAATATACAGAATTCCTCAATGTTAAACCATTAATTAAGTGTAACTTTGCATTGAAATAGACCAATTTTTATGCGTTTACACAGAAATCTATGTTTTGCCGTTATTGATGGTGTTTTACAAGTCTTCAATGATGGAGATTATGCCGATAAAGTCATTCAAGCTCTTTTGAAACGTGATAAACGTTGGGGAAGTCGTGATCGTGGGTTTGTAGCCGAAACGACATATGACATTGTGCGATGGAAACGACTTTATGCTGAAATCGCTGAAGTTAAAGAACCTTTTAGTCGTGATGATGCATGGCGACTTTTTGCAGTTTGGGCAACACTTAAAGGTATTAAACTGCCCGATTGGAAATATTTTGAAGGTACACCAACTCGAAAAATAAAAGGCCGTTTTGATGAAGCCTCAAAAACACGTAAAATCAAAGAATCTATCCCTGATTGGATTGACAGTTTAGGCCTTGAAGAATTGGGCGAAAATATGTGGGCCAAAGAATTGGCCAAACAAAACGAACAAGCCGAGGTTATTTTGCGCGTCAATACGCTAAAAACAAGCAAAAAAGAACTTCAACTCAAATTGCAATCCGAAAATATTGAAACGAACGAAATCAAAGGATATCCATTTGCTTTAAAACTAGTAGAACGCGCCAATGTTTTCAAGACAGAGGCCTTTAAAAAGGGATGGTTTGAGGTGCAAGACGCATCGTCCCAATTAGTCGCAGCTTATCTCGATGTAAAGCCTGGAATGAAAGTCGTTGATGCTTGTGCTGGAGCTGGAGGAAAAACCCTTCATCTTTCGGCACTTATGGAAAATAAAGGGTCGCTTATTGCAATGGATATTTACGAAAGTAAGCTTAAAAAGCTTAAAATTCGTGCCAAAAGAAATGGAGCGCACAACATTGACATGCGCGTTATAAACTCTACAAAACCCATCAAGAAGTTAAAAGAAAAAGCAGACCGTTTACTTATTGACGCGCCTTGTTCTGGACTAGGGGTATTGCGTCGTAACCCTGATTCAAAATGGAAATTGCAACCTGAATTTTTGAATAAAATTAGAGGAACTCAACAACACATTTTGCAAGAATATTCTAAAATAGTGAAACCTGGCGGCAAAATGGTCTATGCCACATGTTCAGTGTTACCCTCTGAAAATCAAGAACAAATTAAAACTTTTCTAAATTCTAAAGAAGGCCAAAACTTTGATTTGACAAAAGATAAAAGTATACTAGCACACCAAAGTGGCTATGATGGATTTTATATGGCGCTACTTGAAAAAAGGAGAATTTAAAAGAAAAAAAACATGTTTAAAACACGTGAATAACTCTTAAAAATAGCGCAACACATTAGCAATAATTACACAAAAAAAATTAAATTTGCATTAATTGATAATTATCAAATTTAAGCGCATGATTCACTTCTTTGGCCAACCAAATACCAAAGTTTTTGCAGTACAAACCCAAGGCGAATTACCTCTCGAAGACCTCACAAAATTGCAATGGCTTTTTGGAAACCAATCCAAAATAAATAATTCAACGATTGAAACCCCTTTTATTGGTCCTCGCGCTGCAATGATTACTCCTTGGAGTACAAATGCTGTAGAAATTACTCAAAATATGGGGATTTCAGGCATCATACGTATCGAAAAATTTGAAGCTGTAACAAAAGATCACCAAGGCTTCGATCCGATGATTTCAGAAAAATTTGCAGCACTCAATCAGCAAATTTTTGATATCAATATTACTCCAGAACCTATCTTGAATATTACTGATATTGCGGCCTACAATATCCAAGAAGGACTTGCACTTAACAACGAAGAAATTGATTACCTCAACGCCGTTAGCGAAAAAATAGGTCGCCCTCTCACTGATTCTGAAGTTTTTGGGTTTTCACAAGTGAATTCTGAACATTGTCGCCATAAAATTTTTAATGGAACTTTTATAATTGATGGCGAAGAACAACCCACTTCCCTATTCAAGCTTATCAAAGAAACCTCAAAGCAAAACCCCAACAACATTGTCTCTGCTTACAAAGACAATGTAGCCTTTATCAAAGGGCCCGTAGTAGAACAATTTGCACCCAAAAGTGCTGATAAACCAGATACTTATGTGACCGAAGATTTTGAATCTGTGATTTCTTTAAAAGCTGAAACACATAATTTTCCAACAACTGTAGAACCTTTCAACGGAGCAGCAACTGGTTCTGGTGGTGAAATCAGAGATCGCCTTGCAGGCGGAAAAGGCTCCTTACCATTAGCAGGAACAGCGGTATACATGACCTCCTACTCACGACTGTTAGACAACCGTCCATGGGAAAATGGTTTTAAAGAACGGCAATGGTTGTATCAAACACCAGTGGATATTTTGATTAAAGCTTCAAATGGTGCTTCAGATTTTGGAAATAAATTTGGACAACCCCTAATTTGTGGGTCAGTCCTTACTTTCGAGCATCAAGAAGATGCTGAAAGATTGGGTTTCGATAAAGTAATAATGCAAGCTGGTGGAATCGGATATGGAAAAGCTAATCAGGCTCTAAAAAGTTTACCAAAAGAGGGGGATGATATTGTTATTTTAGGGGGCGAAAATTACCGCATTGGAATGGGTGGTGCTGCTGTATCCTCAGCCGATACTGGCGCATTTTCTTCAGGAATAGAGCTCAATGCTGTTCAACGTTCCAACCCGGAAATGCAAAAACGAGCAGCAAATACTGTGCGTGCCCTTGTGGAAAGTCCAGAAAATTTTATTGTTTCCATCCACGACCATGGTGCTGGAGGACATCTTAATTGCTTATCTGAACTTGTCGAAGATACAGGTGGACATATCAATTTGGACGCTCTTCCTGTGGGTGATCCTACCTTATCAGACAAAGAACTTATTGGGAATGAATCTCAAGAACGTATGGGGCTTATAGTACCAAAAGCACATATGGACACCCTGAAAAAAATTGCTGACCGTGAACGCTCACCGATGTACAATGTGGGTACAGTAACCAACGATCACCGTTTTGTGTTTGAGTCGACTAAAAATGGTAACAAACCTATGGATTTCAATTTGGAGGACATGTTTGGCAGCTCTCCAAAAACTATTTTGGAAGACCAAACCAATACAAAAACATATGCCAAACTGAACTACGATCAAAAACAATTTTCAACATACTTAAGTCAAGTTCTAAAACTAGAATCCGTTGCTTGTAAAGACTGGCTAACCAACAAAGTAGACCGTTGTGTTGGTGGAAAAGTTGCTAAGCAACAATGTGTTGGACCTTTGCAACTTCCGCTGAACAATGTTGGGGTTATGGCTTTAGATTACAAAAGTGAACATGGTATTGCAACAAGTATTGGGCATGCACCAATTGCTGCACTAATTGATCCAACCGCAGGAAGTAGAAATGCTATTACAGAAGCATTAACAAACATAATTTGGGCACCATTAGAAAAAGATTTAAATAGTATTTCTTTGTCTGCCAATTGGATGTGGCCATGCAAAAACCCTGGCGAAGACGCTCGTTTATACAAAGCAGTAAAAGGGGTTTCTGAATTTGCTATTGATCTTGGTATCAATGTTCCTACAGGAAAGGATTCGCTTTCTATGAAACAAAAATACCCCGATGGTGATGTCTTATCTCCAGGTACAGTCATCATTTCGGCTGCAGGACATTGTAATGGAATTTCTAAGGTTGTTGAACCTCTATTTAAGGTCAATCAAGGTCCAATTTATTATATCAATATATCTCAAGATGATTTTAAACTGGGCGGAAGTGCTTTTGCTCAAACTCAAAATAAAATTGGAAATGAAGTCCCTTATGTAAAAGACGCAGCCTTTGTTAAAACAGTGTTCAACACCATGCAAAAACTCATCAAAAACAATCAAATTGTTGCAGGACATGATATTGCTTCTGGTGGGTTAATTACTACATTATTAGAGCTTTGTTTTTCAAACAATAATCTTGGTGCTCATATCGACTTGACAGCTCTTAACGAAGAAGACACTGTGAAGGCATTATTTTCAGAAAACTCTGGAATTGTTTTTCAATCCAAAGATAATTCTATTGAACAAATTTTTAAAACAGTAGGAATTGAAGCTCACTGCATAGGAAAAGTAATTTCTGAAGGGCAGCTTTACGTAAAAAATCAGAAAGAAAATATTTGTCTTGATATTGATACTTATAGAGATATTTGGTATGAAACTTCCTTTCTATTAGATGAAAAACAAACCGCCAACGGACTCGCAAAAACCCGATATGAAAATTACAAACAGCAGCCTTTAAAATTTACATTACCGTCTCATTTTACTGGAAAATTACCAAACATTGAGACTTCAAAATCCCGTCCAAAAGCAGCTATTATTAGAGAAAAAGGGAGTAATTCTGAGCGTGAAATGGCCAATGCTATGCACCTTGCTGGCTTTGAAGTTCGCGATGTACACATGACCGATTTAATTTCGGGACGAGAAACCCTTGAGGATATTCAATTTATTGGTGCTGTTGGCGGATTCAGCAATAGCGATGTTTTAGGCTCTGCTAAGGGTTGGGCAGGTGCTTTTAAATACAATCAAAAAGCTAAAAATACACTTCAAAACTTTTTCAAAAGAGAAGATACACTATCCGTTGGTATTTGTAATGGGTGTCAATTGTGGATGGAACTCGATTTGATAAATCCAGACCATCAACAACATGGAAAAATGACCTACAACGATTCTAAAAAACATGAAAGCGCTTTCACCTCTGTTACCATTCAGAAAAATAATTCTGTCATGCTTTCGACTTTGGAAGGTGCAACGCTTGGCGTATGGATTTCTCATGGAGAAGGTAAGTTTACATTACCATACGAAGCATCAAAATATAATATTGTAGGCACTTATGGATACGAAGCTTACCCACACAATCCAAACGGTTCAGATTATAATACTGCAATGTTATGTGACAATTCTGGTAGACATTTAGTAACCATGCCACATATTGAACGCTCTACGTTTCCTTGGAATTGGGCATACTATCCAGAAGGAAGAGTAGATGAAGTTTCGCCTTGGTTAGAAGCTTTTTTAAATGCACGTTTGTGGATTGAAAACCTGTAAACGTTTCATAAATTGTAATTTTTGGTATTATAAAATTGACAAATTAGAATTTCTTATTTGTTAATTTTTCAAAATTCACTACTTTGCATTGTAACAAATACAAATAAAAATGACCAACATTACTCGCCTTTTTGACTTTCCATATTATCAATTGGAAAACCACAATCTTGATGCCGCTCTTGTGAGTAAGAAAAATGGCGAATGGGAAAAAACATCAACAAAAGAATACATAGACAGAGCCAACGAACTGAGCCGTGCCTTGCTAAAGTTAGGGGTGAAAAAAGACGAAAAAATTGCAGTCATATCTTCAACAAATCGTACAGAGTGGTGTATTGTAGATATTGGTGTTTTACAAGTTGGTGCTCAGAATATTCCTATATACCCGACCATTTCTTCAGAAGATTACGGGTATGTTTTAAACCATAGTGAAGCCACCTATTGTTTCGTTTCTGACAAGGAAGTTTTTGAAAAAGTAATGAAAGTTAAAGCAAATACAAAATTAAAAGATGTTTTTAGTTTTGATGAAATAGATGACTGTAAGAACTATACCGAACTTTTCGAACTTGGAAAAGATGCTTCATCACAAAGTGAAGTTGAAGCACGAAAAGCAGAAGTAACAGAGAACGATTTGGCCACTATTATTTACACTTCTGGTACAACAGGAAAACCAAAAGGTGTAATGCTAACGCACAAAAATATTACACAAAATATTTTGGCCAGTATCCCAAGACTTCCGCTTATGAAAGGCACAACAAGAGTTTTGAGCTTCTTACCACTTTGTCATATTTTTGAACGAGTCTTAATTTACATATATCAGCATGCAGGAGTCACAGTCTATTTTGCAGAAAGCATAGAAACTATTGGTGCAAATGCACAAGAAATCAAACCCAATTTGATGAGTGTAGTACCACGTCTGTTGGAAAAGGTTTTTAACAAAATATATGCGAAAGGAACAGAACTCACAGGAATTAAAAAAGCATTGTTTTTCTGGGCTATTCGCTTAGGAGAACGTTTTGAACCTTATGGTGCAAATGGGTTTTGGTATGAGTTAAAATTGAAAATTGCTCGGAAATTAATTTTCAGCAAATGGAAGGCAGCGCTTGGTGGCGAGCTTCATACGATGGTTTCTGGAAGTGCTGCACTGCATCCCCGACTCTCAAGGATTTTCTGTGCATCAGGAATGATGGTCATGGAAGGTTACGGCCTCACCGAAACTTCACCTGTGGTAAGTGTTGGAATGCACGCCAATAATTTATTTAAGATTGGAACGGTAGGCAAACCGATTTCTAATGTCGAAATAAAAATTGCTGATGATGGAGAAATTTTAATCAAAGGCCCTAATGTT
>Ga0209138_1003512_pt1 | contig 11177 bp, 5 predicted proteins | sample SaaInl3SG_22_DNA_FD_184645 | JGI IMG/M metagenome (GOLD analysis project Ga0209138, IMG submission 184645) | Marine microbial communities from expanding oxygen minimum zones in the Saanich Inlet - ESP_153SG_22_DNA (SPAdes) (version 2) | ecosystem: Environmental > Aquatic > Marine > Intertidal...
TTTGATCCTAAAGAGGGAATTGGGTACACACTCGGAAGAATTTCAATCAATAGTAGCGATTTTGGACTTTCTACCTATGATTATGTCGATGCTTTTGATGAAACCTTAGCATCCTTTGATTTGTCTAGAGATCAACATATCATCGATGTGATATTAGAAGCTCAAAAAATCGCCGGAAAAGAAATAGAAATACTTGCTTCTCCTTGGTCACCACCATATTGGATGAAAGATAATCAATCGGCCATTAAAGGTGGAAAACTTTTAAAAAAATATTATAAATTATGGGCGACATACATCGTGAAATTCATCATGGCTTATCAAGAAAAAGGCATCAATATCAAGGCATTAACCATTCAAAATGAACCGATGGCGAATCAACGATGGGAATCATGCATCTACGAGGCTGAAGATGAAAAAGAAATGGTCCTCATATTAGGTCAAACATTAAAAGAAGCAAACTTAGACACGAAAATTTATATTTGGGATCACAATCGCGATGAGATGTTTGAACGTGCATCACACATTTTAAAAGATCCACACGCATCATCCTATGTATATGGTATTGCGTTTCATTGGTATGATCATCAACAATTTTTAGAAGTTAAAAAAACGCATGATGCCTTTAAAGACATGCATCTCCTTTTTACAGAAGGCTGTCAAGAAGGTGGACCACATCTACATTCATATGAAGTTGCTCAACGATATGGTAGAAATATGATGCATGATATCCATCATGGGACCGAAGGATATATTGATTGGAATCTTTTTTTAGATACCACAGGTGGTCCTAATCATGTGAACAATTTATGTTCATCGCCAGTCATGATCGATATCTTCCCTGAAAAAGAAATACGAAATCCTTCTTATTTTTATATCAAACATTTTTCAAAACATGTGACAAAAGGTTCAATAAGAAGACAATCATCTTCAAACCATATTTTACATAATGTCTTTTTAAGACCAGATGGTAAATATGTCGTTGTCATCATGAATGAAACGGATGATGATCAACATGTTTTTTCTAATCATTCAAGCGTCACTTTTGATACATTTTTACCACCTCATAGTATCCAAACATTGATTCTTTCATAAAAAATATGTAACCCTTTACATTTGAACTGATTTTATTTATAATGGTTTTAGGAAATCGGTTTCCAAAGAGGGTCAATGATGAAGAAAAAACAACATATCAAATATAATCAAGGGATTTATTTCCCACTGATGAATCAAAAGGGGCTGAAAGGTTTTATCACCCCCTTTTTTGCTGGTCATTTAGCAATTGATCATGATCATTACATATTAGAACCAACCTCAGAACGAGATTTGTATAAACAAACATCACGTAATGTCATGTTTTTTATTGATGGAAAAAGATTTGATTTGAATGGTCAATTAGAACATCAACAAGATACAACCGTCATTTATGAAACAGGGTTAAGTTATCAAAAAGTGACACGTGAAGAAGGCAACATATCGATTGAGACAACAAGTTTCCTTGTTTCCGAAACAAATATTGAACGACACTTAATAAAAATAAAAAATAAGCATGATCAACCTGTGACATTCAAAGCAGTTTCTGCGATAGAACTTTATGGAAGATCAGCAGAAAATCAACGCGACCACAGACACGTGACCTCGCTACTGAATGTCTCTGAATTTACAAAAAATACATTAGTCATGACACCGACACTACATTTTGATGAAACAGGACATCATAAAAATGACCTTTCATATGGTGTATCTTTTCAGATGGTTGGACATGAAAACATAGGTGCCTCACCTTCACTTGATCGATTCATTGGTGAAGGGTCTTTTATGTATCCTCGAGGTCTTGATGATGTGATTACTTCAGGTATTTTTTACGGATATGAAACGATTGCAGCATTTCAAACAGAATCTATCATGTTAACTCCTCATGAAGAAAAAGAGATTGTATTCTCAATCGGTGTTGATGATGACAAGGCAAGATTAACACATGCGCTCAATCAAGCATTGAATCCTCAAACATTTATATCTGAACGTCAACAAAGTGAAATGTTTTATCAACCTTATGTTCAAGATTTATCATTTAAACTCATTTCAGAAGATGTTTCCAATCGCCTACAATTTGTGTCACTTCAACCACTATTTAGACGTGTGATGGGGAATTCTTACTTGCCACATCATGATTATGGAAAAGGTGGTAGAGGATGGCGAGATCTATGGCAAGATCTAATCGCACTTAATATGTATTATGACCCACAAGTTTATGACATGTTATTCCAGTATTTTAAAGGTGTACGCTTAGATGGGTCTAATGCGACGATTATTGGAGATCAACCAGGCTCATTTAAAGCGGATCGAAATGCAATTGCTAGAGTATGGTCTGATCATGGTGCATGGCCGCTCATTACATTAATGATGTACATTCACGAAACGGGTGATGTCGATTTCTTAATGAGAAAACAAGCGTATTTTAGTGACCACTTATATGGATATGGTCAATTTAAAACACAAGAAAAGCCGAGTTTTACAACTTATGAAGGTACCATTTTAGAACACCTTTTAATACAGCATGTCGTTGCGTTGCATCATGTTGGCACACATGGCTATATCAAACTGATGGATGCTGATTGGAATGATGGACTTGATATGGGTCATGAACAAGGTGAGACGATTGCGTTTACCATGATGTATGTAAACAATATCAAATCTTTAATTGAGCTTATTGAAACATTGAATGAAACATCATTTGAATTATTAGCGCCACTCCAACAACTAATCTTAAATCAGATCAATTTGGAGACGTACTTTAACATACGCGAAATCACAGTAAGTACCATCTCTAAGTTAGATCTGATAAAAGCATTAGAGTCGATTTACCAAACTCACTATTACCACTTACAATTCGCGTTTAAAGATGACGTTTTCCAGAGTTATTACGATCATCAAGGACGCCTATTAGATGATTCAAACACCGTGATGTTGACAGGACAAGCGATGGCGTTACTTAATCACATTGCAACAAAAGATCAAGCCATCAAGATTGCTAAAAAAACAAAAGCGGCCTTATATCAAAAACACTTAGGTGGATATCAACTAAATAGTCATTATGAAGTGGATAAGCATCCCTTAGGACGTGCGTTTTATTTTGCTTATGGACATAAAGAAAATGGCGCAGTTTTCTCTCATATGGCCATGATGTATGCGTATGGATTATATCAATATGATTTGAATGTAGAAGCGAGAGAAGCGTGGTTTTCGATATTGAATCAATCGATGCAACAACACAGTCAAGTATATGAAGGGATCCCAGAATATTTTAATGATGAAGGCAAAGGCAAGTATTTGTATTTGACTGGTTCAGCTTCATGGTTACTTTACATTTTAAGACAACAAGTGTTTGGATTACACTTTCATTTTGGGAAATTATATTTAAATCCAAAACTTGTGCTTGATGATTTTATAGATCAAAAAGCAACCATTGAAACAAAAACATTTGGAAGTCATACAAGCATTACGTATCACCTTGAAGATCAAACCTCAAACTACCACATAAAAAAAATTATCGCAGATAACGAAGCACACACATTACCGCTGGATAAACATTATAAGACGATTCATGTCTACTTAGGAGAGAAACATGGGATATAAGCTTATTTTTGAAGATCGATTTAATAAAAGAGATGTCGATTTAAATACATGGACGTTTGAAACAGGTGGACATGGATTTGGAAATAAAGAGTCTCAATACTATACACCTTATCCACATAACGTTGTATTATCTAATGGACGATTAACCATCATTGGTAGAAAAGAAGATTATGAAAAAAACCACTATACAAGTGCCAAAATTACCAGTTATCCAAATCGACTTTTTACATATGGAAAATTAGAAGTAGAGGCAATACTGCCAAAAGGCAAAGGCACTTGGCCAGCAATATGGTTACTTGGTCAAAACTTTAAAGAAGGCACGCCTTGGCCATTGTGTGGGGAAATTGATTTAATGGAGCATGTCGGTAGTAACCCAAATCATATTCATTTCAGTTTACATTCAAAAGCAAGACATTTTACGCAAGGGAATCAACTCACACATGTCGAAGTCATTGATGATGTTTACGAAAAACCTCATGTTTATGGCATGATTTGGAAAGAAAACCACATCACGTTTTTACTTGACGGGAAAGAAGTTGCTTCCTTTCAAAAACAAGAAGGTGAAACAGAAATTGAATGGCCATTCAATCAAGCTTTTTATTTAATCTTTAACACTGCACTTGGAGGATCATGGGGAGGACCGATTGATGATTCTATTCTTCCGACGCACATGCACATTCACCGCGTGTCATATTATCAGGAGTCTTAAATGAAAGACAAAAAAACAATCTATACGATTGCTGAGGCACTTGATTTATCGCCAGGAACCATTTCTAAAGTCCTTAATCAAAACGGCAATGTATCAGAAGCAACAAGAGAACGTGTCCTTAAATACATTAAAGAAGTCGGTTATGTTCCAGCAAAAAGTGCAAGAAATTTAAAATCAAAACGCACATTTACCATTGGGGTCGTGTTTACAGAAGCACTAAACATTGGACTGGAACACGCGTTTTTCTCAAGTTTACTTCAACACTTTAAGTCATATGTTGAGAAATTTGGGTATGAACTGAGTTTTATCGTAAGAAGATTAGGTGGACACGAGATGTCGTATTTAGAATGGTGTATGAATAAACGTGTTGATGGTGTGTATATCGTAACCGGTAATGATCAAGATCAAGCACTCATTGAACTCATTGATTCACACATTCCATCCGTGTCCAATGATTTAATTTTTGAAGGCTTACATTCTGTTGTTTCAGATAATGAAACAGGTGTTTACCTAGCATTAGACTACATAAAAAATGATTTAAAGAAAAATCAAGTCGCATATATTTCAGGACCACTTAAAGCGAAACAATTTCAAGAACGTTATGAAGCATATCAATCCTATATAAAAAAAGAAGGATGGTATCAAGAAAAAAGTAGCGTCGTATTTACTGAATCCTTTGGAGATACTTCAGGATATCGTGCTGTCTTAGAAATGATGGCACTCATTAAAGAAAAACCTGAGGTCATCTTTGTTTCCTCAGATGATATTGCATTAGGGGTTTTAAAAGGACTCAGAGATTTAAAAATTCGCGTCCCAGAAGATGTTCAAATTATAGGGTTTGATGATATGCCGTTTTCAAAGCATTTCACACCAACACTTACAACCATTGCTCAAGATCGACTCGCACTTGGTGAAATGGCTGCAAAAATCTTAATTGCGAAAATTGAAAATCCAGAAATTACATTAGATGAAGTCACACGTATACCAGTCAAAATGATTGTACGTGAATCAACACATTAAAGGAGAAAATTATGTCTTATCAACAACAAAGTTACGCATTAAAGAAACCATTCTCAAGCTTTTTAAGTGGTGTGGCCGGCATTCAAGGCATACCAATGTGGGTCTATTACGTGAACAAAGGCCAACTAATCTCAAGTTTTGGTTTAAGAGATAAAAACGGTGCGATGTTAGAATTTGTGCCAGCCAATCAAGCGTATGAACTTGTATCACAACGAGGATTTCGGACGTTTATTAAAGCTGATGGCAACGTTATTGAATGTTTTAAAGTCGACAATGCACACAATCAAACCCTTCATGTCACAAAGCATGATGTTTCCATTGTTGAATACATTCAAGCATTAGATCTTACAATTCGTGTGACTTATTTTACATTACCTGAGGCTCCAATTGCAGGGTTTTTACGTAAAGTCACAATCGAATTTGGTAAAAACGCACCAGCATCCATTGAGGTTGTGGATGGATTAACCCATATTTTACCTGCTAAGCTTGATGCGGGACTGCTCAAAAATATGTCACATACACTGAGAAGTTGGATGGTATGTGTACCGACTGAAGAAACGATGTATTACAAATTGAGCGCATCTATTGGTGATACTGCAGAAGTTCAAATGATTGATGATGTGAATACATATCAAACGTTTGGGCTTGAACAAAAAAAATATATTTATGATTTGTCTATTTTATTTGATCAAGATACGACATTATCATATCCTCATGCCTTTCATGATTCACTTAAATTTGACGCACAAAGTAATGTCAATCATATACCAGCTGCAATGACATATACACAACTCAAAGAAACAACAACGTTCATTTCAATGTTTTCATATGCAGAACACCAAGCGGAGTATCAAACACATACAAAAGACTTTAATTTAATGTATGTATTAGAAAAAGAAAAAGAAAATCAAAGACTTCACGATGCACTGACAAAAGTGGTTCAAACCACAACGTCAGATGCACATTTTAATGACTATTTAGAATACTCCTACATGGATAATGTTTTACGTGGTGGCACACCACTGATGCTAGAAACTAAAGATGGACACATTCCATATTATGTTTACTCTCGTAAACACGGTGACCTAGAGCGTGATTACAACTTTTTCTCAATTGAAGCGAATGTGATGAGTCAAGGTAATGGGAATTTTAGAGATGTGTTGCAAAACCGAAGAAATGATCTCTTTTTTGAACCAAAAATCAAAGCATTTAACATTTTACAATTCGCTTCTTTTATACAAGCTGATGGCTATAATCCACTTAATATCGCTGGACTTTCTTTTCATTACGAAGGAGATTCAGTGTCGAAGGAAATTGATGCATTATTAAATCATGCATTTACACCAGGACAACTCCTCAAGGTGTTAACAACCCACAACCAAAAACATTTATTTGAAGCCATTTTAAAAGAGAGTCGTGTGTCATTTGTCGCCCACTTTCATGAAGGATATTGGGAAGATCATTTCACCTATATTTATGATCTTATTGAAACATATCAAGCAATATATCCTGATCAAATGGCATCGATGCTTTTCGATCATCACGTCTCGTATTTTTTATCAGATGCAGTTGTTCAACCTAGAAAAAACAAATACATGAAACTTCCGGATGGTCGCATTAGACAGTACCGCTCTGAGCGACATGTGCATCGAACATCACATGCATTACGTGATCAAAGTGGCCAAGTGATTAAGCATCAAGTGTATACAAAATTGTTGACCCTTGTGGTGAATAAATTCATGCATTTAGATCCGGAATCAAAAGGACTCATGTATGAGGGTGGTAAGCCAGGTTGGAATGATGCAATGAATGGATTGCCAGGTTTATTTGGTTCAGGCGTGTCAGAGTTATTTGAACTTTATAAATTGATGTCATTCTTAAATGCACAAACGAAACGCTTTCAACCAGAATTTGTCAGTGTTTTAAAACCTTTTGTGACCCTTGTTGAATCATTAATCAAGATTGATCTAAAGGATTTTGATGCACGTATGACGTTACTTGAATCATACCGTGATGCCATTGAATTACCTCTTGAGTCATCTAAACTTTCTTTAGGTAGTTTACAAGAAGCGTTAGATAAAATGGAACACCATTTAAATCAAACGATCGCATATTATCAAACTCAATCATTAATTCCGACATATTTAACATATGAAGCTGAAGAATACAACGTATTAAGTGTAGAAGATGATGTCACATTTGTGGATGTCACATCATTTAAACAAGTTAACGTTCCGTACTTTTTAGAATCACATGCAAGATTTTTAAAATCAGTTGCAACAAAAGAACAAGCTGTTCAACTTCATCAACACGTTGTATCATCTGATATTTATGATCAAAAACTAAAGATGTTTAAAACGAGTGCACCTTTAGATCATGCCTCTTATGAATTAGGGCGTATCAAAGCATTTACTGCTGGTTGGTTAGAAAGAGAATCCATTTTCTTACATATGACGTACAAATATTTACTGGGTCTGCTTGTTAGTGGGGCATATAATGCATTTTATGACGCGATTCAAACAAACATGATTTGTTTCTTGGATGAGGATGTTTACGGAAGAAGTACACTTGAAAACAGTTCATTCTTAGCAAGTTCAAAAAATCCCGATGAAAGACTTCATGGTCAAGGGTTTGTCGCAAGACTCTCTGGATCAACTGCTGAGATGTTATCGATGTGGCGTTACATGTTTTTAGGAAAAACAATTTTTACGTTAACGGACGAGCAACTTTCCTTTCAGTTAAAGCCACTTGTTAAAGCGTCATGGTTTGATCAAGGTCAATTACAAACAACACTATTTTCAAATATTAAAATCACTTATCAATATCAAGGTATAAAAGATACATTTGAACATGATGTGTATGTAGAAAAATATGAATTATTTGATGAGCATCAACAACGATATGAATGTGTTGGTGAAAGCGTCATCGGAGCGCATGCTGAAATGATACGTAACCAACAAATAAAAGAAATTTTAGTGACACTAAAAGAACGTTCGTAAAGCGGTTGTGAACGTTCTCACAAAAAATGATGTAAGCGATTTACTTTTTTCTTTACAAATTAGAAAATTATCGTTATAATATAAACAAGGAAATCGGTTTCCGTTAAAGGAAACCAAAAAAAAATTGTCTTGGAGGGACATATGTCAAAAAAATTATTGCTTTTATTTATCGCTGTATTTGCAGTGTTTGGCTTAGCATCTTGTGAAACGGAAGCTGAGTTGACGGCAATTACATTTACTGGCGTTGCAGATATTTCTGTCGACAACGGTGCAACATTTAACGTTTTAGATGGTGTTGTTGCATTAGGTAATGACGAAGTTGATTATTCAGATCAAATCACTTTAGTTACGACCTCATCAGCAGTCAACACATCAACAGGCGCACTTGATACATTACAAGCAGGTGTGCATTTCGTACGCTATGAAGTTCGCGTTGGTGAACTTGTCGCACAACAATCCAGAAACATTACGGTCAAAGCACCTGTTGCTGTTGAAGGTGAACTTGTTGTCAATGGCGACATGGCATCTGGCATTGGTGGATGGAATGATCCAGCTGTCGTCTATGTTGCAGATGGTGCAACAATGACATTATCATCTGAAGATGGTGCATTAAAAGCTGAAGTTGTTGCTGGATCTAATTTCTTCACACCTCGATTTGGTCAAATGAACATGGCTTTTGAAAATGGAAAAACTTATGAAGTCACATTTGATGCAAAATCTAGTGTTGCTAAAGAAATAGCACTTCAAGTTGGTGAAATTGTAGGGCAAGAATTTGGTTACTATAATGATTATTTGAGAAAACCAGAAGATATCTTTTACAGAACAATCACAACAGAATGGACAACCTATTCTTATAAATTTACAGTCCAAAATGATCAAGTGTTAGACGTTGATGGCAACGGAGAAAACGGTGGTATTATCTTTGGATTAGGTACAGTTAATGGTAATGCTGTCAATGCAACAATGCATTTTGATAACATTAACATCGAAGAATCAATGCCTGATGCAGATACAGCTGGTCCAGTATTTTCTGGTGTTGCTGAAACATTAAATTTAACGACTGAAGACACGTTTGATCCTAAAGCCGGAGTCACTGCGCTTGATGCTGGATTTGGTGATATGACCTATGCAATAGTTGCAGAAATCTATAATTCAGACAATGTAAAAATTTCTGCAATTGATATGACGGTTCCTGGAACATACACAATTAGATATATTGTCTTAGATCCACTAGGAAATGTTTCTAGAGCAGAAACTCTATTAACCGTTTCTGAACCTGCATCATTAATTTATAAAGATACTGAGTTCTTAGTTGATGGTACATTTACTACAACAACATCACTTCCAGCTGAAGTTCAAGGAGCAAATAATGCTGACGTCACTGAATCAGGTTTCTGGTACAGATATTTAGCAGATTGGGGCGGAGCTGCTGCAACATTTAATGTTGTAGAAGGTGCGTTAGAAGTTGATATTACTGCAAACTATGGCGAACCATGGGGTGTCATGGTGAAACAAAAAGGTATTCACTTAGTAAGTGGAGAAACATACCGTTTAACATTTACTGCAAGTGCTTCAGTTGATCGTAATATTCAAGTTGGATTTGCTACCGGTGTGACCGAAACTTTTGCATTGACATCAACACCAGCCACATTCACATTTGATTACACACATGAAGCAGCTAATGTTGATACTAGAATTGAGTTCTTATTAGGACAAGCAGCAGCAGGTAAAGTTATTTTAGATAATGTAAAAGTTGAAATCGGTATGGACATTGAAGATATTATTTACTTTAATACAAATTATTTAGTTGATGGTACATTTACAACAACAACTGCACTTCCAGCTGAAGTTCAAGACTCAAATTTTGCTGACGTCACTGAATCAGGTTTCTGGTACAGATATTTAGCAGATTGGGGCGGAGCTGCTGCAACATTTAATGTTGTAGAAGGTGCGTTAGAAGTTGATATTACTGCAAACTATGGCGAACCTTGGGGTGTCATGGTGAAACAAAAAGGTGTCTTACTAGAAACAAATACACTTTACCGTTTAACATTTACTGCAAGTGCTTCAGTGGATCGTAATATTGAAGTAGGATTTGCATTAGGATTTACAAAAGTATTTGCATTGACTGCAACACCTGCTACATTTACATATGATTTCTACTTTACTGGTGATGATGTAACAACTCGTGTTGAGTTTTTACTTGGAAATGCAGTTGCTGGAAAAGTAATCTTAGATAATGTAGAGTTGCATAAAGTCATGAATACACCTGCTCCAGATCTATTTATCTCTGAATATGTCGAGGGATCATCAAATAATAAGGCAATTGAACTTTACAATCCAACAGGTGCTGCTTTAGACTTAACTGGTTATGTTCTAACTTACTATAACAATGGTGCAACTAGTTCTGATAATGGTACCGTTAAAGCATTTGATTTAACAGGTATTACCCTTGGTGCTGGGGAAGCATTCACGATTGTTACAGATACATTTGCTGGTACTGGTACATATGATGAAGTTCAAGCTTATGCAGATGCAGATTCAGTAGTGTTCTTTAATGGTGACGATACTCTTGTATTAACTAAAGATGGTGTTGTCATTGATATTGTTGGAGTATTAGGAGAAGATCCTTGGACGCTTAATGGTGAAACAATTGCTTGGGTCAACCATACTTATGTAAGAAATCCAGACATCACATCAGGCTCAACTGTTTGGGATCCAACTGAATGGACAGAATATGATCAAGATGATTTTAGTCATCTTGGATCTCACACTAGCTAAGAGGTAATGATGAAAAAAATAATAACATTAATATT